>Ga0065715_10088909_pt1 | contig 39111 bp, 62 predicted proteins | sample MisBulReplicate1_FD_59102 | JGI IMG/M metagenome (GOLD analysis project Ga0065715, IMG submission 59102) | Miscanthus rhizosphere microbial communities from Kellogg Biological Station, MSU, sample Bulk Soil Replicate 1 : eDNA_1 v2 (version 2) | ecosystem: Host-associated > Plants > Roots >...
CAGTGTTCAGGTCATCTGCTGCATCATCATCGACTTCATTCACATCGGCTTGCGGAGCCGCTGCTCGTGCCGCCTCTTCTGCTGCGTTTGCCGCCCGCAATTCTTCCAGGGTGTTTTCCATTTTCTACTCGCTTGGTAACGATGGCCCGGTACGTCCCACCGGTGGGGATTGCGTTTAACCTGTGCGCCTCAGTAATGAAAAGAATATCACTATTTGCGTGCTGATCAAGAATCGGACAGCAATGCTGATTTTCAGGCAATAAAAACCCCGCCTAAAAAAGCGGGGCCTCTAACCTTGGTGGTCTGCCTGATGGCATACAGCCGCTCCAAGGTGCAGCCTTATGCTTGCCGGCCAGTCCGGCACTGGTGCGCAGTATAGATGACCTATCGCTGCGGAACTTATTCAGGCCTGAATTGCTTTTCCATCAATGCTCTGGCACTGGCCATGAAGGATTTATCTGCAAGGTCTTCCGATCTGAATGTGTAGGCCAAATGACTTGGCTCGCCGGTAGCACTGGAGATTCCTCTGAAAACAAAGCGGTTGGTATTGTCTTCAGGGTGAACTCCGCAAGACTCTTCACTTACATAATCAATGTTTAGAATGCCCATATCATACCTTCGCTTGCGTGAGTTGCGCCCTGAATGGGCTGATTGTCTTGTGCAGGTTCTCGAGCATGACGCCAGCCGTCTTGACCTTCGTGAACTGTATCTCAGCGCCGGCTTGCTGCGCGTCAACCTCGACTGCTGCGCGATCCGTTTGTGCGCGGAACGCATCAATCTGCGTTTTGGCCTGGTTGTTCTGCGCGGTCATCTGGTCATTGATTGCCAGTCGCTGGGTGTTCATCTGATCAGCCTTGGCTTTCTCCATCTCGGCCTGAGCCAGAAGCATGTTCGCATCTGGCTGCTGCTGTTGCTGAGCGGCTGCGGCCAACATCTGCTCTTCTTCTGGGCTATCTGGCTCGACAGTGCCGGACAATACCAGCTGCTTGCGGGCATAGGCGCGGATGTCATCCATGCCGATACCGTTGATCAATGTCAGCTGCTGCAGAACCAGCATCTTGCTCATCTGAGGATCGATAGGCGCCATTGCCGCGGCCATCTGGCCAAGCTGGTCAATCGTCTGCTCCTTCTTGCTGGCGTAGCTCGGGCCAATCTCGGCGTAGACGTCGTATTCGGTATTGGTCAGGTCATTCAGCGCGACCAGTTCACCGGTTTCCTTGTCCTGCACCATCTCCATGATCTTGACTTTCTTGGTCGTGCCGTCCGGCTGGGTCAACGTTACTTCGCGCGGGGCGTCGTAAACCTCGACAGCCATTGATGCGTATATCTCAGCATCCCGGCGCTTGGCGTGCTTCAGGTTCTGCTGATAGACGATGGACTGCTGGTCGAGACGGTTGGTCAGCGCGTTGACTGCTTTGCCTGAGAGATCTGGATCCGCAATGTCCTGCGGTAAGCCGGGGTTGGCCACGTCCTCGACTGCTTGGCGCGACAGTTCAATGCTGGCCATCAGCGCTTGAGGGATGGTTTGCTCAGGCATGACCGCGACAGGCCCGATTGGGAGCGCCGTCCCGTTGCCATCGGTGCGGTTCTGAAGCAGGTATGGATAGTTGTTGTCCGCCCCGTTAAGTTCGTACATGAACTCGAAGCCCTGAATCTGCTCAGGGTTGAAGATCGGCTTCGGCCTCGGGCTTCGGCTAACAATGTCAGCCAGGTACGACAGCTGGAAGTTGCGCAGGCGTTGCGGATCCTTGGCTAGGCGCGTGATGCCTTCGTAGTGTTCCTCACCTTCAATGAACGCACGCTCGCCATAGGTCGGTACCACGGGAATGTTCTCGCCGGCAATCACCTCGCCTTCGCGCTCGCCATCCTTGCCGATCTTGCCGTTGAGGATCTTCTCGCTCGACGCGATGTACTTCCGAACCTCCCAGCGCTTAATCTCTCGAGTGCTGACGATTTCGTAGCCGTCGTCGATCAGTTCATCCATCACTTCTGACAGGTCGCTCTCGCGTAAAACGAGTGGTTGCCCAAGAGGATCGGTGAAAGTGATCACCTTGTCTTTGATCTTGCGGCGATGGTAGAAGCTGGCGACATAGATCAGATCATTGCCGCTGCCCATCCACGGGAAGACGTAGGATTGCTCAGGCTCAGCAAAGGATGAAGCATTGCGCGCCTCGGCCTTCTCGCGCTTCTTCTTCGCAGACCGAGACTCCTTCTCTTCGTCGTCATACTCTTCGCCGCACAGCTCTTCAACCAGGTCTTCATAGCCGTCTTGCGAGTAGGCCTGGAGGATCGATACGTAATTGGCGTCTGACTTATCAAGCCGCTTGGCGTTCGGGTCCCAGAAGCAGTTGTTGTTGGCTTCGTACACGGGCCGCCGGCGGATAACCTGGTGATCGATACCGGCTCGGTTGCTGGCGTACTCGGTGTAGAGCTCCCAAGCACCCACGCCGCAGACAACGGCCTCACTGACGGCGTTGTCATAGGATTCTAGCGTGGTGTTCGCCCGGTCGTCAGTCAGATAGAGCCCGTCGAGAACGTCGGCGCCGTCATCACGCGACTCACTGGCCGGGACGAAGTCGATTTGGATTGGGTTGGATCGCAGGTCTGCAACGATCTGCCGATAGGCCTTGCGCAGAACGTTGAACTCGCCCCGGTACTGGAGCGATGACTCCCCAAGAGTTGAGTCATCCCATTGTGAAATCCATGCGAACAACATGTCATCAGCTGCACGAAGCCGAGTTTCTTGCCCGTAGCAATAGGCCTTGTCGTGCAAGTCTTTCAGCTTCTTGAGTGTGAGCATTATTTCCTACCCATGGGCCGCAGTGGACGCGGAATCTTAGGTTGAACCCTCGCTTGCGGCACGTAACGCATCAGCATCATTACGGAATCCGCCAAGTTCGGGCTGGCCATTTTGAATTTGGACTTCATCTCAGCCTTCGTGTAAAGCTCGAACAGGCCGTTGCCATTGGGCTTGACCGGCATGCGGCAGAGTTCAGCGCGAAGCTTGGATAGAAGTTCGATTGATGAGTCAAAGCTTATCATCTTGGCCGGGTCATGGTATTCGCCATGCACGACGGCCCTGTACGTGCGATAGCAGCGGTCGCGGAGTTCGAAGTAATACTGAGCCCGCTTGTTGCGGAACGAGTCGCTGTTGGTCTTCTGGTTGGCCACTGGCGCGTTGCTGTTCTCGGTCGGAACGAATGCGATGGCCGAGCGATAGACAGCATCAGGAAAGTCCGGAGACTCGCTACCACGGAACACAGACAAGACCGTCTGCTTACCCTGGAAGTCGGCGCCCATCTGTTCGGTGAGCGCAATGCCCATGCCGTCACCATCCCACGCGAATGCATCAGACTGAAACTGGATTGCTTCACCTGCCGCCCAGTGGCCACCCTCGTTGACGGTGCCAGTCTCCATCTCCTTGACCATCTCGATGACTGAGCCGTGGCGCGCGGCGAAACCCTTGCTGTCTGGCCCGGTATCAGATGGATCGTGCGCGGTGATTCGTGCGCCTGACGCAACAAAGCCCAGCTTTTTATGTGCATCCACGCAAGCATCGAACCACTCGGACATGATCAGAGCGTTCTCAACCGAGTCGTTGAAGGCGCCTAGCCAAATGTGGTCGTACATTGCGCGAGACCTGTAGTTGAAGTCCCACAGCCGCTCTTCTTCAAGGCCGGAGTCTTGGAACCAAGGGTTGTCGGTGTAGTTCATCACCACGATCAGGTGCAGATCGTCTTCGTAGAAACCATGCTTGTCGAGATGCTCCTTGAACGGATTGATGAACCGCTTGCTGAATGGCGCCTCGCTGCTGGATGGGTTGGCGATGAAAACCATTGAGACGTTCGCCAGGCCGTCAGCCTCTTGCACCTCTTCCATCACTGTCGGCATGCCCTTCTTGGGCTTCTTCCGCGCGGTAGGCGTCAGCGCAGTGAGCGAATCGTCACTGATGAACTGCGCTTCCTCGATCTCAAAGCGGCGGAAACCGTGAGCAGACTTGATGCTGTCCACATTGTGCGACAGGCCGGCGAACTGGAACGCGTCCTCTTCGCCATACTTGATGCCGTTCGACTGGACTTCGAAGCCGTCGAATTCAAGCCGGCTGATCTCATCCTTGAGCAAGGAGAAGATCGAGTTCTTGATGCTGGTCTGGTATTCGCGCAGGCAGTAGGTCTTGACACCATCGTCCTTAGCGTCAGCCAGGCAGATATCAGCAATGCCTACCGACTTACCAGATCCGCGGCCACCTATGACGATGATGAAGCGCTTCTTTGACTTGATGACAGCCTCAAGCTTGGCGGGTAGGTAGATGTCCGGCTCTCTTTCGGTCTCAATCCATCCGCCATCCTGACGCACTATGGAGCGCAAATGCCCGTCAACCGGGTGAACTATGCCGACGACAGTGGCTTGCGCCCGCTTGAGAGCCTTCCGACGATTCAGCTCAGACAGCCGAATCAAGATTGCTTCCCGATTCTCCCGCGAGAGCTGCGGCAATTTCTCGATTAAGTTCATCATCGGTCTTACCAGAAAGGTCTATTACGCCGGAGTGGCCGATCTCGCGCTTATCGCGCCATTGCTCAGGCTGTCTGTTCTTCAGCCAGAAGATTGCTGCGGTTGTGTCAGGGGGGTAGTTCTTGATCATAGGCGTCATGACAACTTGACCTTCGATCACACGGATGTCTGTGTCTTCGTGCGAGTAGCCCATCGCTCGATTGTACAGAGCCGTCTCAACCCTTCGGTCAGCAATATCCTTGCCGGACTTTAGGGAGTCCGAAAACTCTGCGTACTTCACCTTCCACAAAGAGAATGTGGACAGCGTCACCTCAAAGAAGTCAGCCATCTCAGCGTCAGTTGCACCAAGCGCACAAAGCTTCGCGGCTTGAGCCACGTAATCAGGCTTATATTTGGTTGGTCTGCCACCGGCCATTACTTGCCCTCCATGAGCTTGATAGACCGGACTATGCCGCCAGTGTAGATATCCCGCTTCATCGCCGCGCGCACTGCATCTTCCGCGCTTGCACCCATATCCATTGCAGCGAGAGCATAGGGGGCGCCACTGCCAATTGCATCTGGATTGGCAAGGTCGAGATCCTGCCTCCACAAGCCAGTGTCATCATCGTGCCCAATCATCAGCAGTTTGCCGCCATCGACTGCATACCCCGAGCATTCGACAGGCACCGGAGAAGGAGTGCCGAAGTAAGCCGCGATCAAGGCTTTCTCATCGCATACTGTGCCAGCTAAGAAGAAGTTGACGCCGTCGACGATATGGCTCTTCAGGCAATTATCAGAAACGATGCGATCGTTTCGAGTCTGCCGAGAGTCATAGGCAATCACGCCGTCTTTGTAGGCAATGGTCGTCATTGGGCTGCCTCTTTGCGCTTAGTCCGGCCATTCAGCGAGACGACAGATAAGCCAATCGCACACGCCATCAGCGCGCCATCAATGACCCATTGCGCGATGTAGTCATGGGACTGCAGCAGGTCTTGCAGAAGGATCGTCTCGACGGCGAGCGTTACCGACCAGGCGCAGGAGATGGCGAGAACGCATTTGATCCATGGGCTGGTAGTGCAGGCCAGCGCGATGACGTCAATCAGCGCGAAGGATGCGTACCAGACACAGGAGAATCCTGATTCAAACTCACTGACCCAGCTAGGGATCAGCTTGCCGAGCAGGGCGAAGCCAATGAAGTGAATCAGGATTGCGTTCATTTACTTCTTAACCTTCTTGGCAGGAGCCTTGCCCTTTGGCGGCGTTACCGGCGCTTCATTCTTGGCATAAAGCCCCATGCCGCCTTGAGTGGTTTTGTTCAGCTTTGGTTGCGGTCGCATTTTGTTTCCTCTTGGTTATTTGTCCGGCTTCGATACTGTACCGGGCTGAGTTGCGAAATCGGTGACAATCGCGTTCTGCTTTTGGCTCTCCTTGGTCATGCCGAACCAGAAGCCTAGGGTCTGCTTAAGCTCGCCAAACCATAGAGCGATCAGCATTGAGACAGTACTTAGTGCAACCGGGTCAGTCAAAGCCTCTCGCGCCACTCCGGAGAATATGCAGACAAGAATCGCAAACGCCCCCAGAAGTAGGATGAAGGTGATTGCGGGGCGCACCAAATCATTCTGCTGCTTAGCCGCAAGTCCTCTGGCGCTATCCCGGTCTGCTGCCTCGGCGGAATATTGCGCGCCTTCAGCCTGAATCCTTGTTGTCTCCAGCGTTACTGCTAACTGCTGAAGCTGAATTTTAGCATTTACTTGAAGCTCTTGGATCTTTGCGAATGCATCCGGATTCCCAGCCAGTGCCGCCTTGACCTCTTCCGGATCGTCCATGACGCCAAGAGCTGCGGCGACCAATGATCCGACTGCGGCGCCTGCTGGCCCGCCGAGAAGAGTTCCGACCAGAGGCGCAGCTTTGCCGACCATGCTGCCGATATCTGACCATTTCACGATAGCGCCCTCTTCACGCCTTCAGCCAGGATCTCGTCTGGATATTCGAAGCCGGCGTTTTCGTGATGGATGATTGCCTTTACGAAGCCTCCCATTACGCCATAGGAGCGTAGATCGATCGTATCCCCTGGCTTGGTCCTGGTCAGGCGCTCTACAGCCTTCACGTATGCCGCTGTATCGTTCTCAACAGATGGAGCCCAGCGGTTGATGATGGCGGCGACCGTTCGGAGCTTGTGTTTGTCCTGATAGGTCAGCAGCAGCTTGCCGAGCGCGCGGATTCCGTTCTCCGGTGCGTCGAATCTGGCGAAGCGCGGTTTAGGCACGCCTTCTTCGAGACCTAGCTGGCCCTGCCACTTGTTCGCCTTGTTGAAGTCGATGTTGCCGGGATTATTGTTCCGGACTCCGCGAGTTTGTTTGTCAGCCATGCCTGATCTCCAATATTTTGGCGAGATTGCCGCGAGCAACAAAAACCAGTATGAGGACTGACGCGTAGATCCCAGCGTCGAAGAACTGCGCGGCGGTGACGTTGCCCATGGCGATAAAGATCGCGACGGCCCCGCTGCACAGCATGAGAAGGTAGGCCGCCACAGTGACCCAGATTCGATATCTTGAGTCACGCGGCCATCCGTAACAGAACAGCCGGATGCATATCGCTGCGGATACTCCGGCCTTTGCGAGCATCAGGATTTCATTCATCCTTTGGCCCCTCGGGTTTAAGACCTAGCTGCTTTCTGACCCATGCCTTGCCGTCCTCGTTGAAAACGGCCAGCAGCAGCTTGAATACAGCCACACAGAAAAAGGCGGCTACGAAAGACGGCAGCGGGGCTGTGTCGAAGTCCATGATCTTACGCTTAACGACTTCGATCCCCAGGTAATATCCGAACACCCATGCCCCGACCATCAGCCCTGTTCGCACCGCGAGGCTGGTGCCGGCTGAAAAGAAGGCAAACATGAGCGCTCCAGCGAATGCAGCCACCACGGCGTTGTTGTCCACGCCGGCCGCAATCGCAACCCCTCCCACGCCGGCAATCGCCAGCGGTATAGCAACGCTTGTAGGCTCGGCCATTTGTTTGATCCGTAGCAGTGTTTCATTGGCAGCTCCCCATGTGCTCCATGGGATGTATGCCAAATCTTAACCGATTTTAGCTGGCCCACTGCTATCTCATCTCATAATGGATCCATGTCGTGATTTGCAAATTCACCATGGAATATATCCCTGGCAATTCTTGCGGCTTCAGCGGCCTCATCAATGCTTCTGAATCGCTTGCTAAAAACTGTCACCCAGTTTTTGCTCACATGGGCGACATACCTACCATAATTCCAATGAACTCCTTTTGGGAGTTCCTTCCCCTTCTTGCCGGGAGAATTGCATCTGTTTTCGCTCATCGTGGCGAGCCTTAAGTTGCTAATTCTGTTATCAGATGGAATCCTATTGATGTGATCTATATGGTATTTCGGCCATGTACCATAGACATATAGCCATGCAAGTCTATGAGCACCATAGGTTTTACCATCAATACTTAGCTGAATATGCCCGCGCCTGGCTGGCGCCCCCATAATATTTCCAGCCACAAATCTTTGGCCCGACCCACGGGAAACTAGACCGATAAAGATTCCTGTTTCTGGGTCGTATGTGCATATTTCTTTAAGCCGATCTTGAGTAATCAATGTGACGCTCTCCTGTCTAGAGGCTGTCGAAGGATATGCGGAAGGCAGTGACAAACTGCTTTTCGGATGGCCGTCCTATCCGCAATTGGAATTTAACACAAAAAAAAGCCCGAGGCTTTTAGGCTCGGGCTCGACCGGGAGCTCCCAGTCCTTGGCGTTGGTGTAATTGCCCCATCGCTGGGGCTGCAAGCTGTAACTCCGAGGGGAAACCGTGAAACCTCGAAAGCCGCGACCAACGGCTGCTTGCGAGATCGATGTTACTGGTCGGCCAGCCTCAAAGCAATAAGCTGCTTGATCGTTTCGATGGCGTGGCCTTTCTTGACCATCTCGGGTGAGCAGCGGTAGACCGAGTATCCGAGGCGCATGGCGGCGTCATATTTTGCTAGGTCGGCGTTAAATCCAACGCCTGTCGTATGGCGACCGCCAGTCCATGCCCCACCCTCAACCTCAACGAGCAGCATGTGCCCAATAATGTGGAAGTCTGCACGCCAGTCTTTCAGGCCAGCCTCCTTGAGCCGCCCACGAAGCCCCTTACCAGCGCCACCTGATGCGATGGCGCCAAACCGATACTCGGCCTCATGGTCTATCGCCTCATCCTTGAGGTGATGACCTAGGAGCTCTGCGCTCAAGCCTTTGGACCCTTGCTTATGGCGGAATCAATGCGTCGGTCTATTTCTCGTGTCAGTTGATGGGATAGGCATTCCCAGTCTGCGGTGTCTGCTCTGTCGCGCAGCCACCGATACCGCTCTGCATCCTTGCGCAGCTCTTCGTTCTCGGCCTTGAGCCGATCGCGCTCCTCTCTCAATTCGATTACTTCGGCCATCAGTCCACTTTCGTGTCGCGTTGTCATTCGGTTTCCCCTTCTGGTCAGTTATTCGGCGCTGAATTGCAAATCGAGTAGGCGCGAAGTTTAGGGCACTGCAGGCCGCCGTGGTCAGTGAACGCGCCGCAAATAATGCAGCCGGTGTAGCCAATTGTCGGCCCATCCTGCGCTGGCTTGAAAGGATGTCGCAACGCCAGCTGTTTGCGCAAATCTTCCACCTCTGCATCACGGCTCGCAACGCCATCCCTGAAGCCTTCGGCCGCTGCGGTGGTCATGTCGATGGCGGTGTATGCCCGCTCACGGGAAGCCTGCCAGCAAGCCCAAAGCCCTTGGACTTCTCCGTCAAAGAATTCGCCATCGCCGCCGATAAAGTCTGTAAATCGCGTGTCATATCCAACATTCAACGACTCAATCCATGCAATAAAATCGTCTCTCATTTTCTCGCTCATTGGTCTTCCCCTCGTAGTTATCTTGATTTACACCAGAAGCCTGAATGGATCGCTGAATTTTTACCATGCTCCCCTATCAAACTCGTCAGCAACTGCCCGAGAACAGTCCGCGCCTGATCCGTGGTTATCTGCTGGTTAGAGCGCCAGGCTCTGATGTCTTTCTCCCCGCTCGGGAGCGTTAGCCAGATCTCACCGAAGAAAACTACCGGCTTCTTCGGCAGTCTACCAACCGTTCGCGGCTGCGTGGATGGCATGTTGTTATTCCATTCGATGAAGGCGCTCATAGTGCTCCCCCATGGGCAAGCCAGCAGAATTGTACGAAGGCGATGCCGGACATTAGCCCTAGCGCAGTGCAAACGATTAATTGATTTATATGGCTCATTTCTTCGCCTCCTGCCGATAGATCAGCCAGAACGCATAGGGCCATACTGCGGCGAGCCCGACGATCAGCAGCCATTCCATAGGCTTCGCTCGACGATCTGGAATTGCTAGTTCGGTGTAGATCATTGAACCAAGAAACATAGCGCCGATGAACTGGTAGAGCCAGATTAGGAAGGTCATAGCTGCTCTCCGGTGATTTCCTCACAAATTCCGATCAGCTCGGCCGTGCAGCCATAAGCGGAATTGTTGGCGATGATCGATGATGGCAAGCGCGTAACCAGGTCAGCACACGCCGCCCAGTAATCGAAGCGGGCATTGGTTAATAGATCCTTGGCAATCAGTACGGCGGTCGGATGTTCGATATCAGCAGCAACGTATTTGGCCTGCGCTGCTTCAAGATCAAGGCGTAGTTCGTGGATTGTGGTCATATGGTCACCTCAGAATGGAAAACAGGTGTGCTTGAAGGCGCATCGCGGATCACCGCAGTCGGCGCATGGTTCGTCAGATGACGGCACAAACGTTTCGGGCTCATGTGTCATTGACATCCAATCTGGCTTTTCGAAAGATACTTCTGTCAGCTCCCAATACGGACGGAAAAGAACATTTCCGAATTCATCACTTTCGCCTTGGTCATAGCAGGCGCAGTAAACGTATTCTCCGGGGCCGCTGCTGAATTCATGCTCGCCTTTTAGCTCCTCCTCGATCTCAGCTAGAGCATCGATGGTTGCCTCACCATTCACTGCGCAGATGAAAGCATCATCGTCATCTCCACCATTCCAAACCTTTACCAACAAATCCTTTCTAGCTCTGAAGTGGCTCATTTCAGCATCACTCCCACGCCGATACCGACCAGCAGAAGAACAAACAGGATCCGCGCTGCGATCTTGCAGACGGTGCGGATAAATGGCTCACTTTCTTTGAATGAGTGAGCCGCGTCACCAAAGTCGGCTTGGCAATAGATGCAAATAGAATCTGCATTCCTCACAAGGTGATACCCCCTGCTTCCACAGATGGCCTGCTCATATTCAGGAGTAAGCGTGTAATCGATCTTCACGGTTTCCATGGTCTTGCCCCTTATTCGACTGTGCAGCGCGGCCAGATCAGCCGTGCGCCAGTCAGTGCTTGGTCGTGGGTTATTTCGCCGTCTAGGACAATTATCGGGAATGGCGCGAACCCGGCGACGTGAACGGTCCAGTTGCGCTTTTTCATGGGAATGCAGACCCGTTTGAACCGCAGACTTGACCAGATCTGAAGCCCTCAACCTGAGTAAGAGCCGCCTTCCGATTTCTTTCCATCTGCGCGGTATCGACAATCACTCCGCAACGAAGAGCATCATTCGCCCCATCGTTCCAGTGCAGCCGCTCTATGGTGTTGGTCGGAAACGGGTTGGAGCACTTGCCAGCATCATTGAGACCCATCGTGTAGGCGTCCATGCGCTCGCTGGAGGCGCTTCCTGCTTCCGCCTTAGCATCCGCCGCACTAACGCCTTCGCGCGCCTCCTCAAGCTCTCTACGCAAGCCGCGGATAACCTCGGCAGCGGTAGAGCTGGCCATCTGAAGCGCCTGGAGCTGGTTGCGCATCGTGTCGCGCTCTTCGGCAACGGCTGCCCGGTCCTTGCGGAGTTCTTCTAGGTGATCCTCAAGCAATCCCTCAAACTCTTCGACACCGCGCATCATGTCCTTGACGGAATAGTTAATTGAAATCCTGCCTTTCGCGTTAGCTATGGATTCCCACATCTCGCGCTTCGTCTGTTCGATTGCATTGGTCATGGTTTCATCCCGCCTTTGGCTTCGATGGTTACTTCAATACCGAACTGCGTTTTCATGGTGTCAACCACTACCCGGCCCATCAACCCCACGACCCTAACTGCATCATCGACGGTCTTCATCTCTGAAAATCTCAAGAGATCCTTAAGATTATTAACTGCGGCTTCATAAATCTGGTCATCTGTTTTCATGGTTTTTGTTCCTCGATCCTGCGTTATCGCACTTTTGAAAATGATGTGATTATCTCGCCATGGCGGCCATTCAGAATTCGATCATGGTTTATCAGGCCGATCATCCTCCAGCGAATAGAAGCCCTCCGGGAAATCTTGGATTTCGAAAACCTGTTTCGCTCTGCGGAGGTGTACCAAAGGTCAAGGATCTGAAGCGCCGCATATATCCATGTCGCATTCATTTCAAAATCTCCGCCGCAAGCTGCTGTATCCGGCTCCATGTGTCAGATGACGGCCGTTTGTCGTAATCGCGCAGCAATGTGGCAAGGCGGATACCCTGCGGCTTGTGCAAGTCGATTGGCGTCACTTTCTTGTGATCAATCACGGTTGGTAGTTCTAGTTGGCCTGGTAGATTTGCGGCTGTCATACTGTGATCTCCTTTTTGTTGAATCGCTTGCCTAGCTGGGCCAAGAACTCTTTGATCGCCAACTCTTGCACGCTCGGCGCAGGCAGTGATGCCATCAGCTTTGACGCTGTGACATCGCGATCCTTTCTGGCCATCTCTTCATAAAACTTTCTGCCAAATCTTTTCGGAACCAATTCAGCCATGACTTCCGAGACGCAGGCTACCTCCCCCTCATCTCCAGGCGTTCCAGCCTGCATAATCTTTAGCCACGAAATCTCACCCATGCCGCGGCGATAGATCTGGTCAAAGTCATGAATAGGCATCGCAATCCACTTCTCCCCCAGCTTGAAACTTGCAAAGCAGCTACAGAAACCGCCTCGGTCTGCATTTGGCTTGCCGTGAATAATCACCAGAGGCTTCCCGGTGGTTTCAATCACTGAAGCTGCCTTTTCCTTCTCAATATCCGTTGGTTCTATGCCTTTGATCTCAACATATGCACCGATGTTTGGCATGTAGAAATCCGGCAGATACCAGCCATGAGGCGTGTCGAACAGCCCTGGCTCGTGCAAATACTGGATATCTGCGGCGTCGAATACTTTGGCCCACAACAATTCTGTGTGGGACCGCATCATCCATCCGCGGTGCGTGTAACACTTGCTTTGATTCTTCACCAGCCTTCCTCCCCAGCAGAAGCAGCGCTCATCTCTGCGTAAGATAGCTGGGCAAATCGGCTGTACTTCCCGAGGAACGCTGTTCGGATAACACCGGTTTCGCCGTCGCGGTTCTTGCGCACCAAGATCTCAGCGATCCCTTTTTGCTCAGTGTTCGGGTGATATACCTCATCGCGGTAAACAAACATCACAATGTCTGCATCCTGCTCGATGGCTCCAGATTCGCGAAGGTCGCTGAGGACTGGGCGCTTGTCTGGTCGCTGCTCACAGCCGCGGTTAAGCTGAGACAGCACGATCACCGGGCATTCAAGCTCACGCGCCATCAGCTTCACCTGGCGAGACATAGCGCTAACATCCTCGGTGCGGCCGTTACCTTCACCTTCGATGAGTTGAAGGTAATCGATCACGACCAACCCCATGCCGCCCATGCGGTGCTTCATCCGACGAGCGATGGAGCGCACCCGCGGGATGGTCATGGACGGGGTATCGCAGACAACTAGGTTGGCGTCCATCAACTTAGCGGCGGCGGCGGTAAGCTTTGCAGAATGCTCCGAGGCAACGCTGCCATCCTTGATCGATCCCAGCGGGATCTTCCCTACCGCGGCAAGCAGACGATCCAAAAGCTGAGCCTTGCTCATCTCAAGCGAAACCATAAGCACCGGCTTGTGAAGCGCCAGAACCACATGCTCGGCAACGTTCATCGCAATAGTCGTCTTCCCCATTGCCGGCCGGCCGGCAATTACCACCATTTGGCCAGGCTTTAGGCCTTGAAGGTTTTGGTCTAGATCGGCAATGCCGGTGGTGAGTCCGTCAATCTCGCCATTCCGATCACAGCGGGCCTGAAGAACCTCCACGTGTTCCCGCAAGATATCCCCGATCATTTGGCATTCGTTGTCCGACGCGTTGCCATCCAGTGCCAGGATGATCGATTGCGCCTGTGCAATCTTATCCTCAATCGGCAACTGCTCATGAGCGATACCGGCGATCTCTGAGCTTGCAGAGAACAGGGATCTGGCCATTGAGCGATCACGAACAATCTTTGCATAGGCCTTCGCGTTCGCAGCGCTCGGCGTGTTCATCTGGATCTCGGCGGCATAGGACATGGTGTCCACGTCGCCGACCAGCGCTGGCTTACGCTCCTGAAGAGTTACGACATCGATCGGTTGGCGCTCATCATGCATGGCGATGATCAGTCGGAATAACTCTTCGTTCTCAGGCCAGTAGAAGTCACCGCCAGATACCCCTTCGCTGATAACGTCGATCAGGTGCGGCTGAATGAGCATCGCCCCGATAACCCCGTGCTCCGCCTCTAGGCTGTGTAATTCAATCATTGTGCTTCCTCTATCTCTCTAAAAATTGCCCGACTCATAAGAGCCTCAAGCCGCGGGATGCAGTTCTCTCCGCGGTAAAACACACTCGACTTGTTCCCGGCCTTTCTGAAGAACTTCACCCAAAACTGGCTTTGCCGATGAGTCTCCGATTCATTCCACCTTTCGACTATCGCCGAACGAAGCGCTTTGTCTGTCGTTACAGCTACTACGGAGAACGATGGGCATTCACGGTGGTACAGCTCAATTATCTTGTCTACCGGGCATGCCCCCTCGGACGGTCCTTTGTTCTGCTCAACCTTGGCAATCCAGGTATTCAGGAATCGAGCCCAGTTCTTTTTGGCCTTAGCTGGATTTGCGGCTGCCCATACGGCAGCCTTCTTAATCTCTGCCTCAACGTCGGTATTCGGATAAGCATCCTTCCATTTCAAAAGCTGCTGGTCAGAGAAACTGAATTCAATCCCATCAAATTGCGCTCCTAAACCAGTTGAAGCTGAAGGCTGAAAACAAGTCTTTTGATCTTGTTCTTTCTCTTCTCTTCTCTTCTCTTCTCTAGTCAACTTTACGTCCGGTTGGTTTGCGGACGGATTGCGGACAGGGCTAGGATCTTTTCTGGATTCTCTCTTCCTCTTCTGGTCCTCCGCTCGGCGCTTGCCGGACTTCCCGTTGTGTTCACAGAACTCAGGCATCACAAGGCCTCCGGCGATATTTTCAAGCCATCCTATGGAGACAAGAGACGCCGAAAAGCCATTCCATCCAATAACGTGATCAAGCGCCTCAGGCGAATATCCGTTTAGAACTCCATCCTCTGAATGCGTGTCGAAAACAGACCAGACCGCATGCAGTCCACCGACAACCCGAAACTTGTCCGTCTTATGTTCGGACAAAATGCGGACAATTTTCGGATGTGATTGGAGGTCAATTCTCATCTTGATCCAATCGCCGGCCATTTATCAGTCCTCGCCCAGCGCGACGAACTCGCTGACCTTCATGTTGAAGGCCTTCGCCAATCGCTTCAGCGTTTCGCTTCTGACCTGACCGGTGGCAATCATTTTGGTTACGTTGGGGCGCCCGCAATCCAGCTTTTCGGCCAGTACGGCCCGGGTGATGTTGTTGGTTTCGATTGCGACTCGAATCGATTTGCCCAGATCCATGCTTTTCTCCAGTGATCGTAAAGTGTTGGCATGCCCATAGTATTTGCAGAATGCGAATTACGCAACCGATTTGGTTTTATCAGTTACTGAATCAGTAGACGAACGGAAATTGCATGTTGAGCAAACAGACCCATACTTAAGGGACCAGGCACTTGCCTGTGCCGCGGCAGTAGAGAACTTCATAGATGACGACTCTGGCGGCAGATACGAGCAGCAGGTAACACACCATGACTAACAAACTGACCAAAATATTCAAATCGCTGGGCACCAACGACGACAAGAGGGAAAGCCTTGGAGGGCAGATCCTAGCCTTCCTGGTTGAGACGGACTGCAGGACCATAGAGCAGGCCAACGCACAGTTCGAGATCTCTTACCAGGAGGCTGGGTGGTCGAAGACTGCGGGCAGGCCAAAAGCTGGGGCGAAGATCAACCCAGCTCCGCCATCGGTGAAGTACTACGTCACCAAGTTCAGGCAGGCGTATGCCGCTGGTCTCGACGTGCTTCACTTCAAGACCGTCGGAGAAATGCGCGCCGCCATCCTAAAGTTCAATGCGGATCGACGTGAAGTTCAGGAGAAACCTGAGTCTCTGATCGGCGTTCAGGTCGCCAAGGACGACGTACTGACAGGGAACCTGGTGCATGACATCTACGCCTGTATTAAGGCTATGTCGCCAGAGGATCGCGATGACATCGAAGAGAAGCTTCGCCGCGTTCTGGTCCAGGCTGTGAAGAAGGCGCCGCCAGAGTTGAAGCTCGTCGCCTGACCGATAACTGCGCCAAGAAAGGCCGGCCACCACGCCGGCCTTTTCTTTGTCTTGAATTCTCCACAAAGAAAATTACGAAATGCATAAAGAGATTCGAATTTCCTGTTGACGCAATATCAGCACGCGAATATAGTTCGTCTCACACAGGAAGCAACTCACCCAAGGAGTCACCGAAATGAGCTTTACCAAACTGTTTCTGCTGCACGCCGCCGGGTCGGCCTACGAGAACATGATCGGCCAGAGCTTCACTCAGCGCCTGATTCGCAGGAAGGTTTCTAACCTGTTCCGCCGACTGAAGGGCGAGCCATCGAAACCGAGTTATCAGGATTGCCGCCGGCTGAACCGCGAAGCGGCAAGGTCGGTGTAACCATGAACTGGGTAGAGACGCCGCTTATCGTCGATGGTCTGGTGCTTTGGTATCCGACCCGGTACGCAGCACGGGGAGAGTGCTTCCTGATGCTTGGCGATCACGGCATGTTCTGCCCGATTGTTTTCTACAAAGGAGAATGACCATGATCCCGATCATCCTGCTTGAACGCCTACAGCTCTTGCTGCGACTGGCGAGAGATCCTCTTAACCACATCACCAGCCATGAAAGCTTGGCAGCCGCTCGTGAGCTGGTAGATACAGCGTTCCACCTCGATGCTATCGACAGGACCGAGTATGGCGTCTACCGCCGCATGTGCATGGAGGCGCAGATAAGCATCTCGAATGCCGAGCTTGGGCGCGCCAGAGCAGCAATCCCGATGGTCTGCGTCAGCTTTTCTGATGGTGTGCGGGCAGCGATTGAGGTGCAGAGATGAGACACGCCGTAGACATGTGGACGATGTATGCCTGCGGAATTATAAGCGGCATCGGATTAGCCAAATGCATATGGGGGTTCTGATGAAGCGCCAATCCAAGAAACCAAAACCAAATGTACACGACTGCGCCAAAGGCCGTATGCATGACGCGCCTAGGAAAGTCATAACCACTATGCCAGGCGGGTATATCGCCTAGGAGATTGAGATGAGCAAGCATGTCAGCAAGATCAAATATGCCTATGAAATATTTGAGCCGCGTAGCCTCAACGCTAACTTCGCCGGGGGTTTCAACTCTCGCATCCAAGGAGTTGAATTTGTTCATGCCACTGACGGCGCATACAGGTCGGAGCGCATGCAAGGATGGTGGAAGGCCGACGAGATGATCCGCGACGGCAAGATCTACTTCATTTACCCATTTCCGCATGGCCAGTGCAAATTCACCGGGTTCGTGTACGGCGGAACCTGGGCCTGCAACGGCTGCAACACCGACGGCTTCCAAAAGCCTTGGTGGGCAGTTCGCGTAATAAAGGACGGCAACGCATGGTGCGTGGTCGGCGAAGGCTTCCAAGACCTTCAATCCTCCGGCAATTACGCCTACGGCGACACCCGCGAAGAAGCCCTCAAGGCTTACGCTGAGCTGATGGCCAAATCGGTCGCCGCCTAATACCCGCCGCTCTGGAGACGACCATGCGTAATCAAGCAACGAAAGCAACTCGCGCCCAAGTTGAGCACCATATAGAACGCCAGCGCGCCCTGGGCGAAAGCCTGATCGATGATGACGATGAGCCAACATGGTTTGAGCTGATTGTGACCGGCATTATCTTCATAGCTGCAGTCACCATGTTTGTCTGGCTATCGCGATGAGATCGCGCAATTCGATCTACATCGGCGGCCCACCTCTTGATCCGCCAGAAGACCTAGTAATGGTCCGCTGCACTTACTGCCACAAGAGCGCCTATTCGGCTGAGTGGATTTCTAATCATGGTGACTGCCCGAGATGCGGAAAGCCGTATGCCGGGAAACAGAGTGAGGATTGATATGAGCGGATCAGATGAGCAGCACGGGTCAGAGCATGAATGCCCAGGTTGCGGAATGTACTTCAACGGGTTCGCCTCTCTTGGCTATCACGCATCTCGATGCCATAAGGCGCTGCTGCTTGATAGTGATGATGCCCGCGAGCTTGACGACCCCTCCGAATGAACTCGCTCTCCCACTACTTTCTCGCATCAATAATCGTGGCAGCGCTGACGTGCCGCCTGTTTCATAACGGACTATCGGAGGTTTGAAAAATGAGTGAAGTACATAACCCGATCCTTGGCTATGCCGACAGCTACCGGCTGATGGTTCGCATGGCGGAGAAAGAAGGTAAGCCACTTGTTGTAAGCATGTGGTCGGTGATTACCGATCTTGAGCGAAACATGGCGCCTCTGATGGACGCCGCCCAATCCGAACTGTCTGCGCTGCGGGAAGAGCTGGCCGATATGTCGAACAGCCTTGAACTATCTAAGGCCGAGTTGACCTGGCAAGAACAAGATAACGTGGATTTGCGCAAAAGCCTGACAGCCGCCGAGCAGCGGAATGCGGAGCTGACAAAAGCCATTGCTGATGCTGAGTATCGGGCAGATCAGGGCAAGGTGTGGAATGGCATGGGTTGGACTTATACAGGGCTGCACTCGCACGGGCAGCAGAAAGTTCTCGATATCTTGCGCGCCGCCCTCAAACCCACCGAATCGGGAGCAAGCGAAGCTGAACGCAAAGAAGACGAGGAAGCTTTGCAGCGACGTTTCGATCAAGAGCGGGCGGAATATCTCAATGAATCGGTAGCAAGCGAATGAGCAAGACAATTTGTCATGTTCTCGTGCCCTACACCACTCAGGTTGCTTGTGGCGCGCCTAGTCATTATCGCAACGCCAGTGTTCGTGAGCAGGTTACTTGCAAAAACTGCAAAAAGACCGAGCTATACAAGCAATTACCAAACAAAAGGAAGTCAAGCGAATGAACAGTAAAATTGAAAGTGCGTACATTACACTGGGCGACCTGCTTAATGATTTGCAAGGTCAGTATCCATCAGCCCGCATTGCGGAAATTCAAGATCTACTTGCCGCGCCGGTATCGGTTGCGCTTCCAACTCTAATATCCTCAGAAGACGGCCCGCACTACAGCGAAAACCGGGCGTCCGAACTTGGGTATTTGGCCGGTTATAACGCCTGCCTCGACAAGGTCAAGGAGCTGAATCAATGAGCGTACTAGCCGAGACAATGGAAGCCCTGAAATTCACGGACGCCCAGAACAAGCTGATCATGGATCGCAACCTGAGCAATGGCCAACTGGCCCAGCGCTTCGGCAAATGCGTGCGCCAGATCCAGCGCCAGCGGGCACTACTGAAGAAGATGAAGGAGGCGGAATGATCGATCTAATCCCAATCAAGGCTGAACTGGCCGAGGCATGGCAATCGAACCGGCAGTTTTGCAGGATTCACCGCGATGAGCTGCAAGCCCTGGTATCGAAGGCCGAGGAAATGGCGCGCATCCAAGCAATGATTCCGGTGCGCGTCGGTTACTGCAAGCCGGACGAACTCCATAAGCTGCTCCGTGGCGAGCTATTTCGCGGCGGCATCCAGCGCAAGAAGGGGCGCGAACACATTATCGAGATGCTCGCCTCATGGCTGCCGGACGGGAGCAAGAAGGCCGAGCAGGTTGATGCATAGAGTCGCGCAGGAACACAAAAGCCCCGTCCTGAAACTGGGGCTTTTTATTGCGTAAAATCTGTTGACGTATATACGCTGCGTAGATACAGTTCGCACATCAGAACAAACAACGGAGTAACACGCGATGACTGCTCACTACTTCTCCACCAAAACCCGCAAGTTCTTGATCCTCTCCGAAACCCTGGCGCCAGTGGGAAAAGAGATCCAAGTTTCAGGAAAAGCAGAAGCACGCAAGATTGCCGCTCAGCACAATGCCAAGCCTTGGAACTTCTAACCAACCCCGCCCACCTCAAGCCCCTTAACTGGGGCTTTGCCAGTACCAACCAGAGGAGCCGTTATGGAACGAAAACCCCGATGCATTCGACTAAACGATAACGAGTGGGAAAGCTTCAAGCGATTGCTTGGCGCGCCTTGGCTCCGCAATCAGATCGACAAGGCCGAGAAGAAAGCGAACGCACCAGCAGTACACACCAAAACGACCAAGGAATAAAACCGTGAGCAAAAGTGAAATGATCCTCCAAGAAGTTCCGCAACAGCTCCAAGCCTCCCCAGCTCAATCCTTCATGAGCATCGTCGAACGCGTCTCGATGATGCCAGAGATCAACATGGACGCCCTTGAGCGCATGTTGGACATGCAAGAGAGAATCATGAAGCGCGACGCAGAGTCAGCATTCAACGCAGCTATGGCAGAGATGCAGTGCGAGATTCCGACCATCGCAGAGCGCGCCAAGGGGCATGGCACGATCAAGTACGCCACCCTTGAAGATATCAGCGATATCGTGAAGCCGATCATGAAGACCCACGGTTTCGCCATCTCGTTCAAGGTTGAGCATGCGGCTACCGGCCTGAGTGTCACCGGTATTCTGATGCACCGCGCCGGTCATCGCGAGCAGACCACCATGCTCCTTCCAATCGACACCAGCGGCAGCAAGAACGCCGTACAGGCCGTTGGAAGCTCCACCAGCTACGGCAAGCGCTATGTCATGTGCGCGCTCCTGAACATCACCACGCGCGGCGAAGACGATGATGCCTATTCGGCTGTCCCATCTAACCAAGAACCTGTGATCACGCCGATACAGGCTCGCCAACTGGCAGCGCTTATCCCGAAGTGCAGCAAGAAGGCACAGGATGCGTTCAACAAGCTGTATCCGGATATCGAGCTTATAGAGCGCAAGTCATTCGACACCGTGCTTAATCAGCTGACCACCTCGGCTCAGAAGAATACGCAAGCACAGGAGAGGACAGAATGAGCGAGTGGATCAGCGTTAAAGACCGTATGCCGGAACTGCACCAGATCGTCGCGCTGGCGAACAATGATCGCTGGATGAATTCCATGGCTCATGACGAACAGGGCTTGAACTGGTACGGCGCCGGCTACCTTGCCGAGCATTGCAATCAATACTGGAACATCATCGGCGAAACTCGCTCGCAGTGTCTGGATGCGGTTACTCACTGGATGCCGCTGGAGGTAGTGCCGCAATGACAAGCCCAATCTACTTAGATTGCACCCAAGGAACGGATGAATGGTTCGCGGCGCGCAGTGGCATCCTCACTGCTTCGGTGATGAAAGTTCTGCTGGTTAATGGCAAGCACTCATCCGGTCTAGGCGACGGCGCCCTGACTTTGATGAATCAACTGATTGGCGAGCGCTTCACTGGGGAGCCTGCGGACAAATTCGAAGGCAATCGGAATACTGAGCGCGGCCATGAGCTAGAGCCTGTCGCCAGAGCGTTCGTCAGCGAGCGCCTAGGCATCGAGATCGTTGAGTGCGGGATCATCCTCAATCACGGTTGCGGATACAGCCCTGACGGCCTTGTAGGCGATGACGGCCTGGTCGAGATAAAGACCAAGCTGCCGAAGCTTCAGGTTGAGGTGATACTTGGTGGTGTGGTACCGACCGAACACATGGTGCAGTGCCAGGTCGGAATCTGGCTGAGCGAACGAGACCATTTGGACTTCGCATCGTTCTATCCGGGAATGCCGCTATTCCACCGTCGGACGTATCGCGATGAAGCCATGATCGAGAAGCTGAGCGAGCGCGTGAAGATCTTCTACGAGCTTATGGAAGATCGCACGCAACAGATCATCGACCTGACGAGCTAAGGCTATGAACTTCAAACTTTCCACCGAATCCGACCGAAACCGCCTGATCGGATATCTGTCCGGGTTGGATCTGGCTAAGCCGAAGTCGGTGACTGTGGCCGACGAGAAGCGCAGCGACGCGCAGAACCGACGATTATGGGCCATGTTACGGGACGTGTCGAAGCAAGTTGAGTGGTACGGCCAGAAGCTGTCGGATGAAGACTGGAAGAACATCTTCAGCGCCTCAGTGGAGAAGCAACGCGCCGTGCCGGGGCTAGACGGTGGATTCGTCGTGATGGGCATATCCACCCGGAAGCAGTCGAAGGTATGGTTCGCGGACATGTTTGAGGTTCTGGAAGCTTTTGCGGCAGAACGCGGCGTGAAATGGACTCAGCAAGACCATTGGGACGGCAGATATTGACCGCCCGACACACCAAATAAACCGAAACAGAATCGACCAAAGAGGGATGATCATGAAATTAGTAGATATTTTGGCTCGGGAGCTAAAGGTTTGGCCTCATCTCGGGGAAAGATTAAGTCAGGGTCATAGGGGGCATGTTTATCCATCTGGCGGCGGTAACCATTATGCGATTCTGGAGCTTGCAGAAGATTGGGTGCTTGCAGAGATCAGTCGTACCCAATGGCAAGCCGCAGTCGATGCGCTGAAGGATGACGAATGCGCTCATAGCTATGGCAATAAGCAGGGATGCCCTGAATGCGGGGAAGTTTTCAAGACTGAATGGACCGGCGACGGGCCACCGCCAGTCGGCACTGAATGCGAATTCCATGGAACTGGCGCTGCGTGCCCGGACGATCCTTGGCATCCAGACCTGAAAGATGGCGACCACGTAACAATCATTGCCTACTTCAGCGACAGCATTGGGCAGATCGCCGCTTTCACCTTCAAGGCTCGCAACGAAAACATTGCGGCTATTCAGGTGGGGCAGGCTCGGCCCGGAGCTTTCAAGCCTATTCGCACGCCCGAGCAGATCGAGAAGGAAGAGCGGGAGAAGGCTATCAACGAACTGACCTATTGCCATGAGAACGAAACTCTGCGCGCATGGGCAGTTTATGCCTACGATACCCTCGGCTACCGCAAGCAGGCGAAACCATGATCCTGCTAATCCCCGCCGCGCTGTTCATGCTCCAGCACATCTACCGAGGGCCGAAGAAATGAGCGAGCCGAAACATACTCCTGGGCCTTGGCGCTGGGCTAATCCAGGGGAAGAACTTGGTGGGTATAACACTGAGCTTTCCACTCTGTTCGGACCTGACGAGATAGTGGTTTGTAATTTTGGCGATTCCGAGACGTACTATCCTACAGAAGGCGAAGAGCCAAGGGAGGCGGATAAGATGCTGATCGCCGCCGCGCCGGATCTGTTGGATGCGTTGGAATGGGCAATGGATCGCATCGGATATTCGAAACGAACCGAATCCAATAGCACGTACTGCGACCAAGTCGACAAGGCGCGCGCGGCAATCGCCAAAGCGAAAGGAGATCCGAAGAAATGAGCGGATATACGAAAGGGCCGTGGGCTTGGTATCAGCCTCAGTCATCCGGATCGCTTAACCCTTACGGTGCTGCGTTTGTTATCGGTCCCAAACGGGTGCCGATGGACAAGTCAGATGGGTTTACTATCGCAGATGCTCGCCTGATAGCAGCTGCACCGGATATTTTCGAGGCACTAGAAAAGTTTATTGTGTGGTCTGGAGAGCCGATCGGGACCGCCGAATTTCCACTCGAAATAGCCAGAGCTGCCATCGCCAAAGCAAAAGGGGAGAAGATCGATGTCGAAGCTTGAAGAAATCGAAGGCAAACGCTGGGCGCACGGGATCTGCCTGAGCATGCGCGAGACGTTCAAGGACTGGCGCGGGTCGCTGCTCAAGACGCTGGAATGGGGGCTAGTTGAGAAGCCTGAGGACTACAAGGTAGGCGTTCAGCATTACATCGAGCTTGTGCGGAGTGTTCCGGACACCCAAGTTCTTGTTGAAAACGACGATCAATAACCTAACTCAATGCCTGCTGGTGAACGGCGGCCGAGGAATTCTGCACATGAAAATCAACACTGGCGGCTCCAGCGTCACCATCGATGGGCGCACATTCACTGGGCGCAGTATCAGCATAAGCGGCGACAAGGTCGTGATCGACGGAGTAGAACAGGCCGGCACTCTGGTCGGTCCAATCAGCGTTACGATCAATGGAAATGCCGAATCCGTCGAAACTGGCTCAGGCAAGATCGAAATCACCGGGACTGCCGGGCGAGTCAAGACGATGAGTGGCAGTGTTCGATGCGGCGATGTGCATGGCGACGTCGGGACCATGTCGGGCGATGTGACCTGCGGCGCAATCAGCGGCAGCGTCAAGACGATGTCCGGCGATATCATTGGCGGCTCCAAGCGCTAACCTCTCCCATTCTTCTGCCGCCATGAGCGGCATGGAGGTCATCGATGAGCAAGCAGGACAAGTACACGAAGGCTGCGCGTGGCCGGGATTGTCAGGTGCGCTTACCTGGGTGTCCGAACAACACCGAGACGACAGTATTGGCGCATTATCGACTGGCTGGAACGTGCGGTGTCGGGATTAAGCCGAACAACCTGCAAGGCGCGTGGTGCTGCTCCTATTGCCATGATGCTGTAGATGGGCGCACAAGCATCATGATTGGGAATAGCTACATGTTGAGGGGAGAACTTCGATTGATGCATTCAGAGGGGGTTTTCAGAACAATTGATAGGCTGATTTCAGAGGGGATTTTGAAGTTGTGAGGGGTAGGCGGCTATGCAGCGGTGAGCTATAGTCCGCTTGCCGGTAAGGGGGAGCAGCCCCGCACAGGTAAGGAGTCCTTCGGGGCTCCTTTTTTATTGCAGGATCTCTTGGCCTGCGCGCATTGAAAACGAAGGTGCGCCGGTCACGCTAACGGTGCGGATGCGGGCGTAGTACCCGGCCGGCACGTATCCGAATAGCTGCGAAGTCTGCGGCTGAACACCTTGCAGCGCGACCGCTAGGGTGTAGGTCTGCCCGGTGCCGGCGATCCCCACTGTCTGAACGCCAGTCGTGAACGCTGCGTCAGTCGCGATCTCGAGAATCACATCACAACTCTGGCCACCGGCGATGCTCGCAGTGATCACGCATTGAACGCTGTAGCTCGCCATTGCATCGCGTGTAGCGCTGATCTGGAAGGCCGTGTTGAGCGCTCTTGTTGCCGAGGACTGCGATCTGGACGGCGTGTAGTTCGGAACATTCAGCGCGCCTGTCGAGCTGTTGTAAGTCGCTGCGCCGCCAGCCCCGGTAGTGGTTAGCGAGATGGCAGCCCGGGCGCCAGCCTGGTCAACGAAATTACTCGTATTCGCCGAGTTGTAAGGCGTGAACCCGAGCGCTGCGATCACCTGCGAGCCAGTCACGCCAGTCAGGAAGTTGGACGGGTTGCCGAATCGCGGATAGGCATCAGTGATCCCATACCCGGCCAGCGTGGTCGGCTTGTTAAGAACCTCGGAGATGCCGCCTCCTGCCGCCCAATCGCTGTTGACCTGCGCCGCTGGAATACTTGGCGCCCCTGATAGATCGGCATAGGCGCCAGACGTCGCCACGGTCGCCAGTGTGGGCTTATTCAGGATCTCTTCAACACCAGATGTAGCTGACCAGTCAGAATTGACCTGCGGGGCAGTAGAAGGCTTGTTTATCAGATCGTTGTAATTGCCAGTGGTGGCCACCGTGGCGAACGTGGGTTTTCCCTGCACCAGAGTCCAGTCCGGAGCGGCAACAAGCTCGCCATTGAATACGACAATCGACGGGTTAAGCCTCCACAATATCGGAAGGTTATTGGCGTCACTGAGCCCGAAAACACTGTTAATTCCAAGTGCTGGCGGATTCACGACTCGGGTGAGGGTGGCTGTGTCTGCAATGTTCTTCTGCTGGACAAGAAGATCAAAGGGGGAGGCAATACCAAGCCCGGGGAGGAAACAAAGGACAGCGAGAATTCGCTTCATAGCAGACTCCTATTGAGAAAAAGCATAGGAGCAGCTACGCCACCACAGAATAGACATTAAAAAAGCCGGCGCAAGGGCCGGCTTCTGTCTTCTGCTATGGGTTACTCAATAGCGGGCAAATCAGGAGGATCGCCGGTGAACTCGAGGAACCCATCAGGCGCCGTAACACCATCATCAAGCACGACAATCTCTCCATCCTCGCTCGTATAGACGCGCTGGAAGATCTCGCTGCGCTCGCCCGTCTGGACGTTAACTTCGAATCTCGAAAGCATGATTAACCCTCATACAGAATGCTGATAGAGCCAGCGTCGAATGTATCCGTACCGTTCACAGTGGTGAATCGAACGGTATCCAACGTGTTGGTTAGCGTGACGATCCCGGAAATAACCATGTTACCCGTGGTGCCGGATCGAACAAGATCACCGCTACATACCCAGCTATTACCACCCATATGAGACAGCGTCATTGGCCCGGACATGGTGAATGTCGCCGTGCCGAAACTGATAATGAATCCGGTTGTCGCCGAAACCTGCGATGTGTTGACGCCAGAAAGCGTTGCACAACTTGAGTTGTAGCCAGAGGTGACAATGCCGCCGGCCCCGAGCTGAACTTGCAGGTTCGACGTACCGTTGGTACTCGTGCCGTTCTGCATCACCGTGATTCGCTTGGTGCCAAACGGAATCCCTGTGAAGTCGATCGATGTGCCGGAAGTAGACGCCTGTGTTGGCGCGATGATCATCTTCGGGTTGCCGACGATGGCCTGGCCGCCCTGGCCTTGAACCACGCTTGGAGTTGTCGCCCAGGTGCCGGCCGTGGCCTGAGTGGACTGGACATAACCCATTACGCGGAACGGCAGACTGGATGCCGAAGACGACGAATAGATGACGTTCGCCGAGTTGGAGCCGGACGTAATCGCCGTGCAGTTGACCAGCGTTGTTTCGTCAAGGTTGACGTTGCCGGAAATATTCACTACGCCGATCTGTACTGTGCCTGCATTATCCAGCGCCAGAATGGCGATCTGGTTCGGCACAAGGCTTGTAGTGCCCAGCGTGGCACCAGATGGAATAGTCAAGCTCAGCTGCGTGACGATGTTCCGTCGGTTGACTGTGCCACTGCCGGCCGTAGCCGCGCGGAAGTCCACCAGAGCAGGCGCAATCGTCACTGTCATTGCACTGGTCGCGACAGATCCACCAACAGTTCGAATCTGCGGCTGCGGGGCGGTCTGTTTACGCTGAATTTCCAGCCAGCCGTTGACCTCGTCATAGATCAGATACACCCGGCCAGAAATGTCGCCGGCCAGCGGATCAGTACCATCCGAGTATTTCAGGTTCTTCACGCCGAGGCTTTGGAAGTTCGCGGTGGACGCGCCGGTGTTCGGATGCGCGCTGACAAACCCGAACTGGATTCCGCCGAGGTACGACGACGGCGTATTGGTATTCGACTTCGGCACCAGAATGTAAGCGTTCGCTGCCGAGCCTGCGTCCTCGTTGTAGTAGAAGGTGCCGTCGGTTACCTGCGCACTAGCAGCAGTCGGGAAACCGCCCTGAGTAATGCCGTTGTGGACCACCAGCGTGTTGTTGGTGGTGTTGACCACCACCTCACCCTGAGCGCCCGTAAATGCAGCGTTCTGTGTTGTCGTCCCGCGGCGAAGCTGTAATTGATCGGCCATTACGGCAGTACTCCAAGGTCAGTAGTTGATGTGTTTTGAGCGAGATCGAAACGATTTACCGGGATGTTCTCGATTGGGAATGGCGTGGAGCCAATAAAGCCGAGATCCATAACAGGTTTGTGCGCCGTATAGTAATCCGTCCAGCTGATGTTTGGATCGAACAGGTCGGAGTTGATGAACCGATCGGTGAGCCCGATGCTGGAAGGGATGATCTGCGTACGGATGATGGTCGAAGGCATCACGCCGCCTACCAGAGACGGCGCGTAGTAAACCTGCACGCTGAGATGGTCGAGCACCTTGATGCTGTACTCGCCGCTCACCTGAAGCTGAATAGGAGAGCCATTCAGCATCGGAACGCCGCCAGCCCCCGTCCTGATCGGCTGCGCAATAGGGATCGAACTCCCGTTCTCCTGAGTAGCCGTCACGACCAACTGATTCGCCGTGATTTGAGGGTCCGTATCGGGCTGCCCGACGTAGATAAACCCATTGAACACGGGCCTCCCCCTTGTGGGGTCAGGGTAGTACGTATACGGTAGCCTTACTTCGTTCTCGTCTGCCATTACACTCACCATTTTGGTTTGATTTGAGGTGACATCATGCTACATCTCGCCGCTTCTATATTCCTGGTTGTTCTTGTTCTCCAGTTTGCTGATAACGTGCTGATTGAGCTCCGGCGTTCAACTGCCGAGCAAGCTGCAACGCCAGGCGCTTCGAAGCCTCAGATTTAGGCGCAGAGCCGATCCTGATCATCGCATTGCGCACCACTGGGCTTTCATAGGCCCGAGCCAGCGCGCCTACCGATGCCCCCGCCGCCAACGTAGCTCCGAAGTCACCAATCAATGATCCAGCAGCTGCTGCGCCAATCGGGGCATACAGCTGCTGCCCTGTCGATGTTTGTACTCCAGCCTCCCCTGCACGCTTGGTGGCTGCCAAGACTTGCTTCAGCCCCTCCAACTGCTTGCGCTGGTCGCCCTTGAACAGAATGCCGGTCTGCGATTCCATGCGGCGCAGTTCCGAGATGAATTTCTCTGGCGATGGGTTGTCCAGGCCGCCAGCCTTTGTTAATGCCCGCTGGATTACAGTAGCCCGAGCAGCATCGCGCCCGCTGGAGTCGAGCGAATCATAGAGGCTCTTCACCTCACTACGCTTGTTGCTGAATAGCAGGTTCTCAGCAACTTCTGGCGTTAGATCCCCCTTGTCCAGCACGTTCTTCAGCCGAGTCTTCGTCATCTTCTCGGCTTCAGACCGATAGATCGAATCGGCGGCCTTGAGACGCGCAAGATCACGCGGATTAAGTGCGTTCGTTGCAGCCTCGTTCATGTCGTTTCCAATGGCCGAGTAAACCCGATTCATCAGAGCCTTGGCTCTCGATGGAAGCTGGCTACGGCCTTGGTTGTCGTATGAATTCACCACCTCACGCAAGGCGCCTCGGTTCTCCTTGAGCGTGCTATAGGTCTGATCTGCGGCGCCGAGCGTATCCTTGAATTGTTGAAGCTCCTGCAATGCCTCCTTGCTGGATACGACGCCAGGCTTCGACAGTTCCGCAATCGCATCATCAATCGCTTGCGTGGTCTTGGTGTAGGGTGCCGGGCCCAAGGCATCAACCATCGGTAGAAGTTCGTCATAACGCTGGCCGGCGGCCCGCTTGATTCGAGACTTCTGCGCCTTGAGGCTGTCGATGATCTGGCTTGGCTTTGGCGTTGGGTACTGGTCACCAAGTTGCTGGATGGCAGTCTTGCGGGCCTCCTGCTGAGTTGCTCGTAGTCCTCCAGTGCCAGCCAGCGGAATGCGCTCACCGATGGCCTGCGCCGATTTACCAATGAACGTTGAAGGCTGCGCCACATCGCTCGTCATCAGAGGGATGTTTGCGCTCTTCGCTGCCTGGACAATCTCCGATTGAGATCCGGCAGGAGCGCGCAAAACATTCACGCCGCGCCTAGCTGCATCGATCAACGATCCGCCGGCGCCCATAGCAAGCGGTAGAGCTGCGCCAGATGCGCCAGCCATAGCGACTTCTTCAGGGTTGAACTCACCTCCGGCCAGCGCTTGGCCACCTTCGATTGCCGCCTGAGTAGCAGCAGAGGCACCACCGAGAGCAAGTGCCTGCTTTATCGCGCCACCACCCACCGCCGATGCGGCGCCACCTGTAGGAGCGAAGGCAGCACCAATCCCGAGAGCCTGCAACGCATCCATTCCAGTGAAACCCGGCTTGTTAATAACAGCGCGCACGCCGGTCGCATTGTTTGCCGCAATCAGATTTCCCTTTTCGTCCTGCTGAATGCCGATATCTGGCGACAGGGATTTCAGGGTTTGTGCGATCTCCTGCGGGTCAGTCATGGTGGCGAGCGCAGCAGCAACCGCCGCACCTTTGCCCTCTGGAATATCCACCCCACTCAGCAAGCCGGAGTTCTGAAGCTCTGGAAGCTCCTGCGTGGCGCGCGTCTGCCGATCACTGCCGGTGAACATGGCGCCGAGCTTATCCATCATCCCCGGCTCTTCAGTCGGCGCTGCTGCGGCCTGCTCCTGTGGGGCGGCAGGTTGTTGGACTGACTCGGCAGGAGGCATCATGTCTTGTGGCTGCGTCTGTTCCTGCTTTTGTGCATAGAGCTTCTTCGCCTGAGCAATCACCTGATCCTGAGACGCTCCAGCGGGCCCGCGAAGCGTGATCATCTGCCCGTCTGGGGCTTTGACTTTGTACTCTTGGGTTTCCATCAGTTCACGATCTCCCAGCCGTCAGAGGATGCAGCTGGCGCCGGAGTAGCAGTGACTCCGCGTTTAGCCATCCTGTCCTTGGCTTTCATCATCCCCTGCTTCATTGTCTCCAAGTTGTTGCGCAAAGATTTTTCAGACATGCCAGGCTTAACAGCTCCGGCGGCAGCCGTAAGCTTGGCGCCCTCTGCCTCTGTTAGCGCCCCGAGACCTTTCATTTGCGCAACATTAGACATGAATGTTTTGGCGTTATAAGACTCAAGTTCGGCCAAAAAGTCCGCTGATTTGCTGCCAGGAATAGTTGGAAATGCCGATGAAATGCCGACCGCACTAGATAATCCAGGATGGCTAAGTAATTTGTCTGCGGATTCAATGCTTGCGTCAATGTTAGCTATCGCGCTTTCCGTATTTTTTTGAGTCTCAAGCTTGCTCTGCTCAAGCTTCTGTTGCTTCTCGTCAATCTTCAGCCCAATCTCTTGACGCTTAAGCTGGTTCATCTCAGCGTTTTGTTGTGCGGTCAGCGCCGCGATCTGTCGAGTAAGCGCACGATCCCCGGCGTTCATGGCGGCTCGACTATTCTTCCCGGCCTCGCCGCGCTGGAAGCGGCTTTCTTCTGCGGCAATCTTCTGCTGCTCAAGCTCTGCTTTCTGCTTGGCCTTCCGCTCGCTGCTATAGGCGGCGTATCCATCCGGGTCGGCGCCAGCCCAGATTAGCTCTGTATTCGCAATCTCATCCTCTGGATGCTCTAGAAAATCTTTATAGGACTGAATCGAATGCGAAGGATCCCCGCCGCGATCTTGAACCGATTGAATTCTTTGTTGATAAATAGCAGCCCTGTTCTCAGGTGATGCCGTCATAAGCTTGCGCAGGAATCCAGAAGCCTCGCGCTTCTGCATATCATCCTTCAGACCGGTAGCCTGCTGGAGCATCTGCGTGATTTCAGGATACTTGATGGCGATCTTCGCGACTTCATCGGGATTCTGGCTCGCAAATGCCTGCTGGGCCGCGCCTTGAACCTCTTCAAAGCGCTGCTGAGCGCGATCCTGCTGCTGCTGACGGCGCTGCTGTTCAGCCTCCTGAAGTCTTGCTTGGCGCACGTTTTCCATGGTGTTGCTCAAGCCTGCCAGACCTGAGCTGTAGTCGTTGCCGGGATCGACAGTAAACGGGTTCTGAGATGGATATGAGCTTCTGGCCATTAGAAAATATTCCTGATTTTTTTGAGGGTGCCTTCGTTCCAGAGCGACTTGATGCCCGGACCAATACGACCAGAAGCGACCTGACTTGCGCCTTTGGCATCACCCTGGAACCCGAGCTTGCTAAAGTTGCCGCCCGTCCATTTGTCAAACATCGGCCCCCATTTGCCCTCAATGTCTTGGGTTAGAACTTTGCCGTTCAGCTGATCCCATGTCCGCTCCTTGCGATCCTCGGCGCGCAAGCCTTTCTTACGGCTGTCCTCTTCGTTGAACATGATGATTGCCGCCAGTGCAGCCCATGGACCGGCAGCTGCCATTGCGCCGCCAGCAGCAGATCCACCGGCCGCGGCACCGCCCCCCGCTGCCGCGCCACCTCCGGCGGCCGCCCCTCCAGCACCAGCAGCACCAGCAGCACTTGATCCGGCACCAGCGGCAAAGGTTGATCCGCCAACAGCGCCGGTACCGCCCACAAGAGAGCCACCGAGCCCGTAGGATGCGCCGCCAGTGCTTGCCGCCGAAGTCGCCCCGCTCGCGCTGCCGATGAGCCCGGAACCGCCAAGACCCGCCGAACCGCTACCGCTGCTGAGCAATCCTGACAAGCTGTTACCCGAGCCGGTGGCGCCAGTCTTTGCGCCAGCGAACTTCTGGTACATGTCATACATCTGCGTTGGGCTTATGCTTTGCTGTTGTTGTTGAGGCTGCTGCTGGCCGCCGTAGGCGAGTTGAGGCTGCTGCTGAATAGCGCTCTGCTGCTGCAGGTTTGGCAGCGAGCCATAATTCAGGCCGCCGCCGAAGTTAAGCGGAGCCTGCCCTTGGACTGTGTTTGGCTCGTAGCTAAACGCCATGGCTCACCCCCAGCTTCGAGTAATCGACATGCATGTAGCCGTCGCGCATGGAGACAGCTTCTGGATGAGTCTTCAGCACTTCATCAGCCATGACGCCGCTGCCTTTGCCGGATAGACCGAGGCGGCGTGCGATCTTGTTCCACGTCCACTTATATTTGCGCACGCCATTCTCTTCGCCAGCGAACTCAATGTTCGACTTCAGGCGGCGGTCAGAGAACTGCGAGAAGGCCTGCATGCCCATGCCGGCCATGCCCATCATGTTGTTCATGCCGTTCTGCGAGCCCTGCGCACTGTTCTGGGCCTTTGCAATCTGTCCTTGGGACAAGGCATTCGCCGCAGCGAGGTTCCCGCTGGTGAGCTCCTGCGCACCTTGGGCGGTGTAGTTCGCAAAGTTCTGCGCAGCCGATACCTGCCCTTGGCCGAGGATGTTCGCCGAGTTGATCTGGCCCTGACCGAGCGTGTTGCCGATGCTGGACATGTAGCCGGCGATGTTGTTGGCGTTCGAAGAGAGAGACGACAGACCCTGAAGGCCTTGAACCTGATCGTTATAGGCTGCGACCAAGGCGTTCTGGTTGACCTGCGCCAAGTTCTCGTTCGCCGTCCCGGACCGAAGACCTCCAGTTGCCGAAGCATTGCGCAACACAGCGTTTTCGCCCTGCTGAACTGCTGACTTATAGAGCGGGCTCGCCATCGCGCGCTCAGTGATACTGCCCGTGCCGCCATACAGGCCGCCAAGGCTATTCAGCGCGCTTTCCCGAAGGTTGCGCGGCAGCGTGTCATTCGTCATCAGGTAATCAAGGGCGTGCTGTTGTGCGGACGCCGATGTTTGAGCGCCGCCGGTGGCGCCAGTTGCCGCCGTATTAGCGCCGGCATTGATCGCCCCGGATACGTTGGTAGCCAGGTTGTTGTAGGTATCGTAATTCCGCTGGCCGCCTTCAATCGCAGCATTTGCCACGCCCTGCGCCGCTCCAGTAATGGCGCTGCCGCCACCCTTGCTCCCGCCCCCTAAGATACTGCCCATTGTCTGCACCTCACATAGATACGGAGATCGTCGCGCATCTCCAGAAAGTTAAACCCGCATTTGACGACAAGCCGCTCCACGCTAGGCCGGGTAATGCACGCAAAGATCATTCTACACCACGGCATAACGTCGAATGCCCAGTCGCAGAATTCATCTATGGCGGTCTTTATATGGCGCAATCCTTGGCGATCGGCCGAGAAATGAGCGCTCAATGCCTCTCCCTTTTCGCAGCATGAAACGAAGATCCTCGCTTCCGACCACCTGAAGACGACATGGTTGTCATCCTTGGCGACCCCTAGGTCATCCTCGCACTGATACGCCGGCCGGAACATCAGATCACTACCCAGCCAGTCGTTACGCCAACAACCGGGTTAACCCACAGCTTGCTGGTCACCGAGTTGAAGTACTGCCGCGAGTTGTTGGATGCCACCACACCATTCGGATCTATCACGCCGACATCCATTACCTGAATGCTGGACGCCAAAGCCCGCAATGAATTGAGGACCGACGTGTAATCGTTGACGATCGCATCAGGCCAGCCGGTCAGCGCCTTGACTTCAGACGCCGACAGGTCAAGGCCTAGATAGTCACCATTGAAATTAGCCAACTTCCAGATACCCCCGTCCGAACGACATCTTGGCGCGGGATGCGCCGCGAAGCTTGAAACCTATCCAGTTACGCACGTAGCCCAGTCTGTTCACGATATAGCGCTGGTTGTAGTCGAATGGCGAGCCATAGCGCGCCGTCACCTCATGCCCATATGTCACGCCGTCATAGGTCATCGACACAAACAGCGTGGCGTCATCCGTCGGCGAGTGCCCGGGCATTGTCTCGATGTTCAGGCTGTCCACTGACAGGCCTTCCAGGTACAGGAACGGCGTATACAGCACCCATTCGCCCATCTCGCCATATTGGTCAACCTTGACCGGGTCAAGGAAGCCAAGGCGCAGGTCGATCTTGTCGCCGAATAGCCACTTACCCACTCGAGGATCGAACACGCCGTTGATGCCGCGCCAAGGCAATGAGCCGGTGCCGCGCTTGAGGATCGACCAAGCGTTATCAAGACCTGATGCGCTGGCCACCGTTTCGTTGAACAGCAGCGTCTCGTTCGGCAGGTGGATGTAGACGAACGACATGCCGTCAACGCTAACAGCCTCGACCGAGATGTCGGCCAGATCGGGCTCTGTGTACTGCGACAGGATCCGGTCAATGGCGCGCGTCGAGATCTGCTGACTTGAACCGACGCCAAGAATGTGAACGCCAAGGTCTTGCTCTTTCCGGCCGCCGACGAAATACCACTTGTCGTTCAGCTCGCACTTGGCATGGGTCGCCACGATGCCAGTCTTCACAGCCCGCGACTGGATGCGGGTGAACGCGAAGTTGTTCGACGCGACGTTCGCGAAGAATTCGGTCGTGTAGCGGTTGAAGACGATCACCTTGTCATCCGCCGTCTTCCCGACACCAAGCGTTGGGTCTGGCGAGAATTCTGAGGTGGCAAAGTCCAGAGGGTTGAACGCTGCTTCATTGTTCAGCTGCGTGTGATAGAGCGTGTCGCCGTCCGTGAGGAAGTAGTAGCCGTCGATCCATACGCCATCGATAGGCGTCTTCAGGTTTGGATCAAGCACCTGACGGAAACCGTTCACAGGGTCATATAGGTAGAACCCGCCACCACCGATAACGGCCTGCGTGTTGAATGAGTAGGGCATGGAAACCTGCTCCATGCCCGGAATGTTGCCGAATCGCTGTGTCGTACCGTCATCATTGACGATCAGGAACTGCGTATATGACACCCTGAAATGACTGCCAAGGCGTTCGTTCCACACGCCGCCACGATCTGGCCCAGCACCAGTGCCGTACTCAGTGAGCCCCGAGTGCTGAAGCATGAAGCCCTCAGCACCAAGGATAGGCTTCGGCACGGCATACATGTTCTCTGGAAGCGCGTCCAGATAGTCAGTCTGCGTGCTGATCTTGTCGCCCTTGATGAGGGTGATCGGGAGTCTCTGAGATGGCATTGATTACACCACTGTCTTGATCTGTGAGATGGCTACGGCAGTGGATGGAGATTGTGCCCATCCGGCCGTCGCAGGAGTTATCGAATAGAGGCCGCCAGCACCAGCAATACCGCTGGAGTCTTGAACCATCTGCGCGACCAGAACATCACCAGCCACCAGATCGAACGTGACGATGAACCGCAGCGGAACAATCGTTGCCGCGTTATCCAGTCGAGCGAGTGCCGTGTTACCGATCTGCGTACCGTTCTTCAGCAGGCGGAGGAACAGGTTCACGATGCCGGCGGATGCCGTGCGACCAGCTTGAGCTGAGAAGACGAAGCGATATTGACCGGAGATGTTGCAGGTAATGTCGCCAGCCGCGCTAATGCTGATCTGTGGAGTCGATACCAGTGGCCCGAAGCTGATCTGCGTCACCGTGCCGAGCGCGGCTGGGATCTGCGTGGTGGTCGATGAGGCGTTGATGAAGTCGCTCAGCGTGATCAAAGCCGGCGATGTAATGAGGCCGCTGATCGTCCCCGCAGTCGCATTCACCTGGCCGACCATATAGCCATCCGAGCAGAAGCATTCAATGACGCCGCCGTTCCAGCCATAGCCATTGGTATCAGGCCCGTCAGATACGGCAAAGCGACAGGCCGAGAAATAGCCGGCCGCCTTGACTTGAGCCATCGTGTCGGTCGTTCGATACACGTAGTTGTTAAAGATCCCTCGCGATTGTTCAGACGAACGATCAATAGTGAATTGAGTGAATGCCATGAGGCTGCTCCTAGTTTCCTACTACCACGTTAGGCATCACCTGGAAATTGATGATGCGGATTTCAACGCGTCCTTCGGTCGTCGTGACCTTGATTTTGACCTGCTGCCACGAATTGGCCGCGAGATCGACTGGAGCAGTCAGCCGGTAATCAATCACACCTTCAAGCAACACGCTGCTGACAACGGTAAAACCTGTGTCGGCAGTGACCTCGAACGAATCAATGAACTCATCGGTACGCAGATACGCGGCAAAAGACTCTTTAAAGTCGTTCGTCTCGCCCTGCATGATGAACAGCGTAGACGGCGCATTTGGCGGCAGGTCACGGAAATCGGTATAGAACCGCTGCCACCGGGCATATACCCTGTTGCCACTCCCTACAGGCTGTCTAGCTGGGTATGCGACCTGCTGAATACGGTTGCGGGCGCAGATGCCGGACGCCTGCGACAGGGACTGAGAGGCCTGCGCAAACAGCACTGGCGATGCGTCCTTGTTGAAGTCAGGGATCAGCCGCGTCGCCAAGTTGGTAGCGATCATGTTCCAGAATTCGATGGGAACATTCAGATCGCTATTCGGATCTGGCTCCTCTTCAAAGTTGTAGCCGACCTCGATGCCGCGCGATGCAAGCTCGGCCATCATGTTCTCAAGCTCATTCAAAGCCAGCTCAAGATCGGACGGGTTCGGGATCACCGTCAGCCCCGAGATCCTGAGCTTCGAATATGCCGCGGTGATTCTATCGACCTTGAGCTGAGCCATTTACGCCCCCAACATCTTTTCAAGAGTGCCAATGCGCTTGGTATCCCAGCCGTCGATCCGCGCTTCCTTGGCCTTGATGCGAATCGGGTTGATGGTTTCCGGTTCATCATCAGCTTCCTCTTCAGCTACTACTGGCGGTGCGTAACCCGGCGGATTAACTGACCAGCCAGCCCCGATCATGCCTTCCAGATTTTCGACTTCGCAGGTCGTGGACTCGCAGACAATGCCATGCTCAACAGCACCTTTGCCCTCGCGGTAGAGAATACAGGCCATGTTTCAATCCTCAGATAAAAGAAAGGGGCCTTTCGGCCCCTCAAGATCATGCCACTGTCAGAAGGTAACAGCCGTGCCGCAGCGCGATGGATCCTTGATGGTGACACCCCACCAGGTGAACAGGCGATAGCGGAACTGCAGGTTGATCATGTTGGCGTCGTAGATCATGTACATCTTCAGACCGTTTTTCATGGTCTTGTTGATGACCTTCAGGCCATCGTATGACTTGAACAGATCAGCCGGGATGGAGCCGCCCAGCACTTCGACCGCGTCCTTGTCGTAGAACAGGTTGACCTTCTTCGAGGCGTCGATGTTCACCCGGTTCACGGTCGCGGTGTTGAGGATACGGGTGTTCACGTTGGCGTAAGCCGCTTCCAGAGTGGAAAGTGCTGGGTCGTCCAGCGCGATCGGTTTCGGGAAGATCGTGATCGACGTGCCGGAAGGCTTGCCGACGATGGTGAAGGTCATCGCCACGCCGGTGTCGGACTTGTCAGCCAGACCCAGCGCCTTGACGGTCACCGCGGCGTTCGCAAAGGTGATCTTGTCACCGATGTTGTAGGACGCCGAGGCCGTAACCGGGATGGTCGCAGTACGGTAGTCCACGTTGGTCACAGTGTTCAGCACTGGATCGACAGTGCCCGCGGTTGGCTTGAACGACTGGTTCGCGGTCACAGTAGTGGCCGGGTCAGCGCCGCCGACAAGGTTCGGCAGGAACGAAGCGGTGTAGATGTCGAACTCGGCGACGTTCTGACCGATCTGGCCGGTTGCCCAAGTCTCAGCCGGACGGCCTTGCAGGGTCTGGCGAGCGGCGAGATCTTTGCCGAATTTCAGGTTGTCACGGTCGTTCAGCAGGAAGAAGCGTTCGGACTTCGCGCCCTGACGCTCGTTCATGAGCGCCTGAGCTTCGCCGATCACGTCGTAGCCGCTGGTGGCGTTGGAACGATAGAACATCGCACCTTGCAGGCCGATGGCGGTGGCAATCGCCTTGTTCAAGTTGGTCGCTTGTTGGCGGCCAGCTTCAGTACCAGCCTTCTCCCAGAAACGCAGGTCGCGCATGTCGTCAGCGCGCTGGCTAACCAGGTCGTTGGTTGGAGTACCCAGCACCGCCGGATAGGTTTCTTCGATGATGCCGGTTTCCAGACCAGTCAGGTCGAAACCGCTGATCACTGGGCGATGCTGCTGAACAGGACGCCAGATGGTGTTTCCTGAGTTCTGCATGGTCGCGCCGTCTGGCTCGTAGAACGTGGTGGTCGGAAGGAGCATGTCCTGCGGCTCGTAGGTATCGAGCGCGTTTTCGAACATGACCTCGGCAATCTTGCCTGCGGTTAAAGCTGCCATCGTTTAATTCCTTACCAAGATTTGACGTTTATGTTTTTGCCCTTGGCTTCACGACGGATATCGAAGGCGGCTTGCGTGTCACCTCGCTTATGGGCTTCTGCGTATCGCTTCTGCAGGTTCTTCCCAATGTCGGTGGTGTTCGCGTCGCCTTGCACAGTCGTGGCCGGGGCCGGTGTATTGCTTTTCTTTCTGAGCGGAGCAGTCAACTCGGCGGACAGGCGCCCCAAATAGATCGAGGCTTGAAGCCCTGAAGGGTCTGCCGCAAGCTTCGCCGTCAGCTCTGCAAGGCGCTTCGGGCTCACCCCGAGGTTGTAGAACACCTTTTCAGAACCTTCGCCAAGGCTTGCAATCAGCGCGTTCGTAACCTGCTCACCGCCGCCGGGGAAGATCCCTTCAACGGCGCTGCGAACGCGATGGTCTGCCGATTGGTACAGCTCGGGACTGATCCCGCTTGCTGCTGCCAGTGTTGCCGCTCGCTCGTAGTGCTGATCCACGCCAGATTCGATGGACTGCTGCGTTTCCAGTTGCTTGCGCTGAAACTCGTACTGCTGCGTCTCGTTGTGCTGCTTTGCGAGCCGATCATTCAGCTTCCAATCCGTCAGAGCTTCGGCAAATGCCTCGTCCGGGTCGTCTTGGTCGTAGAAATCTTCTCGCTTCGGCCGTGCCGATTGAGGCGGAGCTACTGTATTTCGGCGCGCTTCTTCCAGTTGCGCACGCAGTTGATCAACTTCCGACTGATGTTTTGCCTCAAGCTTCGCGCGGAGCTTGGCCTTAGCCGCTCCCACATCGCCATCGGTAAACTTCTTATCAGCACCTTGCGACTCCTGGTCGTCGCCCTTCATCCAGCTTTCAGGCTCTGGCTTCTCACCCTCTACGCCGTCTAGATCATCCGCATGATCGTCGTCAGTGTTCAGGTCATCTGCTGCATCATCATCGACTTCATTCACATCGGCT
>Ga0065715_10088911_pt1 | contig 38921 bp, 85 predicted proteins | sample MisBulReplicate1_FD_59102 | JGI IMG/M metagenome (GOLD analysis project Ga0065715, IMG submission 59102) | Miscanthus rhizosphere microbial communities from Kellogg Biological Station, MSU, sample Bulk Soil Replicate 1 : eDNA_1 v2 (version 2) | ecosystem: Host-associated > Plants > Roots >...
AAAACTACTTACCCATAAAAAATGGTTCAGTAAAGATCTGTATCAGTGCAGTACCCTTTGGTCCAATGTCTCACATATACCGCCCCGTGAGAAACCACATTACGAAGTAGAGGTTTCTACTCCTTCCTCGGTTCAGCATATTTATATTCCTCCTTGGTCCATTGACAATATACAGCGCAATCATATCGTACCAGGCTCCCCTCAGAGCTTGGAGCCATCTGAAATTACTAGATTGTATAAGCTTTATAAGAAATTAGATGGTACCCATGCCTGGAAGTTCATCAAGACCTTTCCTCTGATTAAAGTCACAGATGAAAAGTCTTTATTAGACAGAATTAACCTATTAGTGTGTTTCCTATGAAATGTCAGTTCTGTCAACAAGATGCCACCTTCGCCCCACTAGATGAAATGAAAGACTATGGGGTGGATGTCTACTTTTGTCATACTTGTCAGGCAGAATATTTAGTCTTTCAAAAAACTAATTTTATTAATTCAGTTTCTTTATACACTACCATCAATAAAAAAATGTATAGAGTTACTAACATTCAAAATACCTTAGTTCAATTATGGTATATCAAAAATCCAGGCATTCCAGGCACCAGGAAAAATACCGATCTTTCCTTGATTGCTTCCTTCAAAGAAGACTTACCCAAAGTAACTCCGCTTAATATCAAAGATAAGGTTAGAACTCTATTGGTCTTTTCATGAAACCTTTCAAAGCTTGTCCTGTCTGCGATTCTCAATTCAAAAGAATTAACCATAACTCAGCTTGGTGGGAAGAAATGTGCCAAGCTAGATGTGATTCTGATTTTAGTCAGTTTTTCCTCTCTTCCTTTGAAGATGATAACTTAAGTTATGCTAATTTTTATACCAAAGATTTTAAACTTTATTTCTACTTTCCAAATTACTATAATGTTGAAATGAGAAATAAAATGTACGTGTATCATCGAGTCTTCCCAAGAGGAGAGGCAGTGCAAAATGTGCAAATTATCTCCAAGATTCCTGAAACCGATTTTAAAAATTTAGATAAGCTAAACAATAAGCTAAAAATTTGGACTATCTTTAAATGACTGATACAAATTCTCTCATCAATTGTCAATATTGCAATCAACCCTGCATCAAGTTCAATAATCCTGTTGGGTCTAAAAGAGATTGTTATTGGAATCAATGTAAAAAATGTGACGTTAGATATCTCACTACCTCTCAAGGTAATTTGCTGCAATGTTCTTTCAGTAAAGAAACAGAAGATGGTATCTATCAACTAGATCTTAATTATGTAACTAATAAAACTGTTATTAAGTTTATTAAGCAAGAGTCATTCAAAGGGCCAGGAGTCATTAAGAAAAAGTATACTTACCACAATAGCGTCTCCAAAGTGGTGGAACTAAACTTCTGCGCCAAAAATATCTCTCCTGATAACTTTAAAAACAAAATCTCTACTCTTATTAATTTTTCATGAACATAGCACAGTACCTGAAACCATTAATTGGAGAATTCCCCGGCACTTGCCCCTTCTGTCAAAAAATATTCCTTCCAATTGGCGATGTTGCTCATTCTTATTATTGTCCCAATAATTGTTACTTCATTACTTCTAGAACAACTAGGCTAGCCCCTAACTTTTTAAATGAATACAATACCATTGAATTAACAATCCACCAAGCTAAATGCCGAGTTTGGATCTCTAATTGGAAAAAAGTTAAAGTCATTAAGATTGGGGAGCATCAACATATTACTTGCATTATGCTGCCCTTAGAAAAAATAAACCTATCAGATATGGATAAACTCATTCACCGATGCAAAACAATTCTGACCTTCCTATAATCAAATGCCACATCTGCCGATTAGCCATGGAAAATACTGATCATGATGAATGGGAATGCCCCGGTTATCATCTCACCTATTCCGCCAATAAAAATGGTATCTATCTATACACCGCCTTCTTCGATAAGGATAATCTTAGATATAAACTAATTGGAGATCAAAGAAGCAATGATACTACTCTAATTAGTTATGACCCTCCCTCGGGTTCTAAATATAGAAGAGGTATGTACTCCCAAGAATGGTACATCCCTAAATATGTTCCACTGGTCCTCAATGCCAATGGTGTGGCCCAAATTGAATCCATGATTAATAAATTATCCAAATTAATTATATTCTCATGAATTGCCAAATTAAACATCTCGGCACTCCTTATCGAGAACCATATGATAATTATCCCGCCCCTTGCTTCTTCTGCCAACGTTGGCTATTCGGAGGAACCCATGGCGCTTATTCTTGCCTTGATTGCGCCCAATTGGGCAAATTAGTTTCTTGCTATTGCAACTACGAACTATCCACCAATCGACCCACCATGGCTCATATGTATACCGATCACTCTAAATTCGGTATTCACCTAAGAATCAATATAATGGAAATGGATACTGAAATTTTATCTTGGCTGGGTAATCAATCTTATGCTCGCATCAATGGCATCTACCACTTCAACCCCGCCAACCTAAGAGCCAAACTCAAAACTTTGCTCCCCTTCGCATAAATGGGAACAACATAAAATTCCCATCCCGCCGCCCCCATTCGCGCATGAACTACCTTCCCTCCATCCCCTGCTGGTATTGCCAAATACCTCTCCTCCCACTTCCCATTCATTCTAAAACTACTTTATATAATTGCCACCAACATAATAAACTAAAACCTACCTTCTCCTATACCCATCACCAAAATGAATGGAAACTCCACGAAATATCCGTCCGTTATAATAAATTAATGCTGTCCTGGAATATCACACACCCTTGGGTCTATTTAGAAGAAAAAACAAATGAAGACTTCGACTGGTACAGAGTAATAAAATCTAACTCTCCCCTGGAATATCAAAAATATGAGCCGAGCTTCTTATTGGAAAACTCGGCCCTTAAACTAACTAATTTCTTCAAAATGTATTGCTTATTCTCTTAATTATTCATATACGCAATAATTCAACTTGTCCAAAGGTATATGCCGAGCTTCCGCCACCCTCTTCAATGCTTGATAATCCACGCATCGATAATCTTGCCAATGATAATGAGGTTGCATCAAGTATACGTCATCATGAGCCGCTCCCAATAAATGACCCATCTCGTGCAAAGCTATTCCTGTTACCCACTCATTCTTCATCCTATCGCGAACAAAAAAGATGCGATTGCCCCCAAGATCATTGGCCCATGCCAATGTACTCCCAGGAATTACATCTATCCCGCTTACCATCGGATTGTTACTATCCACTTTCATCAACATCCAACATCCTCCAGATAAACACTTTCTAATAATATCTATCTGCATATCAAATGGCTCGCTCTGTACCTCTAACCTAACATACCCATTCATGGCAAAATTCCATTGCCTAACTGCATCATCAATAGATACTCGATCCATCTCCCCAAAATCTTTATCTATATACACCGGAATCTCCTTCAATGCCAAAGAAGAATATCCTCCGTTCCGAATATAATGAAATGGTTTGGGAGTATACCCTAAACAAGATATACATCCCAAAAACATTATCATTAGCCAATATAGTTTTTTCATTTCTCTAGTATCTTAAGATCGGCTCTCTTAGCCTCTCTTTCCTTCACTGTCTTTAAGAATTTATTGATAGCCTCTGGATGCACGAAAAATGAAGTGTTAGGAGCACGAGTAATAAAAGATGCAATCCCTACCAAATCTCCCCTACTATCAAAAGCTCCTCCACCAGAATTACCAAACCATACTGGAGCACTTATCTGCACATATGGACCCTTCTTAGTATCTGTAGGTAAGTCTTCTCTATAAGAAGATACAACTCCTTCAATAAAAGTCCAATACATTCCCTTAGGATGACCCACAATAAAGATTCTCTCTCCCACCGCTGGTAACTCACTGGCTAACTCTGCTGATTCATGAGGAGGAATTAACTTCCCCTCTGCATGCAATAAAGCTAAATCATGAGGTCCATCATAACTAGTTACCTTGGCTAAATGCATTCCACTTGGCTCCTTACCCACAGAAGTAACTTCATCCTGCACTATAAAATGTACTGGAGTATCTACTGGATCAATCTCTAATCCTTCAATATCAGGTAAGTCCTTTACCTTCTTAGCAATTGCCGCTGCACAATGACCAGCTGTTAATATCTCTTGCTCAGATATCCATACTCCACTACAAAAAGGAATAACTTCTTTGTCCTCATCTGTAAAAACTAAAGCCACAGTGGATTTACCCATGTGGCTCGTTCTGGCAGTTGGACTTCTAGCTGGCATCTTACTTGCGCCCCCACAACCCAATATCATTGTCAATATCGTCACAATCATTAATAGACGTTTCATGCGTTTCCTCTCCGCACCGAAACTTTCTCGGCTCATCATGAGGATTCTTAAACTGAATCCGGTCACATAGGAAAATACCAAATTATTCACGAAGTTGTCAAATTATTTTAAACACTTATCTATACCTGCCTTGGCCTAGTGCGTTATAAGTTACTTATAAATTAATCTGGTTGTATTAAATTATAATATAACTTGAAATTATATGTAGTGTGACGTATGGTCACATAGGGCAACATATTGCAATCTTTATAATGCGATAAGATGCTTTAGGAAAATAACAATACCAAAAAGTGGGATTTAGTGGCGGATAGTGGGATATTGTGATAAAACAAATGAAATTGTTGATGATTAGAGGTGATATAGCTGATAGAATGGTTGCTGTTAGGTGTCTAAATGGTGAGGGAGAGTGTGTTTTAGTGAGTAGAGAACTAGTAGAGAGTGTGTTTTAGTGAGTGAAGGGTGAAGAGAGGGCGTGTTTTAGTTAGTTAGACCCCTATTTGGGTGCCACCATGCCACCTCGACCTACATCAGCTCCAGGTTTTTGGGGTGGCACGGCCCTTGCATACCCTGCAACAACCGATCCAACTACCTTATCCTACATCGTATTACTTGTCATACATTGTATAATAATGTTTTACATGGTGTGATAAGTAGTTTTTATTATTACATTGTAAGAGATCAACTCTTTTTATTTTTCCTAGCAAGGATCAGGCCAAACTGCTTGGTATAGCCCTTGCAAGGTGCAAACAGCATGCCAAAGGCTGGTCCGACCCTTGCAATATGCACTTAGCGCGCCAGAGGCGGCGCCAGCTAGAGGCTTCGCCCCATCGAATAACGCTTTGCCGCTAGGTTGTCCCCCTCCCGCAACCCCTCTCAAAGGATACCGCCCATGTCCTCTGCTCTCGACCTGCTCATCGCCCAGTCCGTTGCCAGCTACACCGTTTCCGAGTCGCCCAAGGCTAGCACCCCCAAGGCTCCCAAGGTCAAGGCGCCCAAGGCGCAGACCGTCAAGGCGGCCGTCCCATCGAACAACACGGCGGCCCCCAAGGTGGGGCCGACCAGCGAGCCCCTCCCGGCTCCTGGCACCATCGGTGCCGAGCAGTACCTCATCAGCATGAGGGGTGCCAAAGATCGTCAGGCGGAGACCCGCCTCATCGCCAGCTTCATCGGCTACGATGCCAAGCTGGTTCACGGAGACAACTTGCTCAAGGCCGGCATGGCGGCCAAGCGCGCCATGCGCCCCATCGACGCCAGTGGTCCGTCGAGGAGCGAGCAGCGCAGCGCAGCGCGCTCTGTCGCTGGCTACGTGGCAGGAATGCCCGACTACCACGAGAAGCGCTTGGCCGACCTGAAAGGTCGGGAGCGCCTCGCAGTGGAGGCCATCATCGAGAACGAGAAGGCAGCCAATGCTGCCAAGTCTCCCGAGGACAAGGCCCTCACCATGGCCAAGGCCGACCTGGAGCGAGGCCGTCTCGCCCAGATTCGGGCGGACCTGGACAGCTTCGCCTGAGAGAATGGGGAGAGAGGGCGAAAGCCCTCTCTCCCTTTTTCTGTTTTCTTTTTTACTTTGGCACGCACGTTGCAATATGCAAACAGCGCGCCAAACTAGGCAGGCCAGCTAAGGGCGCGGCCCATCGAATAACAGGAATCGGCAAGTCTGTTGGTTGGGTTCGCAAGTGAGTGTGAGGGCGAGTGACTCGCCCATCGAATAACAGCTAGCAGCTACAATGCAAGCAACGAACGAAAGGAAGCAAGTCGCCCATCGAATAACAATCCTGACCAAAAGCATCGGAGGACACAATGCGAAGGATGGTTGACCCGTACCTGTACCATCGTGAGGATGGTAGGCTGGTGAGCAAGACTCTCTGCACCAGCAACGTTCATGCCAACAACATCATCCGTGATCTGATGTTGCGGCTGGACCCGCACCAGCGAGTCCCATCGAACAACACGCTTCAGCAGGTTGGACAGGAGGTTGCCAATGTTTCACATCGTTGACCTGAACTGGGATCAAGAGGATTCTCTTCTCTGGTCCAAGCTGGAGCGGCAGGCGCAGCGTGAGGGGATGTGCGGTCCTTGCGAGGATGACCATCCCATCACCGCTCCCTACATCGAGATGATGCCCGAGGAGTCGGGCAAGGAAGATGGATCGCCCTTGCGATTCAGCAACGCAGAGATCGACCGCCTCATTCGTGAGGCATACCGCCAGGGCCTCTAAGCCCATCGAACAACACCAACGCAGCAAGTTCGGAGGTCGTCATGTTCAATGTCATCGAGTGTGTCGCATCGCAGGCTGGCAAGTTCTCCTTCAAGGTGGTGAAGGAGGGGGTCAAGTCGTTCAGCAAGGCCCAAGCCACGGCCGACAAGCTGAACGATGCGCAGTCTCTTCCCGTAGAGGGCGAGACCTGCATCAAGTCCTACATGGTTCGCCCTGGTTGAACCATCCCGGCCCGTCCTCGCCTGCAAAGGCGAGGCGGGCTTAGGGCGTTGCAAGCTCCCATCAAACAACGGAGATTCCCATGACCATCGCCAAGCAGAGCGTGATTCCGCAGTCCATCGTCATGCGCAGCATCCTGACGGATCGTGGGCCGGTTCCTGGCACCTACGAGGAGCCGCCCAGCCGCTACCCTGTCATGCTGTTCAAGGACGGCGTGCCCTTCTATGGGCACGTGGTCAGCCACCTGAGTCTGCAAGACTGGTGCCAGATGCACGGCTACAAGATCGGTGAGGTGTACTCTGGCACTCGCCAGGCTTTCGAGAACGAGCGCACCGACTTGTTCTGAGCCCATCGAACAACTTGGCCCCATCTACTCTGGCGGGAGTGGGTGGGGCCGCTTCTTTTTGTAATAATCCTCATTACAATAGGGGCGGAATTTTACCCCGCCCGTATTTATCTATCACCTCTTTTTATTATATAGAGGTGTTATTAGTTAGTTTATGGCATGGGGCTTGCAAGTAGCAAAGTGTGTGCCAAAGGTTTTGGGGTGTAGGTGGGGGCATGGCATAGGGTTTGCATGTTGCAAGGTGCGGGCCAAAGCTGCCGCCTTACACACAATGCGCGTATGCGTAGCAAAGATCGTGCCAAACAAGAAAGTATCCCATCGAATAACATTGAACGGCAAAGGTGCAAGTGAGCGACAATGCGAAGGGGCAAACGCCCCATCGAACAACGCTGATAGACTACTGACGGCAATAGGGCCGGGTAACATAATGTCTACAGGTTAGCTGAAGTTGAAAAGCTAACTGCTCACCCATCGAACAACGCAGTAAGCGGAGGATGCGATGATGAAGATTCTGTTCGTAGTCCTGGCCCTGTTCGGTGCCTTCGTGGCACTCAACATCTTCGCCCCTGGTGTGTTCTCTTCGGGGTTCCACGTCTTCGGGGCCTATCTTCCCTGGGGCCTAGTGGCCCTGGGAGCGGTCGGTGTCCTGGCCATCAAGGCTAAGTAGCCCATCGAACAACGCAGTACATCGTAGGTGCAACGCGGAAAGGAACAGGGTTCGCCTTCCAAGGTTGTGTTGCATAGGGGTTCGACTCCCCGACCTACGACCCATCGAACAATCGAAAGGACGGTTCATCATGGAACGCAAGATGACTCCCAAAGGTTTCCTTCACAAGTCCAGCGGCAAAGTCTCGGCCGCTGCCTTTCTCTCCCAGCATCGGGAGTTCCTCACCACGGGAGAGCTTGCCCCTCTCACCAGTCCGATTCTCGCCAAGCTGGACAAGGGAGAGATTCTCCCTACGCCGGCCCTGCAGGAAGTACAGGGTGTGGTTTTGTCTCACATCCTGGCCCAAGATGTGCGCAAGGGCGAAGAGTCCATGCGCAAGGCTCAGGAATCCCCCAAGAGTGCTAAGCCGTGGACGGCTCGCATCTTGGACGGCAAGGGCAACGTCTGCACTCGCGTCAAGGAAGACGGTGAGGTGGAGGATCTGATCAAGTCGGCCGATTCATCGTCCGAACTGGATCGCTGGGTGGATCGGCGTCTCTTCGATGGTGCGCCTGACTGGCATGGTGAGATCACTCATGCCACCATGACCATCAAGACCAAGGTTCTCCGCAACGATGCCATCGCCAGGATTCTGCGCCCTGGCACGCCTCCTGCCTTCCGCAAGGTCGGCGGCTCCGATGGCAAGCTGGGTTTCGGCGTCAAGGTCCGAAACGATGTGTCTCGCTTCTCGCGAGGCTGAATGAATGGGTGGGGGCGCGCGCCCCCATCTTTTCTCAAAGTGTGTGGTGTGTCGTTTGCAAGTTGCAAGAGGAATGCCAAACGACATCAAGCGTCCCATCGAACAACGCAGCAAAGCACAATCGGAGGTAGACATGAATCGTCGAGTTTCCCCCAAGCAGCTTCGGAACACCGTGGAAAGCCTCAAGCGCCAGATCGGCAAGGAAGAGACGCGAGCCAAGCGACTGGCCAAGCTGCGCGCAGAGATCGCAGCCCTGCACGACAAGCTGTCCACGCTCAAGTCCAGCTAGCCCATCGAACAACAGTAGGAGGTACAGTCATGCAACCCTGTACTCGATGCAAAGGTTCTGGTCACACGTTCTCCAAAGGTTTCACGTCTGTGGAAGGAAAGGTGTATCCTGACCGAACCGACAAGTGTTCTTCCTGCAAAGGGGAAGGATACTTCCCCGAGGTGGATGAGACGGTGATTCGCCAGGCTATCCTGGCCACCAAAGGCAAGAACAAGGGCAAGATCCGTGCCAGCATGACCAGCACTCCTGACCGTGATGGTGCGCGAGCCTACTACGTGTGGCGTCTGGCACGATTCCACGGTGGCAAAGACGTGACCATGCCCATGATGGCCGACTTGTTCGTGAGGGGCGATCCCTTCAAGGCCGAGCTTGACAAGCTGGCCGACTCTGTAGCCAAGGAACAGTTTGGCACGGATCTTGCAGCAGCGGCCAGGTGGGGGCGAGCCTTCGGGCTAATCTGATTCCCATCGAATAGCACAGCAAGGAGAAGTTAGGGAGGGTTCGATTCCCTCCCCCGTGCCCAAGTTCACACACTTTACCAAGCGAGGTTGCCATGCCCAAGGTCAAGAAGGTTGTGACGGTCAAGAAGTGTCAGTGCTCGACTTGTGAGCAGGTTTCGTTCGTGGAGGTGGGCAAGCCCCATCACTACTGCAAGGGCATCCCGGCCAGCATGATCGCTCGAATGCCGGCCATGTTCAAGGATCTGACCAACCCCAAGCGTCAAGGGGTGTGGGTGGAGATGAGCACCCTGGACAAGCGCGAGATCCCGGCCCAGCCCTTGCAAGATGCAAGTGGCGTGCCTGCAAGCGCCTGAGTCCCCATCGAACAACAACAGGAGTCAAGGTCATGGGAAGCAAGATCAAGCCTCGTCAGCAGAAGAAGCCTCGTTCCTACATCACTCGTGACATGATCCTCAACAACAAGGGAGGACCGCACAAGGACAAGCGCGAGAAGCGCGGCAAGTCTGACCGTGACTGGCAGGATGAGATTCGGGATTACACCCGATGACTCCCATCGAAGAACTGGATGACGAGGACATGCCTGCCCCTGTCATCGACCTTGCGGAATACCGCAAGCGCAAAGAGTACGAAGAGTTTTGGTCCGATCCTTGCTGGTCGGACCCTGACTTCAACCAGTCTCTCAAGCACGATTGACCCATCGAATAACGGGTCGGAAGGATGAATGTACATGGGCCAGAAAGTCAAGTTCCAAGGTTCGCATTCCCGCAACAGCAACGACTGGACCTATACCAAGACCACCGATGGTCGGTATGCGTTCGTGGCCAAGGAGAAAGGAGTCAAGCAGCGCATCGGCCTGGTGACTACCTGGCTGGCCAAGCATCCCTCTTCTACCAAGGAAGAGATCGTGGATGCTCTCAAGGGTGTGCATCCTTCCTACAACGCCAACGATCTGTCGGCTCCCTTCAAGCACATGCGCAAGCTGGGAATGCTCAAGGTCAATGGTCGGTGTAGGGGAGCCACCTACCAGCTGACTCCCAATGCCAAGCGCATCTTGGCTGGCCTCGACATCAGCTGGGTGTAATCATGAGCGAGTTCGCCTTCATGCAAGCCCTCAAAGGTATTGGTCTGGAAAAGGCCAAGTACCTACTCTCTCTAGCAGAAGCCTACGAAGGAGAAGAGATCGCTTCTGCCCCTGCCCCTCGACTCAAGCCCAAGCAACTTGCCTTCTTGGAAGAGGTAGGTGAACGTGTGATGAGTCAGCTTCCTGCCTCGACTCAAGGGCGCAAGACTGATCCCAACTCTACCTTGGGCAGAATCCGCACGGCCCTTCATACCTACTTGAAGGAGCATGGTCCGGCCACGAGCAGTCACTTGTGGCTGCATCTACCTCAAGCCACTGGTCTGCCCCTTGCAACTTGCAAGGCCAATGCCTACCAAGTCAAAGGTGTGGAGCGTTCCAACGGTCTGTGGAAACTCCCATCGAATAACTAGTTAGAGGTTGAGCATGTACTACGTCATCACCGCCAATGGCTACTTGAAGTTCCCCATGTTCACGGATGCTTGGCTGCATGTGGTGCTGGAGCTTCCGTGCTTCGCCAAGATCGTAGGGCCGGATGGTGAATGGGTAGTCAATCCTCCTCGTAGTAACTGACACTCGCCTAGCGTCAAGGAGAGGTCAAGTTCTACGTTTCCCAATATGGGAGAAAGCCAAGGTCATGCCGAGAGACCCGCCGTAAACATATATACAAGATTTTTCAAGAATGGGAGGGGTATAACCCCTCCCATTTTTACACCGCCCGCATTTACCTAATACCTCTAAACTATTATCAGAGGTTCTTTTTTATACCTATACTGTAAATGTGCGTAGCTATAAGCCTGGCATGGTTTTTGCATATTGCAAAGTTTATGCCATACCATACATGACCATAGGTGACGCTATGTATATGGTCATTGTTTAGTGTGGCATGATTAGTGCAAGGTGCAAAGTGTGTGCCGCGCCTAACGCGCGTTCGATCATGCGGAACGGGCGAGCGCACGTAGCAAGAATCATGCCGTCAAGAATCGTGCCAAGTCAGGCTCCCATCGAATAACAGGAAAAGCCGAAAGCACAACGGCGCAAACGAAAGCGTCAAACGAGAATGACCGAAACGCCCATCGAATAACAATGGGCGCTAAGGATGCAACGGACGAACAATGACGCAAGCAAGCGTCATGCCAACGGGGTGGCCAACCCCATCGAATAACGCAAGCGGCCGACATTACAGTCACACGGTGCAGAGCGGCGCACAGCCGAGTTTCAATGTGACTGTAATGTCGGCCCATCGAATAACGATGACCGACAAGGTTGTCAATGGCTGAACGGAAACGGGAAGCCGCCCCATCGAATAGCTTTCTTGTTGTAGTGTGTCAGACGGCCAACGGTTCATCACAATGATGTGATGCTGGGATGGTAAGCTGACAGTGTTCGCAGAATGCCATGCTATGTCATGGCGGAAGGATTCAACCATCATGACCACTCTCTCCATCTCTCTCGTTCTCGATTCGGACGGTCTCATCGACGAGACGGCCAGCACCCTCGCCTTCCAGGCGGCAGTCGCCGACTACAAGGCCCAGCGCGAGCTGGAGGAAGGTACCATCGCGGAAGCGGTGGCGGCCCAGTTCGACAAGTACCCTGGCGCCAGCCAGAACATGCCGGCCCTGGTGTCGGGTGTCCTGCACGCTCTCAACGTGCAGCCGTCCAACTTCAAGACCATGGAGACCAAGGTTCTCCACTACATCCGTGAGAACTCGGATCGTCCGGCCGACAAGAAGCTGGGTCGTGAGGCCGAGCCGCCCCGTACCCGTCTCTTCGGTATCCGCAAGGGTGTCGGTGGTGGTGTCTGCCGCTGGTCCGACGTGCCCGAGAAGGCCGATAAGGCGTGAGGCATAGGGGGAAGGGCTTGCGCCCTTCCCCGCCCCATCGAACAACAGTGTAGGTAAACCTTCAAGGCGAAGGCGTCCCTTCGGGGATAGGTGAATGAGCCTGTAAGGCTATAGCTTGGGGATCGAGACCCCTACCTACACCCATCGACTAACCGTAAGTGAGATTACCAACAGCGGACCTTCAACCCGCCATCAATCTTACGGTACTAAGGTCAAGGCTAATAAGGAGACGAGCGTACGTCTGGTTCTACGTCCTTTCGGCCAAAGGCTAGTAACTGACCTGCCCCACGTCAATCCTTGACTTTTACTTCTCCCATCGAACAACGCAGAGGTGCATATGTCAGGATGGTCCAGTGAGTGTCAAGCCTCACAATCCTCGCTACTGGATTCCTTGCTTTGGGCAGGGACTATGCTAGCCATAGGATTCGGTTTGGGTGCTACTCTGATGCACACTTACCTACATCTGTAAAGGAGTCTGCTATGCCTGCATGTACTCGCTGTAACGGTTCTGGATTCGAGGAATACGAAGAGGATGGTAGGTGGGTGCGTGATGCCTGCTATCATTGCGGCAATACCGGCCAGGTAGATGCTGAGACTGCTCGGCATGATGCCTTGGGTAGAGTGGCTAGTGCGCTGGCCTATCAGGCAGAGTGTGAGTACAAGCACGCGGTCAATAGTGACCCGGAAGGGGATGGTTATTCCCTTGGTGCTGCGGAAAACATGATGAGTGATTACGACTACTTCCGATGCCGTGTATGGGATCGTGAGCCCGAGATTTTGGAGGCTCTATTCCAACTATCGGAGGAAGATCAAGACTTCTTGATTGCTTGGAATGAGACGGATTGGTCCAAAGCCTTTCCGTCTAAGACCAAGACCATCATGTCTGCAAGTGTGTTGGACACCTTCAATCGAAGTGTGGCCCGAGATGTGCTAGCTGCAATCTCTGATCCAGAGGACGACATCCCCTTCTGAGGCCCATCGAATAACGGCCCCAACCAAAGGCACGAACATGCAAACGAATCAAGAAAGCATGACCTTTCCTGAATGGTTGGGAGCGGCCGGTCTTTCAGATAAGCAATATGTGTCAATGCTACATGAGCAATGTGTTATTGACGCATCTCGACAAGCATGGATGCGAGGGGAAGATCCCACGGAATACCGACAGGATCATTCTTCGCTAGAAACCTTCTACTGGAGTTGGAAACATGGCCAAGGTCAGAATCCACAATGAATGGTTCATGCCAGTGGTCAAGACTTCTTGTCCATGTGGGTGCAAGAAAGTGCAAGTCTTCTCTTGGGGAGAGTATCATTGTGCCAAGTGGCGCACGGTAGACTACTTCTGTCAATCCTGCTTTGCGAGTAGGATTCTCTCCCGATTCATCCAACATGCAGGTCCATGTGGGTGTAGCTTCAATCTAGTAGCACGTAGTGGGCATTCTATTCCTGATTGGATCAAGATGCCCGAGGCATGTGCAAGGCCCATCGAACAACAAGCCACGCCAGGGTAGCTAGCCTGGCTAGTAGAGACCACACTCTATGATAGAAGTAGGGTAGCTCCTACAAGCAAGGGTCGTTGACCGGAGTTGACGGTTAGGGAGTGTGTACCCCTGCTGGCGTATGGTTCCAAGCTATATGCAAGCTCAAGAATGGATATGGTCTTGCCAGCCCTAACTAGAGGGATCTATTAGGGTTTCGGTTAGTCGGTGATCCGTAGAGAGTATCTGTTCATGCACAAGTCTTTCTAGGAGGAGCGCATGTTTTTCCACAACAAGGTAATGGGTGCGCGTCTGTACCCAAAGAACAAGTACGAAAAGCAAAGGGTGATAGTTGCTTGCTGGATGGAAGAGGCAAGCAATAGTGCATATCGTCCTAGCTTTGTGGTCATGGGTTTGTCCAGTGATGGAGAGGCCCTCAAGATCACTCTTCCTTCTGAGGAGTGGATGTTGCACCTAGAGGGTGTGACCGATCACCAAAGCATTCTCACTGCATTCATGCAAGTACGCAAGACCTAACTGCAAAGGAAGTTACGCCATGTCTGAAAGTGTGTATGTCATGTTCGACGATAGCAGTCATGACCCTACCTTTTCAGGGGTAGAGGATTCCTACCTAGTCCTCATGCAAGTGCCTTCAGGTGTGGAGGTGCAATACCTAGGACCGGCCATGATTGACTATCCTACCAAGAGCTACAGTGTAGCAGAGATGCTGCGCGTCTTGGAGGAGCGTGGACTGCTGCATGAGTGCGAGGTGGCATCGGACTTGCAAGGTGCAAAGGTCGCGCCCACCTTGATTCGGCCGCCTCCCATCGAATAACGGTTGTGACCAAGAGTGCGGTTGCAAGGGCAACTGCGGAAAAGAGGAAAGCATGTGCAATCATTCATGTTCGGACTTCCATCCTACCTGCAAGATCCAATGGATCAAGAATGGGGAGTTCACTCCTGATAGCAGTCCGGCCATTGCCGTAGCTGTGTGTCATGATCCGCGTTCCTTTGGTGAGAAGGGCAGTGAGCCTTTCTTCATCTGCGAGGAACATGCCAAGGAAAAGGGCAAGTTCTGGAAGCTGTATCCTCTTCCTGGTCAAGATATGGCCCATGCACACAAGGATGTGCAATGGGACGATATGACCTTCAAGGTCATTCCTGACAAGGTGTCGGAAGCGATCAAGCAGGCATTCCCCAAGGATGCCAACGAGATTCTGGATTCCCTTCGGTGGAGTGGAGATCACTTCTCCTTCAATCGGTGGGGGATGTATGTGGGTGTGGAGTTGGACGGTTACATTCACTCCTGAAAGGAAAAGATCATGAGCGACAGCAATAGAAGTTCGGCGGCAGGTGGAATCACGCTAGGAGGACTTCTGGCGGTGATTCTTTCGTGGACGGTCAATCACTCGGTGGTGTGGTGCATTCTGCACTTCTTGTGTGGATGGTTCTACGTCATCTACTGGCTGATCGAGTATTCTGGCCGTACGCTTCCATGAGTGCTTCTACTCACTGGATTCTTCGGTTAGCATCTATAGGAGTCATTCTGCTCTTATTGTTGAGCTACCGATAACTTCAAACCCATCGAGTAACTATGAAGCCTTCTAACTCAGGGTGGTGTGAGTTTGCCCGATTCTCCCAAGTGTTTGGGATTGTGTGGGCAATCATGTTCCTGCTAGGTCTTGGATTGATTGGTGGGCTTGTCTACGTGGCAATCCACTTTCTAGCCAAGGTGTGGTAATGAGCTACCTCAATCAAAACGGATTGGAGGATGGCAATATCCCCAAGGGGAAAGCCTGTCCATTCCTGCAAGAGTGTGGATTGCGCAATGACCGTTGCCCGACTCAGGAAAACCCTAAGCCGGTCAACTACTCATGTGCAGGTGCTCGGTTGTTTTCGCTGGTTCGAGAGAAGCCGTAGGCTCCCATCGAATAACGGGGACGGCCAAGAGCGAGGAAAGGGAATCAACATGAATACGCGAAAGCACTTCCAAGCGGCGGCCGAGATTGTCAAGGACAAGGTGCTTGACAATCAACTCAAAGAGGCAGTTCTGATTGCAGACGCCTTTGCCCTCTTCTTCAAGAGGGATAATCCTCGATTCGACAAGGGCAAGTTCATTGAAGCTTGCGGTCTGTAGCCATGTCCTTAGGGATGTTGCGTTACAAGCCTCTACTGAAAAGCACCAAAGGTACACCTATGTATGCTTTGGTGCGAGAGCTTCTGAGGGACATCATGTTCCGCCAGCACCTTCAACGTCTGCTTGATAGACAGAATCTTGGTCTATATCAGGCAGCCAAGCAAAGAGACTTGCTTCTCTGGGAAAAGCATCATGGCAACCTTTCTGGTGACGGGTCAAGCTGAGTATTACACTTACATAGAGGCGGATACCGAAGAGGAAGCCACCAAGAAAGTGGAAGCCAAGGCCAGTGCAGAAGAGACTGGCGTTCATTGGCGAAGGACTTACAGTTCTCCTTTGACCAATGTCAAAGTTCTTCAGAAAGTGTCAGGTTGACATGATTGTCAAGATCGTAAGAGACGATGATCCTCCCCATCCTCGCAAGGATTGGGACAACCTAGGAACCATGCTGTATTGTTCTTCTCGCTATACGCTTGGAGACGAGCAAGTAGACGCAGAAGTGATCCAGCAAGTTCTCAAGACCAGGGTGTATCAAGGAGAGGGAGAAGTGATTGTTCTTCCTGTCTATGCTTACATTCATGGTGGCATTGCGCTCAATACCACTGGTTTCTCTTGTGTTTGGGACAGTGGTATGTGTGGATGTATCTTGGTTAGCAAGGCCAAGGTGCGAAGTGAGTGGAAAGTAAAACGAATCTCTCAAAAGCTCTATGGTCAAGTGATCAATGGATTGAAGGGAGAGGTACAGACCTACGCACAATACCTAGAAGGTGATGTGTGGGGTTACATCATCCAAGATGACAATGGCGAGCAAGTAGATGCTTGCTATGGTTTCTTTGGGCAAGAGACTGCTCAACAGGAAGCCGACATGATGCTCAAACACCTGCAAACTCAAGCAGCTTGAAAGGACTCAACATGAATACTGCCAACGTGACCGACAAGACCGAGAACCGTGAAGTTTGGACGCCCACTCCTGCGGAGATGAGTGCATATCTCAAGCGGGAGTTGGAGCTTGCCCAGTACAATGTGCTGGTGCTTCTGGGAGGTTCGCGCTTCCCCATGACCTTCAAGGAGATGAAGGACTGTATGCTTCATACCAGCGAGACGCTGGAGCGTGCGCTTCTGCTTCAGATCAAGGCAGGCAAGGTCAAGTCGCAGACTGGCCAGGATCGTCAGGGCAACTCGGTGGTGGAGTATCTTCTCCCCCATAGCTAAAGGACACGCACATGGCTACCAAGAAAAAGGTTAGCAAGAAGTCTCCCAAGAAGGCAGCTACCAAGAAGCCTGCAAAGGCACCCGAGCGACCCAAGGCCAGCAAGGGAATGATCTTGCTGGAGTACAGCAGCAACAACTCTGGTGGGAGTTGGTGGCTGGATGACAAGGACTGGCTGGCTTTGGAAAAGGCTGGTTGGACGGTGGATTGGGTCAAGGATCGAAATGATAGCCTATTCGGTTCATCCAAGAATGGTCGTTGGCTGGGAGCTTTGGCTACTCGTGCCAGCAAGGAGTTTGCCCGTGCGGATATGGGCATTCAAGAGTGGGAGCAGGTAGTCAAGCAAGATCCTTGGGAAGAGGGCTGCAACTGTTGTGGTAATCCGCACAACTTCTCCTTCATCGATGATAAGGGAGAATACCACTATGGTTCTATCAAGACCACTTCCAGCTTTGGTGGGTGGTCCTGATGTGGTGGGCTATTGGTGGAGTAGTAGTTGGGCTACTGCTAGGAGGCTTCATTGTCTTCTATGTGTTCGCCTACAACATCGATAAGGGTATGAGTCAAATCTTGGGCTACCCTACTTCTCCCTGGTGGAAGTTCTGGAAGTGAATGTCTAATCAATCTCTGTCGCGAACCAAGCGTAGAGAGAAGAGAGAAGTGTCTAAGGGTCCAGAGAGAATGATTGTGTTTATCTCTGTTGACCGTAGGCATGAGTATCTGGAATGTGGGCATGTGCTAGTGGACATGCCCCATCATCCAACTAGCAAGCATCCTGTCAAGTATCGGCGTTGCCTAGATTGTAAAGAAGAACAGGCAATCGTCCTTTTCTGGGAATAAGAGTAATGAAAGCATACACTCTGCTTATCATTGACATGCAAGCCTACTTCAAAGCTGCCCGTTCCAAGCGTGTGCAGGAAGAAGTAAGCAAAGAGATGCGTCAAGCCATCCAAGACAATATGCCCATCATCTTCTTGGAGTATATTGGTTGCGGAAGTTCGGTCAAGAAGTTGACCAAGAACATCGAGTTCCCCAATCAATACTATCGTTCTTACGTGATTGGCAAGAACGATGATGATGGTGCTCGTGAGGTAATGGTTCTTCTCAAGTCTTTTCGACTGCCCAAGAACCATATCAAGGTATGTGGAGTCAACACCTCTGCATGTGTGTTCGAGACTGTTGTTAGTCTGAGACACAAGCTGAAAAGCTCTAAGATCGAGTTGCTGGTCAATGCCTGCAATGATGAATCCAAGAGCGGGCATCATTCTGCGCTGGAAGCCTTCAAGACGTATCACAACGTCAGTCTCAACGCAGGCAAGCGTAAAGCTGCCTGATAAGCAGCTATAGGTGCGATTACACCAGGGCGCAAGCCTATCAATCCTATAGCACTAAGCTCACAACTTGCACACCAATCTTGAATGTTTTGTTTGGTGGTATTTGTTGTGAGCTTACGATTCCGGAGTAGCTCAATGGCAGAGCAGTCGGCTGTTAACCGACGGGTTAGAGGTTCGAGCCCTCTCTCCGGAGCCAATGGTCTCATCTTTGCATAATGCAAGTTGTGATCCAAGTGTTTTCTCGACCGTCCCATCGAATAACCGGGGCAGACATAGATGCGCGGCAATGGTTGCCGCACAGGAAAAGGAAGACTCAGATGGCCTATGCTAACCGTCAATACACCAAGAAGACTTGGACCAAGGCTCCGGTCGTCAAGCAGCCTCGACAGGTTCGTCAGTGGTCTGCCTATCAGCAGGATATCTTCAAGGATATTGCTACTGGTACTGGCAACACGCAGGTAGATGCCTTGGCTGGTACGGGCAAGACTTCTACTATTGTGGAAGGCTTCTACTACATTCCCAAAGGCCAGTCTGCCCTGATGTGTGCCTTCAACAAGTCTATTCAGACTGAGTTGGAGACTCGCGCACCGGAGGGTGTGACTGTCTCTACCCTTCACTCTCTTGGCTACAAGGCTTGTCGGCGTACCTTTCCCAAGATTGGTCAGCCGGATAAGAACAAGCTGGATGGATATATCCAGGCCGAGAAGGGCAATGACGGAGAGACGGCGGACCTTCGCTTCAATCTGGCCAAGGCCATCTCTTTGTGCAAGGGTTATCTGGCAGAGTCGTATCAGGAGATTGATCCGATTCTGGATCGTCATGATGTGGATACGTGCGGGGAATCTCGTGAGGGATTCATCACCAGCGTTATCAAGATCATGAATGCTACCAAGAAGGATACCAACCGGGTGGACTTCGATGATATGATTTGGTTTCCTGCCGTGCATGGCATGAAGCTGGATCGATACAATCGAGTCATGATCGATGAGGCTCAGGATCTCAACCTGGCTCAGATTTACCTGGCTCTCAACTCAGTGGATACCAATGGGCGTATCCTCTCGGTGGGAGACGAGCACCAGGCAATCTATGGTTTCCGAGGGGCAGATAGCAATGCCATTCAGAACATCGTGGATCGGCTTGGTAGCAAGCGGCTTCCTCTCTCGGTTACGTACAGGTGCGCCAAGTCCATTGTGTCTTTGGCCAAGGAGTTGGTTCCTAACTTGGAAGCAGCACCAGGAGCGGAAGAGGGATTGGTGGCCGATATTGGTGCCAATCAGATTGAGTCAATGGTGCGGCCGGGAGACTTCATTCTCAGCCGTGTCAATGCGCCCTTGATCAAGTGGTGCTTGACTCTTCTCAAGGCTCGCATTCCGGCCAACATTCAGGGTCGGGATATGGGCAAGAACCTGATGGCCCTGATCAAGAAGAGCAAGGCCAAGGATGTGGATGGCTTCCTGGGATACTTGAATGAGTATCAGGAGATGGAAGCCAACCGTATGCTTGCGGCCAAGCGTGACCCTGCCACCTTGTATGATAAGGTAGAGTGCCTTCGTACTTTGTGCGAGGGAACTAAGACCTTGGAGGAAGTCAAGGACAACATTGACAAGTTGTTCCATGATGGAGACGACAAGGATCGAGTTATCCTTTCGTCTACTCACAAGGCCAAGGGTTTGGAGCGTGACCGTGTGTTCATGTTGGCGGATACTTACCGAACGGGTAAGAACCAGGAAGAGACCAACTTGACCTATGTGGCATACACTAGGGCCAAGCGGGAATTGTACCTGGTGGCTGGAGGTAAGTAGATGAAGCTCAACGATGAAGTAACGGTGTGGGTTCTTTTCGGAGAGGAAGATGCCTGTAAAGGCGTTTACCTTTCCGAAAAGGATCTCAAAGAGGGCGTCGATTATTGGATGAAGTTGAATCCAAAAGAGACGCTCTCTTATCAGGAATGGCAAGCTAACTATCCTTATGAGCCAAACTCATGGGATTGGGCATATATCAATCCTGATTCTGTTCCTCACACTCTGGCGAGTGGAGGTGGCTCTGTTCCTCAGCGTATGTATTGGGGAAAGAACCTAATTGGAGTTATCTGGAATGCCATTCCCGAATGGGAAGAGGCTTACAAGTAACCCATCGAATAACGGACCCCGTGACGGTTGCCAATGCGGGGCAGCGAGAATGCACTTGTGCATTCGGTTGCTTATAAAGAGTAACCAGAGCAACGCCTAAGCAGCGATAGGTTGATATTCGCTGCATTCCTATCTACAAGGGAGATGCCTCATGACGTGGGTTATCGAATTTTCATATCCCTATGAAGGTGAAAACAATGTGACCGCATGGGATTCCGAGGCTTCCGCGCTTCAACAGGCGTGTGCAGAAGTCATGACTCATATCGAAGATTATTGGGATATGAGTGAAACGGACTATGCCACTGCCGCCAAGACTATCAACGATTTGGTCAAGGCAGGCCATTTCAGCAAAGCAGTTGATTTCTGGAATAATTGCCATCTCAACTGTGATGCACAATGTGCCACGTTTTGGTACGTTCGTCATCTCCCGCAGAACAACTATCCTTACATTCTGCCTACTTGGGATGATAGTTTCTTCACTGCCCTTCTTCCTCAAGATGAAGCAGTTTGTGCTGATCATGATGGTGAGTATCAAGCCACCAGTGATGGAGCTACTTGTCGAACTTGTCATCAGCATAACGAATATGCTCGTGCAGACCAGCGTGATGGCACCTATGTGTGTCGTGGCTGCAAGATGATGAGTCAAGTGTTTGGTGCTGAGGACGAGTAATGCCTAAATGGATTAGGCGTTTGTCTTCAGGTCAACAAGTATCGTATGATGATCTGCCATTTGATCAAGTAGTTGCTTTGGCTACTGCTTTGGATGAGTGGGAGAATCTTCTCAATCGCAAGAAAGAAAAAGCTGCACATGGACAAGCGCATCGAAGTACAGGCCAATCTTCGTTTGGTCTATGACCCCAAGATGGATACTCTCAAGGATATTGAGAATAGAATTCGTCGAGAGATCAATACCATGATGAGTCATGGGCAACTGGAAGGTTGTGAGCATGGTGCTCAAGTAGTGGCATGGGAGCTGGAGTTTACTACTAGCCTAAGTAAGTAACAATGCGCGAGACAGCCGCGCGGTTTGGAAGGGAGTTCGCGCGCCAATGAAGACCATGTACCGATGCGTTATCTACTTGCTGGATGAGGCGTATAAGAGTACGCCTCCTAGCAACATCTTCATTCGAGCCACCAGTAAAGAGATTGCTGGTCAGGCGGCTGCTTCTATCTATGAGGAGCAAGTCAAGAAGAATGGGTATGGCAAGGTCAATGTGCGTGTGGATGTGATTCCTTCTTCGGAGGAGGAAGTGGAGCTATATAAACGCTCCATGCAGCTTGGGTACAAAACTCAAGGGAGTGTAAACTGATGGCTAAGACTTCTCAATACCTTCGATTGAAGGACAATCATCCAACCATGATCAAGCTGATGAAGCTATATCAACTGGCGGATGAGCTAAAGATTCATCTTACCTTTCATGGTCAGACCTTGATTGTGGAAGATGAAGATCGAGATCCCAATCTTCCTTATCTTCGTTTGGAGGATTTGGAAAGCGGAGATTCCCCAGGTGAATGGCCGCCTACTTGTGAGTTCAAGGTCATCTATGAGAATCCTGCTTACTTGGAAGAACAAGCCAAGGAGAGGGAGGAAGCTCGTCAGAAGAGGGCCGAGCAAGATCGCCTCCGTGCAGAGGCGCAAGCAAAGAAGCAAAAAGAAGAAGATGAACTTCGAGCAAAGCAGCTAGAGGAATCTGAGCGGTTCTTGCTGGCCAACCTGAAAAAGAAGTATGAGGGTGGGTAATGGAACTCTTCATTCGGATTGAGATTGGCAATGATGCTATGCTGACTACCGAGCATTTGGTGTCGGCATTGCGTGGTGTTGCTAATCGGATGGAAGATAAGGGATACTTGGAAGACTGTGAGCTTCTGGATCATCCTGAGAAGCTCCCGTTCGTGCGTGGCATTCAAGACTACAATGGAAACTCCGTAGGTGAATGGGGTTTCCGGGAAAAGGAATAGATCATGGGCTATCGTGAAGACATTACTTTGTCTTTGACCGAAGATGGTTGGGATGCTCTGATGACCAACCTGGGTTCTACTATCTTGTCGGATGAGGTTCGACAGGAAGTGACTGATCTGATCAATGCAGCCGATGCGCATCATGTCAATAGTGCCAATGCTCATCTACTGTTCTTCGAGTGTATCAAGTCAACTTGTGATGACTGGCAGCACTTGTTGAACCTGTTGAATATGGTCAACATGGATGAGTGGCATTACTTCTCTATGGGAGAAGATGGTGCCGAGGATTGGGGCGGCAACTGGTGTGATAATCCCTTCAATCCCTATGTGAGTCGCCAGCTTTGCTATGACACTAGCGGTTGCACGCAGCTGTCTGGTAAAGTGGTGACTATCAATGTCCGGGCACCTTCTAACATGAAGGTAGAGACTCCTGTTGACAAGCCGGTGGTCAATGACTACACTTGCGGGTGTGGCAATGACCGTTGCAGTCGCACTGAAAAGTCGTGCTGGCGTTGCGGCGCCCCCATCGAATAACATGGCTACCGAAGAAGTGTTGGACGGCGGGAAAACGGTGGTGGTTGCCCTTGACAAGCAAGACGTGGTGACTATCATTGGTCTGTTGGCGGCTCAATTGGGGAATGTTACATTCCCCGGAAACATGGGTGGAGCTACGCCTTCAATCAACATCACGGATAGAGGAGTAATCAAGTATCGCTTGATACTTCTACTAGACAATAGAGGATAACATGAGCAACGTCTGGTTCATTTCAGATACCCATTGGGGTCACAAAAACATCATTCAGTATTCCAATCGTCCTTTTGCTTCGGTGGAGGACATGAATGAGAAGCTGATTGAGAACTGGAATTCTCTTGTCAAAGCTGGTGATATTGTCTGGCATCTAGGAGACTTTTCATTCCAGAGCTACAAGGATTTTGTGCCTACGCTTCTGCGTCTGAATGGCACTATCAATGTAGTGCTGGGCAATCACGATCAAGTAATTGAGAAGCATTCTCAAGACCTGCGTAGAATCAAGCTGAATAGCATTCAGAACTACGCAGAAATCAAAGTGCCTGGTGCTCCAATGATTGTTATGTTCCATTACGGTCAGCGTGTTTGGAACAAGAGTCATCATGGTAGCATTCATCTGTATGGTCACTCGCATGGTAGCCTGCCTCCTTTTGGGAAGTCAGTTGATGTGGGAGTGGACTGTAAAGAGATTACTCATGAGTATCGCCCCATTCATCTGGACGAGGTAGTTGCTTACATGAGCAAACGTCAGGGAGAAGTAGTTGACCATCATGATGGTCGGAGGGACTAACACATGAGCATGTCATCGGTTGTGGATAAGGTTCAGAAGCTCTTGGCCTTGTCCAAGAGTTCCAATGCCCATGAAGCTGCTGCTGCGGCTGCTATGGCCAACAAGCTGATTGATCAATATCGGCTGTCGGAAGCTGACCTGGAAGTTCATGGTCAGAATGAGGAGCCTCTGGAAGAGGATGAGGGTTATCTTTATGAGAGTGGCAAAGTCACTCCTTGGAAGATGACCTTGATGAGTGTGCTGGTCAAGCACTATGGACTGGCACATTGGAATGATGCTACCTGGGCTTCTGGTCGTCAGGTATCTCGTTTCAAGTTGGTAGGTCGCAAGTCAGACATTGCTGTGGCCAAGTATATGTTTACTTGGTTGACGGCAGAGTGTCAGCGCATTTCCATGCTGGAAGCTAAGGGCATGGGTCGAGTCTATGTGGGCTCATGGTGTGCTGGCTTTGTCAATGGAGTGGCATCTCAACTCAAGGCTTCTCGTGCAGAAGCTCAGAAGGATGCTACTTCTGCTGCCATCGTCAAGGTGGATGCTCGTGCAGATCAATCTAAGAACTTCTTGGATAAGCTGCATAGTGACTTGGTGTACAAGAAGAAATACTCGCAAGCTCAAACTGATGGTCGTGCCTTCATGCAAGGTCATCAGCGAGGACAGAGCATTCACTTGGGTCAGTCTATGGGCTCAGGTGGAGCTAAGTTGCTCAAGGCTTGAAAGATATAGTCGCCCCACAACAATCATACTTCTGTAGCTGGTGAGAGGGAGTATGAAGGGGATGACTGATAAATCACCAGCCACGTTGCTATATTTAGCCAGTCGGGTATAGTGGGGTGAATGGTTGTACTGGATGAGGTTGCTGTTTTCCGAGAAGTAAGAAAAACGCAGGTTTCGGCAAGGGGTTCCTGATAAAAACCCTAAGAGCCAATTTTGAGCCAAGTTATCTTGGCGGAAATGAAACCATGAGAAAGATCATTCGCAACAGTGCAGAGTGTTTCCAGTGTGGTGACAAGCTGGAGAGCAAGAGTGTTCATGACTTCAAGTCTTGCTCTTGCGGCAATATCTCGGTGGATGGTGGTAAGGAGTATATCCGCCGCCTGGGAGATATTGAGCACAAGAATTCTCAGGACACTTCTGTGACTGAGGTGATTCTTCAATGCACTATCCTGAGTGGTCCTTCTGGTGCTGGTAAGAGTACCTTCATCAAGAAGGAAATCTACCAGGAGTCAGTGGTGCTGAGTGCGGATCACTTCTTCATGGTGGATGGAGAATACAAGTTCGATCCTACCAAGCTGAGTGAGGCCCATAACTCTTGTCTTCGCAAGTTCATTGCAGCTTGTCAAGAGGGAGAGGCTGCTAAGCGGTTGGATAAGGAATCTCCTTTGGTGGTGGTGGATAACACCAATACCACGGTGGAAGAGATTGCTCCCTACTATTCGGTGGCCAAAGCCTTTGGATATGAGGTGGAGTTGGTGACTCTTCACACTCCGGTGGAGCTTGCCACTAAGCGAAATGTGCATGGTGTGCCTTTCAAGTCGGTGCAGGCCATGCAAGATCGAATTGCGGCCAGGAAGCTGCCGCCCTTCTGGAATCTCAAACAGACCAATCTCCGTTGGACCAATAGTCTATATGGTAATATCGGTCGTTTCGAGCGAGCGTAACGTCCCATCGAATAACGACGGGCTGCTATAGTGCAGGTTGACTTCACCAAGAAGTTAGAAAGGAAAAGACCATGTTTATTGGTAAAGCTGAGGTTCCTGAGTACCGAGTGCAGCTTGTTCGTGAGCGCAACATCCCTACTCGTGAACTGCTTTTCGCGGAAGGCATTGCAGATGTTCTGCATGATATGCTGGATGATTCTCCGGTAGAGCAGTTCGTATCAATTTACATTGATGCTAGGGGCAAGATGGTGGGAGCCGAGAGGATTGCAATTGGCGATCTTCTTACGGTCAGTGTTTCTATGAGAAACATTTTCCGAGGAGCCATTGCGGCTTGTGTTCCTAGCGTGATCATTGGTCATAATCATCCTTTGGGTGATTGTACTCCTAGCAATCCTGATCTCACTCTGACGGCAACTGCTATTCAGGTTGGTTCAATTGTGGGAATCGAGGTTCGAGATCATGTCATTGTTTCCCCCAATGGAACTCATTTCTCCATGTGGGACAATCGAGATGAGCTTCAATCCAGGTTCGACATGATTGCTATGGAGCGGGCCATGAAGAGTTTGGTTCCTAGCCATCCTTTGGTGGACCCTCTGCAAAACAACAAGACGGCAGATGCAATCACTTCTTTGCTGAAAAATCTAATCAAATTGGCACCTGGTGCTGGAGGTCCGTAACATGCCCAACTATGATCATGACTTCAACGAGTTTATGAAGCTGATGAAGGATACTACTGCCAACCTCAAGAAGATGAGGGAGATGCAAGAAGAGATGCGCTGGCAGTTTGGTGAGCCGCAGGAGTTTACCGACTTTCTGGAAGAGCTTCAAGAGACTCGTCAAGGCTGGGTTTCTTCTAACTGTTAGGAGTTGCGATGGCAACTAAGGCTCAAATTCGTAGTGTGATGCGAATGTATCTTGGAGATTGCCGAGATGCTAAAACCGGAGAGATCAATCATACTCGGCTGGCAGAAATGGCAGCCTATGATCTTGACTTGTTCGAGGGTCATGATTATGATGTCCCGGAACTGGTCTTCGAGCTTGCTGCGGAGTTCAAATGAAAAAGAAAGCTATGACCAAGGATGAAAAGCTGACGCAGAGAACCTGCGCCATCATCGAAAGTGGAGGCCGCATTCTTCTTCGCAAGGGAGAATGGTATCTTCATCAGTGGACCAACATTGCAGCAGGTTGGGACAAGGCAACTTGGGGCAAGAAGAATACCGCTATGGAGATGTTTGATCTCAAGTGGGCTTTTGCTATTGCTCCTTTGTATGGTTGCAAAGTGGTAGTGGTTCGTACTAAGAAGAAGCCTGTCTGACATATACCCCGACTTATGGTGAGAAATAACATCCCAAAGTAATCAGGTTTCTAGAGCCTGATGATGCCCAAAGAGTTTGCTAGCGACTCCTCGTGGAATTGGAATTGGTGTTATAGTTAGGTTCGAGTCCTGATCGGGGTAGCCCTAATTGGAGTTTGTCATGAAAGTAATCTTTTTGGATGTAGATGGAGTTCTCAATTCTAGGAAATATATTCTACAGATGGATGATCTGTGGGATGATCCTAAGAATCAGATGGACCCTCTAGCCATTGCTAGACTCAATTCTATTACTACTCAGACTGGAGCTAACATTGTCGTTAGTTCTACCTGGCGTTTGGCCTTCAAGAGAAACCCTGATGGCTTGGCCCCTTTCTTTGCAAGTTATGGGATTGTGGCGCCGGTCATTGGAATGACGGATGACTTGGTGTGGGATGGTCTGGCTAGGAAAGACGAGATTGCTAGTTGGATGGATCATAATCCAGTTGATAACTTTGTTATTCTGGACGATGAGACTATCACTGGCTTTCCAGGCCATGATATAAAGACTACTTTTGATCATGGTCTAATGGACCATCATGTTGATATGGCGGTAGCTATACTCAATTCCGCCCCGGCTGTAACGCCTCCCATCGAATAACGGAACGGAGCATAGACGTGAGGAACAGGTTGCCGTACAGTCAGTTAGTGATTGAGCTTGACAAGCTGTTCTTTGATGGTAAGATTGAGGACCAGCAACAAGCCGAAGAGAGAGTTGAAACCATTGAAGCTTTCTTGGAGGCTTGTGGTTGGGATTGGGATTCAGTATTTATTGGAGGAAATGGGTCGTGAAGCTAATCTCGTTCAAACCGAGCCTAGTAACCAAGGCAATTTTTCCTAATATCAAAACTCCTACTCAAATCAATCGTGGCCAATGTTTTATCTGGGCCTACAGTTCTTACCTTATCTTTCAAGGTGTGGAATTGTGGCATTCTCCCTGCCATGCTTTTGTTAGGTATCGTAAGAGGTTTTACGATGCAGAGAGTTTGCGAGGAGAGGAAAACTGGCAAGACCTAAAAAGTCACATGGGAGGTTTTGCTACTCCAACTATAGTAAAACACTTCAAAGATGATTGGGGAGGAAACTTGGAAAGGTTCCATACCTCCTGGACGGAAATCGAAAAGAAAGCCAAAAAGGTTTTGCTTCATGAAACTTCCCTATGATTATGTTTCTCGTGAAGTTGATAAACTTTACGATAAGCAGTTCGACGAGAATGATGTAGATTCAATCAACAAGCATTGTGACTTCATTCGTGATTTCATCAATGCTTGTGGGTGGACGGAAGAAGAGTACCTTCGTGCTCTTTTTGGTTTCGCGCCACTTGACAACAAACTCAACTGAAGTTACGTTTCTAAACAACAACCTGAATCGCGTAAGCGAGTGCAAAGGAACAGGAATATGAGCGAAGAGAATAAGCAGGAGTCGGGCAAGAACAGTCGTGGTGAGGTGGGTCCGGGTACGCCTGCCACCAAGGTCAAGGCTCTTTGGCGAGCCGAGGGCAAGGGAATGAGCCTCAAGAAGTTTGCTCGTTCCATTGTCAAGGACAATGCGGATGCCAAGCGTTGGCTGGAGAACAAGACCGGCAAGCATGATACTGCGCCCAAGGAGGCCAATGTGGCTCTGGCCAAGGTGATTGCGGCTGCTACCAAGGCTGCCAAGCGCAAGAAGAAGGGTGAGGGCGGCAAGTGAACCAGGAGCTTGTGGATTTCTACTCAGATGTGGGCAGAGATTCCAAGGGGCGCAAGCTCCAAGACATTCTAGCTTGGGAAGACCCGAATGAGTGGGAGAAATGCCACGACTTCATTCAATGGGTCTTTCCCTTGCCAGAACCGTCTAGGTTCAATCCAGATGCTCCTTTGCTGGATGCGGAAACGCTACAAGTATTCCGTACTACTCCACGCATCTATAGGAATGTAACCAAAGCCTATCTGATGGCTCATCGATTCCTATTCGTCAAGGAGCCAACTTGGCTGGAGCCAGGTGATCATAATCACTTGCGCATTACTCGCATCATCAGGTTTCTCAACTTGATGGGCAGTACCAAGATGTCTAGTCAGATTCATAAGCACGCAGTTGAGCTTGCCGAAGCTAATCCTGGTGCAGTCTCTAAGACTACACTAGAATTTTGGCGACAGGCCAGCCTTCCTATCGTGTAAAAGTTTGTAGGGATAATCGAAAGATGAAACCTGACCTTCATGGGTACTACCTTACGGGGGCATGATTGTAAAAATGAAATCGTAGGGCGCAGCTGTAGTCCTCTCCAATTGGGCGAAGGCTGTAATTTAAATTAAAATAATTGGAAGCGTAGTTGTGTGCGCTTGACATTACAACAACAAGTCCTATTTTTGGTGGAGACTTAGGTCGAAGAAGCCGGAATAGGCATCGGTTCAGCTAGCAGATCGGGTAATAAGGCCAACAACTAGATAGATAAGGCAGCTTATGTATAGCTGACTGCCTTGCTATCGACTAAACGAGGATAATAATTCATATGCAAACGCAGCGTTACCAGCAGGGCGACAAGGTTTCTTACACGGGCGAGAAGTTTGCCAAGGATCTTCATGGCAAGCTCGGAGTCGTTTGTGGGCGAGTGGGTAACACCGAGCATGGTGTGGTGGTGGATTTCGGAGATGAGTCCTATGTGATGGATGAGGCTCGTCATCTTACTCCTTTCCAGGGCAAGCTCAAGTCGGAGACTCCTGAGCATCATGGTGAAGAGAAGAAGAAGGTTGGTGCAGTAGAAGTATCCAAGCGCCGAGGTAAGCGATCTGCTGATACAGACGCAGAGTGATCTGCCTTGGTAGTGTAACTGGTTCATTCAACCTAGAGAGGAATAAAGAAAATGTTTTACTGTCAAGTTACGGGCAAGCTCAGCAAGTCGGGTGAGACGCAGAACAAGATTGTGGTACAGACGCGGGAGCGTGTCTATACTAGGAAGTTCCGCAATGAGGATACCGGCAAGCTGGAGGACGTTGAGGTGGGTCGTGGTTGGGAGATCGTTCGAGAGATCAATGCTTCTGAGGAAGGCGTCCAGGTTTGGAATGAGCTGACTTCTGAGGAGCGGGAGATGTTCACCAAGAGTCTGCGATAAGGCGGTAGTACATGAGTAAAAAGGAAGATAAAATCTCCATGTACTTCCGGGAAATGAACATGCCTCTCAACCGGGCAGTCTTTTCCGATTTCTCCTGTGCAGAAAAAGAACGACTAGAGCGACTTTGTGAGAGGATGCAATATCTTCACAATCAGCTTGTTTCTCGTCGTGACATTCCTCAAAACAAATTTCTCTTTATGAAGGACGAATTCCGTGCCCTAGAATGGGTGATGTGGGAGTTTGGATTGATTGAGGGGGAATTCAAGAAAACCAAGTTCAACTAATAATGGAGTCTCGATTGGCGCCCGAAGGGGCGCCCATCGAATAACACCGGGAAGGATAGATAGCACATGGCTATCAAAGAAGAGCAGTTGTTGAACGGAATCAAGGAAGCTGAGATGGATGCTAAGGAAGCATCTAATGCCATGTCTCTTTATAAGAGTCGTTGGCTGGAAGCTGAGACTAAGTTGATTGCAGCTAAGCTGCGCATGTCAAAACTGAATGAAGAATTGCGAATCTTCCGCAATCGAAATGCACTTGATGAGAGGTCGCATCGAGAAGAAGATATTGAAAGTTTTAGAAAGCGATTCCCTGAACTGTGTAATGTTTGGGGCCTGCGCAATCTAGATAGTCCTGGTTGGTGCTTCTTTGGAAATGGTTTCCGAGGCTCCAAAGAACAGGCAGAAAAAGCTCTGGTCGAATTCCAAAAGGAATATCCCGGCACCAGGTATGTTGTGATGACTCATCATCATACTTGTCATATGCGTTCTAGTTCTGAATGTTGCCAAGGTGAGACATAAGGTATTTTAATAAATAGTGGCGTTTACTTGACGCCACTATTTCAGATGATTACCTTGTGGCCCATGAGCGACAATCAATTAGAAAAAGAATTCAAGGTTTTAGCGGAATCTATTGGCAAAGAAATTGACGACAAGGTAGCGGAAGCTGCCAAGTTGTTGAATGAAGCTGTCAGCCTATCAGATAGGTTTGGGATTCCGTTTCGATCTCCGATCTCACAGATAGATCAGGCTTACGTTCCAACTTCTTTCAAGGTTAGATTCAATACCCTTGATAAAGAAATGGTTTGTAAAATGCTTGAAATGTATAAGGATGAGTTGAACTATGCTCGTGGGTGGCGTCACTCACAAGTTGGATGCTAACAAAGGAAGCTGCAGATGATTGATCTGGAAGAAGAGTTTCAGAAGATGGTGAGTGATATGTATAGTAAGGTCCAGTCTCAGTTTGAAAGCGGAGCTATCTCTGCTGTTGAGGCGGAAGACTTGCGTACATTGATCTTGCATAGGACTGGCAAGCCTGAGTCATGGGAAGGTTCCTATGAATCGGATGACGGCTGGTATGCTTCTATGAACTGCTAGCTATGAAGATAGCTCAAGCCAAACCTCTGCTGGCTGATTTGAAAAAGCTTCAAAAGAAGTTGCTCAAGTCAACCAAAGAGCTACCAGATAGCGATGCTTATGCTTCGGTGTATTGCATCTTAGTAGATTGCGCAAATAACATTAATCTTTGTTTGGAAGATTTGGTTCCTTTTCTCAAAGAAGCCAACAAAGATTTTCGCAAGAATCCAGACCAAGGTGGCAATCACGCCAAAGCCTTCATGAATAAGGAAAATAAAAATGAGTAATACTTCTTTCCCGGTTGGTTGTCGAGTGCGTGATAGTGTTGATCCTGCTACCAAGGGGACTGTCATTGGTCATCCTCTCAAGAATACTGAGCTAGTGGCAGTTGAATGGGACAATGGAGAGTTGCAGAAAGTCTCCACCACTTCTGGTGAGATTATTCTGGTCAATACTGCCTTGGAAGCTGACTTCAATAAGATTGCTGAGAAGATCAAGGAAGCATCTGCGGCAATCAATGAGGCAAATCTCTTGGCTAAGAAGAACAAGACCGACCTCAATACTCTTCATTATGATGGAGAGGTTGATTGTAGAGATATGTTTTCTGCCCTGGATAATGCGGGCTGGTCTGCTTCTAGCATGAGGTGCTAAGACATGAGAAAAATTCAAGAGAGTGATTTGGTTGGTAAGACTATCAAGTCTGTTGATGTGGAAAGCGTCAACTTCTTGAAGATCGATTTTACGGACGGTACTACTTTGGATCTGTGGACCGAAGATGTTGTTCATACTCAAGTTGGAACTGTTGCTGGCATCTTTGTTGATGACGGCAACAATTTAGACTGAATTGGGTTAAGAAATTTCCCGGAAGGATAATCAAATGATTCTCATTGGATCTCGTGCTATGGCTTTGAGGGCTCCTGCTCTGCTGACTCGCAAGCCACTTGACTTCGACTTCATCTGCACCAAGGATGAATTCGATTCTTGGATGGAGAAGAACTCTGCCAAGATCAATCCCATCAAAATCTATCCTGAAATGAACGGGAAGAAGATGATTGTGGAAGGCAGCACCAATTGTGAGTTCGAGCTTATTCAGCCTGGACTTAGCAATGAGATGCTGGTTTCTTTGGTGGAATCAGATCCTGAGGTAATTGATACTCCTTTCGGCAAGGTGCCCAGCTTGGATATGCTGTTCACCCTCAAGTCGTCTCACAAATATCTCAAGAACAGTCCTCACTTCTGGAAGACTATGGTGGACTACCATATGATGAAGCGGGCTGGAGCCAAGATTCGTCCTGAGTATATGGACTTCTACAAGCTCCGTGAGAAGGAGACTTACAACTACTCTCATCCTAAGCTGAATGTTACCAAGGACAACTTCTTCAAGGATGATAACATTCAGTATGTTTGGGACCATGACTCTATTCATGTCTCGGTGGCCCGAGGTGATCGACCGGCTTACACCTATTACATGAAGGATGGAGAGCAGGTTCTTACTGATAAAAAGAAGTTCTTCAATGCTCCTCGTGAGATTCAACTCAACGGAGTGATTGAAGAGTCTGCGGTGCTGGCTATTGAGCGTTCGCTGGTGCCTCATCCGGGAGTTTGGACTCCTGAGTTTGCTTGGCGCTTTGCTCTCTCCAAGGTTTGTTCTAGCATTACTTCCGGCTGGTTCCGGGAGTTTGCCTATGAGAATGCCCTTGATATTCTGAAATTGTATCCCGCTGGGTATTGGGAGAAGTTTCAGGAGGATGTCAAAGCTGGTAAGGTTAAGGCATTCACTGGAGAAAAGTACTGATGTCCAAATTGGTTAGGCTCCGAGCCAACCCTAAACTAATTAGAGTTTCTATTATGAAATTCAGCAGTCATATTGAAAGCTGGCGCGTAATAGTAACCGATCTGAAATCTAAACAAACAATTGTTAGTATTGGGACTGCCCTCGAAGAAACTATTCTTTCTGTACTAGAACTTGCTTCTAAAGCGAGATTTCCAGGAATTGATTTGAATATGGAGTGGACTTACGAACACCCTTGGCTAATGGAAGGACAGTAATCATGTCACTGTTTACTGATGGTCAAACCAAAATCTTTCCATTGGAATGGGTCAAAAAGTGCGTTGAAACCTACGCCAAGGATCATGGAGAAGCTCCTAAGATTCTAGTAGTATCTGCCGAGGACTATCTTGATTACAAGATTAATTGTACCTTAGCGATGGCAGGACAATTGAATCTACAAGTAACGTATGCCGATTATCTCCAATCTGGAGAGATTGATTTGGCATCAGGAATTAAGGAAGAATAAAATGGGATACTATATGCAGCAGATGGATAGCGTTTTCTTTATGTCCGCTAAGGATCTGCCGGAAGCTCTGCGAGCTATTCACAACTTGGCAGGAAAAGAAACTATCAAGGGACCAAGTAATCAACATTATAGTTGGGTTCGGTCTGACTTTGATAGGACTAGCACTTTCGATGAGGCCATGCGCGCTTGGCGTTGGAGTGTGGAATTTGATGTCAATGGTAATATTGAAAACATTCAATTCGAGGGAGAGAAGCTGGGCGATGATCTAGTTCTTTTCCAGGCTATTGCGCCTTTTGTCAAAAAGGATTCCTATATCCAGATGCAGGGTGAGGATGGTTCTTTGTGGCGATGGAAGTTCGATGGTACTACTTGCCAAGAAGTTTCTGCCCGAATTGAATGGGACGATGATGAAGAGGAAGAAGATTCCCAAGAAGATGAAAGCACTATTGATGAGGCTTTCCAGAATCTTGCCTCGCAGATCAATCGGAAGTTGAAGGAAGCTGCTTCTGCTTTGCGAGAGGCCAATCGTCTCAAGGAAGAAGCTGGTTTGGAAACTCTCTTTTTCTCTGCTTACCTGAGAGATGAGCATGATGAAGAAGAGTGTGAAGAGTTGGAAGAGAAGCTTCAGCTGATTGATGTTGGGGAATTGGAAGGTGAGATGGAGTCTGCGGGCTGGTCTACTTCTAGTTCTTATTGCTAGGAAACCAAAATGATACTACTTCAAATTTTGTTAGGAGCCACTTTCCTTTCTTTGTGCATTACTGTTCTTTATGGAACTGGATTTGCGGCAAACTCTATTCTAAAAAAAATGAATAGAAACCCTGCTAATTTTGAGTTCAGTAGATTGCCTCATGCATTAATGGGAGCAAATGTATTGGCAATAACAATTGGAATCATAATTCTTTGTCGAGTTATTGGCCAAGCATTGATAGGAGTATATAAGTAATGAACTGCCGATGTGGCCATAATGGTCAAGGAGAACATCCTTGTCATGCTAAGGCTTATCAATGTAGAAAGCCGGCTCAGCAAAGATTCTACAATCCTCAAACAGTAGCTCTTTCTGGAATGCAGATGAAACTCCAGGTTCAAGATACCTGGGCTTGCGATCAACACTGGGAAGAATTCAAAGCAATTCTTGCAAATCAAAAAACAAGTAATTGATCAATTATTACAGCCGGGCTGTAACGCCCACCCCATCGAATAACAGTGCCTCGCTAGTATGTAAGCCGCGAGGCGGAAAGGTAAACCAATGAAACTTGACGAGACTAAGCCATATCTTGAGACTTCTGGTGAGTTGGAGGAGCAGTTCTTCTCTATTCAAGATACTGGTATGATCTTCGACATCTTGCGCAACAAGATGTATTCCAATCCGATTCTCGCCATCTGTCGCGAGATTACCTGCAATGCTCGTGATGCTCATCGTGAAGTGGGCAATTCAGATGTTCCGGTTCATATTCACATTCCCAACACGCTGGAGCCCTACTATAAGGTGAAGGATTTTGGTCCTGGCATTAGCCCTGACCGTATGTCCAACATCTTCATCAAGTACACGGCTAGCACCAAGCGTAGCGACAATGTGCAGACTGGTGGTTTCGGTCTTGGCGCTAAGACTCCGTTCTCTTACTCGGATTCTTTCAGCATCATCACCAATCACAATGGCATTCAGTACAACTACTCCTGCAATATCGATGAGACCAAGGTTGGTAAGTTGATGTTGATGAGTCAGTCTCCTACTGAGGAGCCGAACGGAACTGAGATTATCATTCCGGTTCAGGCCAAGAACTTCAATGAGTTTGCTACCTGGACCGAGCAGGCTTGTCGTGCTTGGAAGGTGCGTCCGGTGATCAAGGGCGCTCGCCTGGAATGGAAGGAATACAAGCCGATTCTGGAAGGTAGCAACTGGTCTATCGTTCAGTCAGAGGGTTACTACAATCGCTCTGCCAAGATGATCATTGATGGTATCGAGTATCCGCTCGACCTCAATGTGTTGAAGAAGTATGCTGATGCTTCTTTGATTGATGCTGCTCAGGGTGATTTCGTTATGCACTTCGGTGTGGGCGAGCTTAGCCTTTCAGCTAGCCGTGAGCAGATTTACATTGATGAGAAGACTCAGAAGGTTCTTCGTGAGCGCCTGGCTCTGATCAAGAAGGAAATCAAGCAGTCGGTCCAAGACAAGATTGATGCCATGGATAATCTGTGGCTTGCTAACATCTACTATCGTAAGCAGTTGCGGCAGGCATTCCATAGCATTACCTTCCTGGGTACTTTGTCTTGGAAGGGGATTGAGCTTGGTGATAGCTATGCTTATACCAAGTGCTCGGTGTTCAGCTTTGTCAAGGGTAAGTATACCCGACGCAATTCTGATCCAGATAAGCTGACTCGTGTGCGTCAAGATCATCTTGCCTTCGAGGAAAGCTCTGAGTTGTATGTCAATGACCTTCCTCTCAAGGAGCCTACTCCGCGCCATGTGAAGAAGGCATTTGAGAACAACCCTTCACTCAAGAGTGTTCAGGTCATTGTTCCCAATGACAAGACCACTCTGCTTGACCTGGAAACCAGCCTTCATCTTTCTCAGATGGAGCCTAAGAATCTTTCCAGTATCACTAAGGCATCAGGTCGTACTTATACGCCCGCTAGCTCTCGTGTGCTGGTGTTCAAGTTCGATAGGGCTAGCTGTGCTTTCCGTCAGACCAGCTATTCTTCTCTGGAAGAGGATACCAATGAAAAGGTTCTTCTTATCCTGAAGAAGGATACTCATAACAATAACCGTGTGGTTGTGCGTGGGACTAACAAGGAGGTTTTCAATAACCGTTATCTCCAGAGTATTTGCTCCAAGTTCCCTGGTGTTTCTTTCTATGGCTTGGATTCAGATACTCCAGAGGATCGAATCGAAGAGGACTTCTCCGATATGGGAGACTTTGATGAGTTCCTTAAGGAGAAGGTACTTGATAACAAGTCATTCGATTATGTGAAAATCAGGTTCTGCTTGCAGCAGAATGACAAGTATTCAGATACTCGAATGGGTCGGTACTTCGCTTCTATGAAGAGTAAGATTGTTGATCCCAACAGTCTTTTCCTCAAGCGATTCGAGACTGAGCAGAAGGTTGCAGAACTCTGCAAGGATGCAGATACGGATATGCTCAATATCTACGAATTGCTCAACGGAGAAATTACCGCAGCACAGTTGCAGGAATTTGGAAAAAATAATCCCGACCTGCAACTACGCGATATCATTCAGGAATACGACAAAAAGTATCCCCTGCTTGACTCTATCAATACCTATGGTTATGATACCATCGTTCCACACATTGCTCAATACATCAACTTGATCGACAAAGATCAGAACAAAGGAAACTAACATGTCTACTAGACGGATTCGGTACGCGATTACGGATAACAATATCACCGTCAACTATGACGGCCAAACCCACATCGTTCCCAGGACCGATGTACTTGCGGATAAGCTGATTGAAGCTGTCCGTAGTGACGACCTGGATCAGATTCCCGAGTTGGTTTCTGCTTCCAAGCGAGTCGAGCGTTACGGCAAGGGCGACTTTCAGGTTGTGGATGGACTGGTTCACATCAATGGTGTGGCCGTTGCAGACTTCCTGAGCCGCAAGATTCTCAAGTTCCAGGCTGAGGGGCTTCCCCATATGCCGCTGGTTCGCTTTGCCAAGAACCTTCAGGACAATCCCAGCTATCGTGCAGTCAATGAGTTGTTCACCTTCCTTGAGAAGAATGATCATCCTCTGACTGAGGATGGCAACTTCATTGCCTACAAGCGTGTGCGTGGAGACTTCAAGGACATTCACAGCGGGACCATGGACAACTCTCCTGGTCAGGTTGTCAAGGTTCCTCGCAATCAGGTTGACGAGGACTCGACTCGCACCTGTAGCTATGGTTTGCACGTTGCTAACTGGTGGTACGCAAACAGCCAGTATAGTAGCTGCGCTGAGGATGTGATGCTGGAAGTTGAAGTCAATCCGGCTCATGTGGTTGCCATTCCGGTTGACTACAACAACTCCAAGATGCGAGTGTGTGAGTACAAGGTCTTGGGTGTGGTTGACAAGGAGAACTCTTCTGGCTCTCTTCGCACTACCTCTACTCCTTCCGATGAGGATGACCATGAGGGTCATGCTTGTGAGGAAGAGGATGAGGAATCTGAGGATCAGCTTCGTGAATGTGAAGATTGCGGTACTGAGCTTTACAGTCATGAAGATACCGTCTGTGATGACTGCGCCTCTTGCCGAGATGATGATGATGATGAGGAAGAGGATGAGGAAGAGGAAGAGGAAGATACTTATCCTTTCGACGATGAGTTAGACGAGGAAGAGTAATCAAAGAAATAGTGCAGGGATTGATTAGTCCAACATGATCTGCACTAGTTGTAATTCTTGGACAGTTCGGGAGTTACGGCAGGGGCTAGTCCAACTGAGCAGTAGACAGCAAAGTTGGCTAGTCCCCTGTGTTTTTATGGGCCATGAGAAAATACCCACATAATCTACCCCCTCAAGTTGAATACATCAATGACAACGTGATTCGTAAGACTGCCTGGACTTCACTAGCAAACACTATTGAATTCATTGAGGCTCTATGCAATCATTTAATTTGTCATCCTGACCCTATGATTGTTCCAATTTATGCTTTTGAGAACCAAGGCTATCAAGCATATTCTGGAAGATATAGATACACCTACGATATGCAGGCTCTGCTACTTCTCCAACCAGAAGAGAAGCGTCTTATCAATCGTGTAGCTAACATATATGAGTGTGCAGAAGAGTTGCCCTCTCAATCAAAAGATCAGAAAATAAAAGAAGGCTGGATCAATTATCCTGAGCTAATGAAGTTTTTGGATAAAGTTGTATCTATGGGCCGATATAGAGATTTGCATGATGGAAACATCATGATTGATGAATTTGACAATTATCAAATAATTGATATTGAAGGATTCATTTACGGTAATCTAGAAGATTCCAACAATGCTTGGATTACAAGGAAGTAAGATGTTCACTAGTAAGAGTATGATGCAGTTAGGTTGGTTGATGTTAGTGACTGATATTCTACTGGCATTATACTGTCACTTTCACAATCCGCAACTAACGCTACTCTTTTTAGTTGGCGCTCTTGTTTGGGGGATTGGTATCTTTGTTTGGGGGCGGAACGTAGAGTTGGAGAAGGAAATTGAAAACCGAAAGTGATCCATCTTATTGGGCAGAGTTAGATGAATCTTCTTGCCCTTGTGGTGGTAGTGGTTGGGCAAGTCGCAAATCTGAATATGTAAACTGCCCAATCCATTACAACGGTCAACTTCATCCTGAGACTCAAGCACTGCTACTAGATGAACCCCTTAAACTTCAAGAAGAAGAGCGACGATCTAGACTGCAATATAGAGTGCGTCAAAGCCAAGAAAAGAT
>Ga0065715_10088912_pt1 | contig 38667 bp, 45 predicted proteins | sample MisBulReplicate1_FD_59102 | JGI IMG/M metagenome (GOLD analysis project Ga0065715, IMG submission 59102) | Miscanthus rhizosphere microbial communities from Kellogg Biological Station, MSU, sample Bulk Soil Replicate 1 : eDNA_1 v2 (version 2) | ecosystem: Host-associated > Plants > Roots >...
GCTTTGTGAAGAAGCTGGCTGTTCCTGCGCAGCGGATACCGCTTCGGAGTGTGGACACGCCTGTCCATGCTGCTGAGCCGTTCTACCTCGTAACACCCACCTACGGTGGAGGCTCCCACAAGGGTGCCGACGTTCCCAAGCAAGTAATTCGGTTCCTCAATGAAGAATCGAATCGCAAACTGCTACGCGGTGTGATAGCGTCAGGGAACACCAACTTTGGCTCGGACTTCTGCCGAGCCGGTGATGTAATCGCCGCAAAGTGTGCCGTACCGGTCCTATATCGGTTCGAACTTCTAGGCACATCAGAAGACGTGTCCACCGTCCAATCCCTAATGGAAAAGATATAATACAATGCCCGTAGTAGAGGTAGAAGCAGACATCAAGGTGTCTCGCGAGAAGCTGGATTACCACTCGCTCAATGCGATGCTCAATCTGTATGACGCAGATGGGAACATCCAGTTCGATGCAGACAAGCGTGCTGCTCGCGAGTACATCGTCAACCACGTAAACGCGAATGTGATTTCCTTCGAGAGCCTCGAAGAGAAGATCGAGTTCCTAATTGACGAGGGATACTACGACCGCACCGTTCTGGAGCAGTACTCGCCCGAATTCGTCAAGGACCTATTCAAGGCGGTCTACGGAACCAAGTTCCGCTTCCCGACCTTCATGGCGGCGTTCAAGTTCTACCAGAGCTACGCACTCCGCACGTCTGACGGCAAGCGGTACCTAGAGCGCTATGAGGATCGCGTCACCGTGACGGCCCTCTACCTCGCCCGTGGTGATGAGCACCAGGCTCGCGTTCTCGCGGACGAAATGCTCGGTGGACGCTACCAGCCCGCCACCCCAACCTTCCTGAATGCGGGTAAGGCGCGTCGTGGTGAGCTTGTGTCGTGCTTCCTGGTACGCACTGAGGACTCGATGGACTCCATTTCACGCTCCGTGAATGCCGTTCTTCAGCTTTCGAAGCGTGGCGGTGGTGTGGCAATCTCGCTCACGAACCTCCGCGAGTCTGGCGCTCCTATCAAGGGGATGGCCGATCAAGCTGCCGGTCTGATCCCGGTAGCGAAGATGATCGAAGACGCGGTGTCCTATGCCAACCAGCTAGGTCAGCGTGACGGTGCTGCGGCAATCTACCTCAGTGTCCACCACCCGGACGTACTTCAGGTGCTCGATTCCAAGCGTGAGAATGCTGACGCCCGTATTCGCCTGAACCGTCTCTCGATTGGTCTCGTGATGACCGATATCGTGATGCAGAAGTTCCGTGCCGGTGAGACGTTCTACACGTTCTCCCCGTACGATATCGAGAAGGAGTATGGCAAGGCCATGTCCGATATCTCGATCACGGATGAGTACGAGAATCTGATGAACAACCCGCGCATCAAGAAGACTGCAATCGACGCGCGCAAGTTCATGAAGCTGCTGGCTGAAGTCCAGTTTGAAAGCGGCTACCCCTATTTGATGTTTGAGGACACGGTAAACCGTGCGTCCAACATCGAGGGCCGCGTCTCTATGTCGAATCTGTGCTCTGAAATCCTCCAGGTTTCTGAGCCGTCCACGTTCCACGAGAACCTGAACTACGATGTAGTCGGCAAGGACATCTCCTGCAACCTCGGCTCGATGAACATCGCTCAGGCTATGAAGGGCGGCAACATCGACAAGACGGTGGACGCAGCTATCCGCGCGCTGACCGCTGTGTCGGACCTGTCCAACATCGAGAGCGTCCCTTCGGTTGCTCGCGGTAACGATGAGTCCCACGCTATCGGCCTCGGGCAGATGAACCTGCACGGCTTCCTGGCGAGTGAGGGCATCCTGTACGGCTCAGAGGAATCCATCGATTTCGTTCGCGTCTACTTCGCGGCTGTAGCCTACTCGGCTGTGCGTACCTCCATGCAGATTGCTCGTGAAACGCAAACCAAGTTCGTCGGCTTCGAGAAGAGCAAGTACGCTTCGGGTGAATACTTCACCAAGTACACAACCCAGTCGTGGGGTCCCAAGACTCAGGTTGTCCGTGACCTGTTCGACAAGTACGGAATCTCGATTCCTACTCGTGAGCAGTGGCAGAAGGTTGCCGCACTCGTTCAGGAGCACGGCATGTACAACGCCTATCTCCAGGCTGTCCCGCCCACCGGCTCGATTTCCTACCTCTCCAATGCAACCTCGTCCATCCACCCCATCGTGGCACAGGTCGAGTCCCGCAAGGAAGGCAAGATTGGTCGCGTTTACGTGGCAGCTTATGGTCTCACAAACGAGAACCGTGAGTTCTACAAGGATGCGTACGAGATTGGTGCAAAGGCCGTCATCGACGTGTATGCTGCTGCTACCGAGCACATCGACCAGGGCCTCTCCTGCACGCTGTTCTTCACGGACGAGGCTACCACCAAGACGATCAACATGGCTCAGGCTTATGCCTGGTCAAAGGGAATCAAAACGGTGTACTACATTAGATTGCGACAGACTGTTCTTCAGGGTGTCGATCTAAGTGAGTGCGTCAGTTGCGCTCTGTAGGCAACTGAGCTACAATGAGGGGGCGGGCTTCGGCTCGCCCCTTCTTCCATCTAAGGACACCATGCAGATTCCAAAGTGTAACCACCGTGGCGGCGCGTTCAACGCTGAGTGCGGTGCCCCGGCGTCTATCACGCTGATCACCGAATACGACCCCAATGCGCCCGCGTTCCAGGTCGCATGCGTCAAGCATCGTGGTGAGCTTAGCCGCCTCTGGCCTGACCGACTTTTCTGGGAGGTAATATGAGCGCCACTGAACACAACCACATCACGCGGGACATCAAGCCTGCCGGTGAGTGCTACTCTTGCGACCGCTATCACGCGAAATGTGCCGCCGATACTATCTTCAAGCTCGAAGACCTGATACTATTCGTAGACGAGCTATACGAGACACGCGGCTCTGAGCCCGCACTCCGTCATCTTCAAGCATTCATCCGAACTGAAAAACTGAGAGAAAAGCACAAGCAATGAGAGATTCTGAAAACCTCGTTCTCCCCATCAACTGGAACAACGTAGACGACTTCAACAAGTCGGTCTTTGACACGCTCATCACCAACTTCTGGGTGCCCGAGCGCGTCAACATGTCTGGCGACCTCGCCTCCTGGCGCAAGCTGTCCGAGGCAGAGCAGACGCTCGTTCTGCGCGTCTTCGCGGGCCTGACGCTGCTGGATACCATCCAGGGCACGGTAGGCGCTGTACGGCTCCTACAGGACGCGCAGAGCCCGTTTGAAGAGGCGGTCCTGGCGAACATCGTATTCATGGAGCAGATTCACGCGAAGTCGTACTCCAACATCTTCTCGACTCTCTCGAACACCGAGGCGATCAACGAGGCTTTCGAATGGTCTCGTGACAATGAGCACCTGATCTACAAGCAGGAGAAGATTCTCGCGGCGTACGATGGGGACGACCCGCTCAAGCGTAAGATCGCGTCCGTGTTCCTTGAGAGCGGTCTGTTCTTCTCAGGCTTCGGACTCCCCTTCCACCTGGCGGGGCGCGGCAAGCTGCCCAACACCGCCGATATGATCCGCCTGATTCTCCGTGACGAGGCTGTTCACGGCTACGCAATCGGATACTGGTTCCAGCTTGAGTACAACAAGCTCAGCACGGACGAGCAGCAGGAATACCTCTTCTGGGCTATCGATCTGGCGACCGACCTCTACCTCAACGAGGAAAAGTATACGCGCTCGCTGTACGATGAGGCTGGCCTGACTGACATGATCCTGCCGTATGTCAGATATAACTTTGGCAAAGCGATGCAGAATCTCGGATTCGACTCGATCTTCCCGGATACGCTCCGCGATATCGACCCCGTTCTGGCTAGCTCCATGAGCCAGCAGGAGAATGGTGACTTCTTCTCAGGAGCCACCACGTACGCAATCGGTAAGACCGAGGAAGTCGATGACAGCGACTTCGACAATTTCGAAGATTGGAATTTCTGATGAGCAACCCGTACCTTTCCCTAGATGAGATGCTGATTCGTCAGCGTGAGGACATCCGTCAGACCGGACGCCAGCTTGGTATTGAGGAACCGGTCATACGTGACGATGAACTGATCCATATGATTCTCACGACATACAATTTCCAGACAGAAACGCTCGGATGGGATGAAGACTTCGAAACTATGGCAGAAGAGGCTGCACTTCGGCTTCCATACACCGCACCAATTTGGGTCCGGGATGGGGAGCAACTTGTCATGGTCGTCCCCTCCCCCGATGGACGACGCCGAGCAACAGTCGGAGACCTCGCGGAGTTTGACACCCACGCTCCCACGCCGCTACTTCAACGGGAGGGTCCCATTGACTGAGCGCCAACTTCTATTCTCTGTCAGCATCAAGGACTGCCGCGTGGACACCTTCCGCTCTGGCGGTAAGGGTGGGCAGAATGTCAACAAGGTCGAGACGGGGGTGCGTGTGACGCACGAGCCGAGCGGCGCTGTGGGTAAGTGCACCGAAGAGCGGTCACAGCTTCAGAACAAGAAGATTGCCTTCCGCCGTATGGCGGAGACACCGCAGTTCAAGTGGTGGCTAGAGCTACAGCGCCGGGAGATTGAGACCGGGCTAACCATCGAAGAGCGCGTGGCAGAGTCAATGACGCCCGACAAAATAAAGGTAGAAATACAGAGAGACGGAAAGTGGGTTGACGATGAGTAAGCGTCTAGATTTCGGTGACTACCACGTAGGCACCTACTGCGGCGAACACCTGTTCAGTCTGCGTGACTGGCGGGATAACTTCAAGCGGTATGGGCTCATTCGTCGGATGGATGACGCCTTCTCTATCGGGCCGATTCTGTTCTGGAAGGACTGACTTGCTACGTAGGGGGATATCTGGTACACTAGATGTCCCCCTAAAGGGCCTGACTAGGAGAAAATAATGAGTGCTCAAGACTTCCCGGATGCGGAGTTCGTCATTCGCAATGACCTCCCCATCCCCACCAAGGACACCGTTTCACGCGCGGCATCGGCGCTAGCTCGTGATGACAGCCCGCCTGCTCTCCGTGCATCGGCGGCTGACGTGCTGAACCTTCACCGCGATATTCTGGACGCACACCCGGAGTGGGCAGCAGATTTCGACTAAGTGTTGACAAGCGGGTTGTTATGATGCTACGATCCAGGCATGACAACAACTTTCCGCAAGACCATCACAGCGGTTGCCCTTGTGGCGGCGCTCTCGGCGGGCACCGTAGGGTGTTCCGCAGCAACCCCCACTCCCGTCGAGTCCGCTCCCCGCGCGACCACGGAGGCTCCGCAGTCTCTTCCGGTCCCCTCCATCAGCGGACTCACGGTCACCGAGGCCGTACTGCTGCTCGACAACGCTGGCCTTCAGGTCTCATACTCGGACCCGTCTGCGGAGTATGACGGCGACAACTGGATCGTCTCGAACAGCAGCCCGGTCGATGGTACGCAGGTTCAGCCCAACACAACGGTGATCCTGAACGTGCGTGAGCTTGCCCAGGAGCCCCAGACGGCCCCCGCTCCTGCGCCCGCCCCCGAGACCGACACCGGCAGTCGGGGCGAGGAAGCGTACCTCTACACGATGAAGACCGAGCCGTATTTCGCCACACTTCCCGACGCAGACCTTCTTGAGGTCGGCTATGTAGTCTGCACGGCCCTTGGACAGAGCATGCCCCTGGACAGCCTGCTCGCGCTGGCTCTTCAGAACGGCATCCCCGCACACGAGGCTGGTGTCCTGGTCGGCGCATCAGTCGGCGCACTTTGCCCGGAGTACACCCCGCTCGTGGAGCAGTACCTCTCCCAGGGCGGAGCCAATAGCTGACGGGTTGACATACAACCCATAGTGAGCTAGGCTTAACACACACCACCCAACAACCAAAGGACGAAAAATGGCATTCAACCTCGATGACATCCTCCAGAAGGCAGCAGACGCCTTCGAGAAGTCAGCAGAGAAGCACTACGAGCAGGCGGAGCAGGCTGAGCAGCTTGCCGATCTGGTCACAGACGAGGACCTTCGCGCGGACTTCGATGAGCTTGTGGCGCAGGGTACCGCCTTCGCGCTCAACCTCGTGTCCCGTCTGAGTGACATCTTCCCGCAGGACGAGGAAGAGGACGAGACCCCGGAGCCCGAGCCCGAGCCCGAGCCTGAGGACGAGGAAGACCCGCTCACGGCACAGCTTCGTGAGATTCTGTCGCGGATCGGTTCCGTGCCGAACCCGCAGGGCTACTCGGCCCGCAGCGGCTTCTTCCCGACCGACCCCAAGACCGGTGGATACCCCTTCCCGTTCTGATCCCTGGAGTGAAGTTGCTCCCATGCCTCCTTGGTGGGAGCAACTTCACACTCCGGTGGATTCACCCCGCACGCCTGTAGCGTGGGTTTGTACCTGTGGTGCTATGGGTCGTGTTGGTGATCATAGCCACACACTCTTCGCTCTTCATCTGGAGCGTGAGAAGAAAAAGTTCGAGGCGTTCACATACGCTCGACGCGGGCAGAGGCAGCACATGCCCGCCCCGTACCGCCTCTGGCGACACTCTGACGGAAAATACCGCCCATATGCCCCTCCACGTTGACTTCTAAGTCATAATCTGTTAGGATTTTCTTATGACTAATCCATCTCCCGAGAACGCTCCGGAAATCACGATGTTCTTCTCCATCGGCATCATCGGCATGGATGAGCATGTGACGGAGTACATCACCGTGCCCCTCGTGGACACAGAGGGCAACCCCGCTCTCGCGCAGCAGCTTGCCATTCGCGGACAGCTTGCACAACTCAAGCTCCAGGTCGGGTTCATGGAACTCATGGCTACTCAGTTCCCCGCGTGGGCGCAGAAGAAGTTCGAAGAAGAGGGCTGGGAGCTCCCGGACAACCTTCTAGAGTAGAATAGGGGGATGACCTCCCAAAGACGATCCAAGCTGGACGTATTCAGCCAGGCACTACTTGTGCTCGCTATCGGCCTCTTCATCGCTTCGGCGTGCTGCTACGGTCTGTCGATCTACCTCTACTACTTTACAGGCGAACCTGGCGTAGCCCCCACATTCACCCTCACTCAAATTGGCAATTTCGCCGGGGCTGTTGGTATGATCTTCGTACCGCTGTTCATCATGACAGCCACTATCGTAAACTACCGAGAAGTCCGCCGCGAAAAGACTGGAAAAGACATTGACGACGATTACACTGAGCCCGGAACAGCAGGGGGTCGTTGACCTTATCAACAAGTCCCGCGACCATGTATTCATCACTGGTCGAGCCGGAACGGGAAAGACCGCCGTCCTGAAAGCATTCTTCAAGCAGACAAAGAAGAAGTCTGTCATTGCCGCCTCAACGGGAATCGCCGCCCTGAATGCTGGTGGCATGACTCTCCACCGCCTCGCGGGCGTAGGCACCGCCCTGCCCGCTGATATGGGCGTGGATATCAACAAGGTCGCCATGAAGCGCAAGTGGCTCAAGGGCATCGACACCATCGTCATCGATGAAGTCTCGATGGTCTCGGCTGACCTCATGGATTCCGTGGATCGCAATCTTCGGTTCATCCGCAACAACCACAACGAGCCCTTCGGCGGGCTTCAGATCGTGATGTTCGGTGACCCGTACCAGCTTCCTCCGGTCGTGACCAAGATCGATCAGCGTTGGTATAATGCAAACCGATACCGTTCGGCCTGGTTCTTCGACGCTAAGGTGTGGAAGGAAGACCAGTTCAAGACCGTTGAGCTTCAGACAATCTTCCGTCAGGAGGACGACCAGTTCAAAGACCTCCTGAACGGCGTCAGGGACGGCTCCCTGAGCCTCGACGGGCTCCACCTACTCAACGCCCTTGGGAACCGTCCTGGGCGCACAGATCAAGCCCTGCTGCTCGGGAGCACCAACAACATCGTGCTCCAACGTAACCGCACCAAGATGAACGCCCTGCGTGGCCGTACGCACGTCTACAATGCGCGCGTCAATACCGGCTTCGGTCGGGGGGAGCCCGCAGAGCGCAAGCTGGAACTCAAGGTCGGCTCGCATATTATGATGCTCAACAACGATGGGCAGGACCGCTGGGTCAACGGCTCTCGTGGCGAGGTCATGTACTGTGAGCCTGACACCATTGCGGTGAAGATTTGGGACACGGAAGAGACGCACCGTGTGGAGCGTAACGCCTGGGTCCCGGACGGCACACCGCCCGACGCCTTCATGGCAAGCCCTAAGTATTGGCAGTTCCCCATCAAGCTCGCGTGGGCCGTCTCGATCCACAAGAGCCAGGGACTTTCGCTGCCGGAAATCGAAATTGACATGGGGCAGTTCGGCGCATTCGAGGGTGGCATGACATATGTCGCCCTGAGTCGCGCAACGAGCCCCTGGGGTGTATACTTCAACCAGCCTCTACGTCCGGATGACATCATCGTCAACCCGCATGTAGCTCGATTCTTCAAGGAACTAAGGGGGTGACACATGACCGAACACACGACTGATCCGTTTGACGAGAACGGTGGGATCACGGAGACGCAGCGCGCTGCTGGCCTGAACGCCGCCCTCCACCTGTTCAACAACGCTCACGAGAGTGCAAAGCTGGAGGCAAGCGTATCCACGCTTCTCTCTGACGCGGACGCAATCTCGCGCTTCCTGAACGACGGCACGACCCCCGCCTAGCTCGGGGTATAATAGAAGACGTAAGTACAACTCAACCTACGGCCTGCGGGCCAGAAACGGAGGCCATATGCCTAATCGACTCAAGTCACTCCGAGACAGCGCGACCGCGCTAATCTGGTCCGATATCCACATGGCGGTGACCGCCTTCTAAGAGGGGGTGGTCCTCATCTCTGAGAAAGCCTCAGTCCTTCGGGACTGAGGCTTTCTTGGTTGTATCTACATATTGTGCGGGAGGCGTGTCCGAACGAAAGGGTTCACGCCCCCACACACGTTTGAAATAGTACTGGGTGGAATACCGATCAGCCAAATAGACTAGACCGAAGAGAAGGGTAAGGAGGCTAGTCAGAGCTAGGAGTATGACACGCACACGCACATCCTCGTGAGTAGGGCTGTTGTAGATAGAAGATGACACATTCGTCGTGATACTCCGTCATACACCATCCACTCGGCACGATGGTCCCCGCCTTAGGCATTGCCGACCCCAAGAATGTACTGACGGAGAAGATCGAACACTTGGTCAATAGACTCCTTCAGAGAGACTAGAGCGGCCCTAGGAAGCCGTAGAAAGCGTTCCACGCCGTCTTCCCCGTATACAACAAAGCGGACCCCAGCAGCACCCCTGACGCCGGTCTGGTGGTCAGGTCGTACAAAGGTCCGCTCGAATGGGAAGAGCTTCGGGTAGGCGCTTGTCAGGCTAGTGAGGGCGGTCAGTGCATTATCGGCTTCATCAACGGATAGTTCATCGGCCAGAACACTTCTCATGTACTGATCGGTAGCGTAGTCGGTGTAACGTGTCATGTCTCGATTATACCGGCTAAAGTGAGAAAAGTAAACCGGACAAACGAAAGCCCCCGGCTGTTGTTGACCGGGGGCTTTCTTCCTTTTGTGGGTGCTTGCTTGCCTTCCTATTATGGCAGATACTTGCGGAACTCGTCAAGTAGATCGCCAAGTTCCTCTGCCTCATCCTTCGGGAGGGTGATGGTCCAGACCTCAGGCTCTACAGGCGGATCAACTGGCGGATCAACCGGAGGATTAACTGGCGGGTCCACAGGGGGATCAACGACGGGGTTCTCCACGAGGTTGATAGCGTAGGCCAGAATCTTGTTCACGTCGATGTTCAGCGGGCAGGCGGTTGCAGCCACGCCCGGAACCTCGCGGTGTCCGATGACGTGCACACGATCCAGCGGGATGCCCCAGCGAAGGTGCGCCCACGCTACCAGCTTCGAGATAGCTACGTGGCTCTCTTCGCTGATGCCCCAGTCCGGGGAACCGGACGTGTTCTGCGTCTCCACAGTCACAGCCTGGTAGTCGAACTGACCCGTTGTCCACGCGCGGTACTTATCGGGCGGAACAATCTCGTGGATCGATCCGTCCTTACCGATCAGCCAGTTGGGGCTGACGCTGCGGTCGTTCGGTGCCATGAAGCGGTCGCGCTGATCCTCTAGAGGACGCGGGTCGGCTGCGTGGTGGACGACGAAGTACTTGATTACGTCACCGTCACGGCGCGGGCTGGAGTTCGGGGAGTGATCCCACCATACTGCACCAGGGAATGTGGGCGCAGCAGGCTTCGGGTACGTGACGATGGGGGCGTCTTCGATACGAACCGGGCTGAAGACCTTGTTGGCGTTCAGGAACTCCTGGAGAGCCTTGACCGTGTTCGGTCCCATGGCACCATCCACACCAGCGCCCACGTTCGTTTGAAGGGCCTTGATCGTCTTGGCACCCATCTGACCATCTTCCGCCTGGCCTGTAGCCTTCTGGAGGGCCTTGACCGTGACAGGACCGAGTGCGCCGTCAACCGGGCTAACACCAAGGTTCTTCTGGAGAGCCTTCGTGGTAGCATCGCCCCATATACCGTCAACAACTAGCTTAGTCTCTTCGCCTGCCGGGGGGTTGGTCGGCGCGGTCGAGAAGGTGCCACCGTTGTTGAGGTAGGTCTGGAGCGCGGTGATTGTTCCTGGTCCAATCTGACCGTCAGTCGTAACGCCGAGAAGCTTCTGTAGCGCCTTGGCGGTCTCAGGACCGAGTGCACCATCCTGCGTGACACCTAGCTTAGCCTGGAGGGCCTTGATCGTCTGCGGACCTAGCTCGCCGTCTACAGACACACCGAGGCGGCTCTGGAGGACGTTGGTCGTTGCTGCACCCCAGATTCCGTCCACAGCAATCTTGCCAGCGCCACCGCTGTTCAGAACCTCATCCAGCTTTGCATTGGTGGCAGGACCGGCGATGCCGTCTGCGGCGAGACCGTGCTTACCCTGGAAGGCTGTCACGGCTGCGGTTGTTGCGGGGCCGTTGATGCCGTCCACTACGAGGTTGTAGCCAAGACGGTTGAGCTTGTTCTGAATAGACTTCAGGTATTCGACTCCGCCGTACTGCTGGTAGAAGTCCGAGGCTCCGCCGCCAGCGGGGGAGCCGCCGAAGGTCCCGGTCCACTCAATGTGCCACGGCTCACCGAAGTTGTACCCTGCGGGATTGAAGCCATAGTTGCGGGCGTTATTGCGAATCCAGTTGGCACGAGCGGTGCCCGCCGTAGTCACGCCAGCCGAGTTGCCGCTGTCGTAGATGTCGAGAGCGCGAGGACCGATGGGTCCGCCCTCTTCGTGGTTGGACGTGCCGGGGACCGCTACGGTACCGGCGCTGGAGATGCGCACGTACCGAACTCCATTATACCAACGAACGTCGTTGTAGGGGCCGTTGCCGGAAGACTGCTGGCGGTATCGCGCCAGGAAGATCGCACGCTGCTCAGCGGTTGTGCGTGTGCCCGAGCGGACAAGTAGGTCAAGACCGAACGCGCCACGGAAGGCGCTGTTGAGCCGGTTGAACGCGGCTGCTACGTCAGTCTGAACGCGAGCCCCATTGATGAAAGTGAATGTGTATGCCATGGGATGAAGACCTTCGATAGAGGGTGTCTTCCCATTTTAGTGACTATTATATTGTTCGTTATCTTGGCTCTTATGTACGAAGAAGCCCTCAGGCTCCATTACCTGAGGGCTTAGTCGGGGGATCGCTATTTCGTTCCGATCCACGTACGGGGTGTCGGTACGTTATTTGTGTGGAGCCTATGAGGATTGAACTCATGACCTTTACCATGCCATGGTACTGCTCTACCGCTGAGCTAAGGCCCCAAATCCCAGGTATACCGCTGGGCCGGTGGTGTCGCATCAGAAGACTGACACGGTGTAGATACCGTGGACCCGGAGGGAGTTGAACCCTCTATTCCGCTGTGCAAGAGCAGAAGCTTACCCGTAAGCGAGCCCGTAGTGTTATTGCGTACCCACACCTAGAATCGAACTAGGACTTACGACGTATCAGATCGGCGTGCAGAACCACTACACTATGCGGGCATGTACGGAGCGCCGGTTAGACGCCGCTCCGTAACTGTTACTCTATGGTAGCACACTCGTGAGTGAGTGTGCAAGGGCTTTACGCCTTTTTCTCGTTGAAGACGTAATCGCCTTCGATGGTTAGCTGGTTGATCAGCTTGGTCAGCGCGTCATCGTCAGGCAGAATGGCGAGAAGCTGGTTTGACCAGTAGGTGCTGCCTCCCGCTTCCTGCGTGTGGGTGAAGATTACCACGCCGCCTGTAGCGGCTCCCTGCGCCTTGTACCCCTTGACGTAGATAGCGGGGTCGAGACGAATCTGCTTCAGGTTCGAGTCGATCAGTTCAGGGACCAATTCCTCGTAGCTCAATTCACGAATTACCGAGGACTTCTCCCGAAAATCTGGCGTATCCGATGTCCACAGATAGGGGACCACAGGCTTGACGGACTTAGGTGCAAACTCATCAATGTAGAGCTTGGCTGCAATAGGGTCGTCAAAAATCAGAGTCATTTTCATTCCTTTGTCGTTTGGTGTTGCGCGCCCCAGGCAGGAATCGAACCCGCATCCTAGAGGTAGAAGCTCCATATCGTATCCATTGGACCACTAGGGCATGTTGTGTTATTCTGGGTCTGGCGTCTTCTCATCGAGGCGCTGGACTATTTCTTCAATTAGATCGCGAAGCTGCTGATCCTGCTGCTTTTCGAGTTCTAGCTGCTTTACCTCAACACGAGCGGACTGCCAGCCTGCCCAGTGGGAGGCTACCAGCGCCCAGATCGAGAGCACTGATACATATACTACCAGATTGACCCACCCGAACGCAAGTGAGGGGATGATGAGGACGGCAAAGAAAAGAGCGGCCCAGCCGTTGAAGCTCTGCATGAACTTGGCATCGCCAATGAGGTCCATGATCCGTTGATACAGAGCGCGCATGATTTCCCTTCAAGCGTATTTGGAGGCGGCGATATGCGGGGGCGAAATAGAAAATGGCCTACCTCTGCCACTCCCCGCACATTCTTATGTGGGGTACGCGCCGCCTCCAAAAGGAGACGGCTAAACCCTAAGCCGTTTGATCATACGCGCCGAGAACCCGAGCGTAAGGCTCATCAATTTCTATTAGAAACGAAACATACTGATTGCTGTCCCAGCCTTTTTCCCGCGCGAGGCTCGCTGCTTCCTGGAAGCTTCTGGCGTAAATCGAGTACATCATCCCTTATAGTGTAACACGATTTCGAGCCACGATTCGGCGTAGTTCCCCCGGTGTTTTCGCGAGCTTGTATTCTCGATTATGCATCCGGTTACGGATGTAACCGGGGTCAAGCTGCCGATTGGTGTCCGCCACAGGGCGATCATGTGCCAGGTGGTATACGGAGCCCTCCATGCGGATTGGACCTCCCGCCAGAACCTCCACGGCTTCCATGAATGCCACGTCCTCCCAGCCCCAGCCGACAAATCGCTCGTCAAAACCGTTGACGGTATCCCAGACTTCACGAGGAATTACGAGGATGCTGGACACGGTGGTGCCATAAATGTTACGCTTGTTATCATAGAGCAGCTTGCCGGTGAGCAAGAAGTCCCTCGTTTCTTCTACCGCCACATTCACCCAACGGGAATGCGGGATCACAAGACGGCGTTCGGCCTTAGCGATTTCCACAGCAGCGTAAAGCTGGTGCGGCTCGATAAAGCTGTCCGCATCCGCCACGATAGCAAGGTCCCAATCGCCAGCGTTCTTAGCTGCGGTGTTGATTGCCATGGATCGGTTGAAGGGTCCTTCTTCCTGGTGACCCTCGAATACAGCTTGAAGGGGCCATACGTGTCCACGGATACCAGACCAGATCAGGTCACGAGGACCTTCATCATCAGAACGGCGAGGTACGAGGACTGGGTATGGGGTCTTGGTGGCCCAGATCGACATTAGTAGCCTTTCCCGGATCGCACACCGTCATGGTGTACCCGGATGTTCTTAGTGATTGCGAACTTTCGACCGGCAGCTAGCTCGGCGTCACGCTTCAGGTTTTCGGACCAGTCGCCCTCAGGCCAACCGGCAGCGAAGGTGTCCTTGTTCCAGACGGCAGGATTGCAGGAGAAGAAATGCTCGTGCTCCAGGTAGCCGTGAACGTCCTTGAATTGCTTGCCTCGGTTCTTGAACACGCGCAGCATATCGCCAGCACGTAGCTCATTCTCAAACCACGGCTGTCGCTGAAGGACAACCTGACTGAGGTAGGGGTGCGTGTCGATATGCGCCGCGATATTGAAGAAGTCGGTCGGCGTATCAATAGTGAAGTCCTCTTCGAGAAAGATCGCGTGATCGCCGTAGGCGGCTCCTACACGCACGACTTCCTGCATGGCGGCGTTGTACCCCTGCCCGCCCAGCGCAGTCACGTCACCGTACTGTGAGAGGCTGTCAGAGAAGGCTTGGTCGCCCGAGTCGTCCACGAAGTGAAGCTGTGTGATTCCCGAGGCGTTTTCCTTCAGGGAATCGAGAAGGAGCGGCAGATATGCGTCCTTACGATACGTTCCAATGATAGCGAGCATCTCAAAACTATATCATAAACGGCATAGTTATGCCAGTTGGAGACCCCGGTGGGAATCGAACCCACATACACACCTTTTGCAGAGGCGGCGTTTTAACCATTCGCGCACGAGGCCTTACGTAGCGAGTATGGGGATCGAACCCATTCCGGGAACTTATAAGATTCCTGCCGTCAGACCGTTCGGCCCACTCGCCGTCGCTCTGGCGGGCATCGAACCCGCCTCACCACCTTATGAGGGTGTGCCGGGGCCTTCTCCGGTCTACAGAGCGATTGCCCTTTCGGGCTATTCAGTTGTACTAGTGTAGCAGAGATTTACCCTCAGCACCACTGGCTCGTGTAGCGCAGCGGCTTGGCGAGGTAAAGCTCGCGCTCTTCGAAGTCGTCTTCCCATTCGCCCTCGTCCGCGTTAGCGGCCTTGGTCATGTTGCGGAGGATGTTCTTCTTCATGGTGCGGCTACGCTTTTCGGCCCAGATGCCGCCAGGCTCGCACCTGTCGCACGAGCAGTTGCGGCGTTCGCTTTCGCGGGGGAGGGTGCGGTAGCAGCCGTTGTGGTTGTAGCGCGTGTTGTAGCGGGGTCCTTCAGGGATGTGTTCGGTGCATTCCTGAGGAACCTCGATGATGATTTCCTCGCGCTTTTCGCGCTGGGTGCTGGAGTAGAGCAGCTTGCGATCACCCTGTCCGATGTTGACGAGGTTCTGTGCCTCCTGCCAGATCGGGTTGATGCCCTTTCCGGTGGTGAGCCAGTAAGCCTCGCCGTCCTTCATCGTGTAGCGCATGGACTCAAGCATGGCGAGAGGCCAGTTGACGGCGCGGTACCAGTCCTTGGTACGCGGAGCGTTCTCAGCGATCCAGTTGGCTGTTTCCCAGCGCTCGTGGGTTTCCATGACGGGGTTGCCCTCGTCATCGCGGATGATCTTTCCCTTGAGGGTGGTGTAGCTGTTGCCCCAGTAGGTGCAGAAGGTGTGGTCGTGCTTGACGACACCCTCATCGTTGAGCATCACCCAGTACGGGCGATCCTTGTCGGTGCGTGACATTGTGGTTCCATTCCGGAACCTAGATGTGGGGCCTTTCCCCGCTGGCGTCTAGGTCCCTAACACATTTGCCAGCCGAAGCTGGTACTGTGTCGTGGGACCTGAACCGAAGTGATGTTCTTTGTCATATCTACAGTGTAGCACACCTACGCGGTGGGCGCAACTCTCCGGTCGTAGAACTTATCGTCCCCGTCTTCCGGTCGCCAGGTGCGGGTGTGCTCGTAGGCAGCAGGGTCTTGACGGTAGCCCGGACGCGGAACTAGCTGCGAGAGGGTGCCGTTGGGATAGGCAGGCCCGTCATTGTAGGGTCCGGTAGCCTGCCTGTGCTCTACACGGTCCCAGCGAACCCACCCCCAGGGAACAGGATCAAGCGCATTACGCTGATCCTGCTCCCTGGCGATAGCCTCAAGCAGGTCTACCAGTTCATCGTCGGAGTATCCGCCGAGTTCCATGTCAGCCCTTGACGCAGAGGATCGTCTGAAGGTGCTGGACGACCTCAACGAGGTTATCCTGGTCCTTGACAACTTGGTGAATATCCTTGTAAGCCTGGGGAAGCTCGTCCAGGATGCCCGAGTCACGGCGAGACTCGATGGTGCCCATCTGCTCGCGGATCGCCGTAGCGCCCTCGTCATCGCCAGCGAACGCGCGCTTAGCAGCACCGCGCGAGAGCTTACGCCCTGCACCGTGGGAAGCGGAGTTCAGCGAGTCCACGTTACCAAGACCCTTGACGATGTACGAACCGGTCGCCATGGAACCGGGGATGAGCGCAAGCTCACCCTTGTTCGCCCGGATCGCGCCCTTGCGGGTAACGATCAGGTCCACACCGTTGTGAGTTTCCTCAGCAACGAAGTTGTGGTGGCAGTTGATTTCGTCCTCGTACTTTGCCTCGGGCATCACCTTCGAGACCTCACGCTTGATGAGGCCCATCATGATCGAGCGGGACGTTGCGGCGTAGCGCTGAGCCCACCACAGGTCGTCACGGTACGCCTTCATTTCAGGCGTGTCCTTCAGGAAGACGGCAAGGTCCTTGATCGGAAGGTCCTGGTTGTGCGGTAGGGTCTTCGCGATGCTGATGTGGTATTCAGCCAGTTCCTTGCCGATGTTCCGTGAACCGGAGTGCAGCGTGATCCAGATGTTGTCGTCCGCGTCGGTGCACAGTTCGATGAAGTGGTTTCCACCGCCCAGTGTACCAAGCTGCTTACCGGCCTTCGTGCGAAGGTCACGGAATGGTGCGTGAAGGTCACTGAAGTCGGCTTCGAGGCGCGTGCTCTCCTGGAATACCCCGCCACCGAACTCCTTCAGTGCGCGCGGTGCTACCGGGTTGTCGTGGCTGTTGAAGCCGACCGGAACGGCCTTCTCGAACGCCAGACGCAGCTTGTGGAGGATGTCATCGACATCATCGCGCGTGAGGCTGGTCTTGACCGCGTTCACGCCACAGCCGATGTCCACGCCCACAGCGGACGGGCAGATCGCGCTCGTGGAGCCGATGACCGTACCGATGGTTGCGCCGACGCCCAGGTGTACGTCAGGCATGACTCGAAGCTCATCGACCCACGGCAGTGCGCCGACGTTTCGAATCTGCTGGACCGCCTGAGACTCAACATCCCATTCGTTTGCCCACATCAGGGTGCGAGCCTTTGCCCCCGGCAGTTCCACCGGGAAAGTGTTGTCAGTCATTTTCCTTGTCCTTATCCTTGCCCCAACTAGCGTTGTAGGCTTCATGCATTGCGGCGAGAATCGCCTTGGCGTGTTCGTTGTCTGGCTCAGCTTCGAGGAAGTCGAGCACCTTGACTCCCACCGTAGGTCCCATCATGGCGATGTATTCGCCGTCCTCTTCCCAGTGGGTAATGATCCCGTTGATTATCCCGTCTGGAAGGTTAGAAGACTTCTGGAGGGCCACAACAATGTGGCACCAGGAGCCGATCAGCTTCTCTTTCAGAGAACGCTTCCGATCCCAACGGCGTGCCAGCTTGCTCGGAGTGACGGCCCGCTTCAGGCGCTTCGTCCAGTGGTTATAGCCGGTGTAGTCCCGTTTGTAGCGGATGTGTACGAGGTCGCCCTTATCCCGCGAATAGACCCAAGGGGTGTCGTTGGAGGCGAACTTGGTTGCCACGAATCGGGTGAAGTCGAGAAGATGCGCATCGGTCGGTTCAGTCATGCTTCGTACGTCCAAAGTTCGATGTCAACGGGTGTGTGCATGGCGAGCGCCAGCAGAAGGCCCTCCACGATGTTCTGATCCAGCCCGCCGATCCCTGAGCCGATGCGAGGGAGTGCGAGAGTCGTGATGCCCATAGCTTCGAGCCACGGCAGCGACTTGCTGACCCCGTTGAAGAGGAATTCGTAGCTCGCGTTCGCACCAGGAGCCTCTTGGCTGGCGATGTTGAGGACGATACGGCCCTCGCCCACGCCCCAGGGGAGTACCTGTCCGCCGCTGAACGAACCGCTCAGGCATGCCCTGCGGTACGCATGGTACATGTCAGGCCAGCGGTTCTTGAACTGTACCGCGATGCCCGCGCCCATTACGCCCTGCGTGTTCACGCCATGGCCGATAGCGAGCGCGTCGGTGTCGAAGATGTTCCCTCGGCGGTGGATAAGCTTTGTCATGGGACCAGCCTATCGTAGCGCTGGCCCCATGTCAAGTCATCGGTCGTGCTTCAGGAGGTAACGCTGGGAGATAGCCTTCCAGCTAGCGCGAGCGCCGTTCTTGAAGTGCGAGGCGCGGGTGTTTCGCCACACGACACCCTCAACGGGCCGTTGGGGGTTGATCTTGCTCTTCAGGTTCTCGACCTGTTCGAGAGCTTCCTCAATGCTGGTCGGGTACGGGAGGCTGTGAAGCGGCACCGGCTCGGCACCGAAGTCCTCATCCCCGATAGGCCAGAATCCACGAGGGATATCGCCCGTCTCGCTGTCCAGGATGGTGAACACGCGGAACTGAACTTCCTTGACATCGAGCGGGTTGCCCTGGATGCCGGGTCCGAAAATCTCACCCTGGATCGCAGCGTAGCCAGTCGGGTAGTACTCGGCAAGCCAGGTGATGAGGCCAAGCTCACGAGCGAGCTTCCACATGGAGTTGTGGGAAGTCTCTTCGAGGTCCCAGTTACGGGAGGCCACGCCAGGAACGCCGTCCTTGATGTAGACCGTCATGGACGAGCCGTCGATCTTCTCGGTGGCGATCCAGTAGCCGTCAAGGTCTTCGTCAGGCTCAAAGACCCACGGCATGTTCTGGATGCGCTCTTCGTCCGTCTTACGGATCACGGAAGGGAACGGACCCTTGGCAGAGCCAGCAAGCTCAGCCGGGATTGGCGGGTCCCACTTCTCAAGACCGGGGATAAACTTCGTAACGTCCACTCCCACCTTCGCCACACGGTAGCTCGGGTCGTCGTCTACCGGCTCGCTGATCGAAAGGAAGTCCTCCAGAGGAAGACGAGAAAGTTCCGGGAAGTCACGCAGCGGTAGCACGAGGCCCTGGCTGTAGATGCCGCGCATCTTGGCGGTCTTGAGCACATGGCCCTCCACACCCTCCGGGTTCTTCCGTGCGCCACGCGGGGCGAGGAAGGTGAAGCGCGGGTCGTCAAGTGGCAGGAACGAGTCTATCTCGAAAAAAATCACGATATCTCCGACCTGGAACTCCCCGATGCGCACAACAACGTCCCAGCCTCGCACCTTGGCGATCTGGATGCTGTCCGCTCCCTCGATTGAGAGTAGCTCCGTAATTTCCTCGATTGTCGCGAGGGCGCGTTCTTCAGTCATGGGACGAGTTTATACGAAAAAAGCCTCCCTGTCAACCAGGAAGGCTTTGATCTTTGGTGGGTCCCCGGAGAGTCGAACTCCGATTCGAAGGGTAAAAGCCAACTAGATTAATCCGTTATCTTAGAGACCCAAGTGCGGAGATGCGGGCCAACCCGCTCTGAGGACGCTCCGCGCGCCAGGATGACCAGAGGGTCAACGCACTCCCGCCTAGATTCGAACTAGGACTAACGAGTTCCAAAGGCTCGCGTGCTGCCGTTACACTACGGGAGTATGGAGGGTTCCGTCTTCCAGCGGCGACGTACACCCACAACCCTAACCTGCTCCCCATCCCAGATTCGAACTTGGACTAGCGGCTTCAGAGGCCGATGTGCTGCCGTTACACCAACGGGGAATAGAGGCCCTACGAACTGTACGTACATTTCCTGTGGTCTCAACCGCGTTGGAAATGGTCGTAGGGCTTTGCACTGGAGGCAGGAATCGAACCTACGTGGCGCTGAGCCAGAATCAGCATGGGATGCCAGCAACCCACTCCAGTATGTGTGCGTTAGAGTCGCACCCCTCATATTGTTAGCAGCGAGCTACCGTGAACTGCCCAGCGCTGTTCATGATGACCCAGAAGCCGAAAACGTTTCCGTAGTAGCTCTTCGTGCCGATGCGAACACAGGTACGAGACGGGATGAGGATCGAGTCCACATCATAAGCTCTCTGGCCGTAGAAGAGGGTCTGCTTGCTGCCGTCCTCTCTCTGTACCGTGACCGATCCAGACCCGAAGTTGCCCACTGTGGTACCGTAGGCGGCGTTAGCGGCGGGAGCCGCACTGACGCCGATGCCGAGGACCAGAGCCGCGCCTGCGAGTGCCGCGATAATCTTTCTTTTCATTGTTTCTCCGTATTTGAGTGGGGATGTGTCCACATCATATCAGAGAACTTGCTGTGAAGCAAATGTGCCCCCGGTGGGAATCGAACCCACAACCATCCCGTTAGGACCGGGCTACTCTACCATTGAGCTACGAAGGCGTTGTGCCAACACCGGGACTCGAACCCGGAACCTTTACCCTCGGAAGGTACTGCTCTATCCATTGAGCTATATCGGCGTGGAGCGGCGGATGGGGGTCGAACCCACATGTGTCCATTAAACTTTCAACTGGTTCGTAGCCAGAGGTTATACCACCGCATATTTTGCGTGTGCCTGGAGGGATTTGAACCCCCGACTTCCACCGTCGCAGGGTGGCACTCTATCCGCTGAGTTACAGACACGCACCGCATGGAGGAATCGAACCCCACTGACAAGCGCTGTTGGAGAGCGCCCCGAGACCATCCCGGCACATGCGATATGTTGCCCTTTTGCACCAGGTGGGCCACCTGTCCAAGCATGTCATGCGTGCGCTCCCCCACCTGGATTCGAACCAGGGACCCGTCCGTTAACAGCGGAAAGCTCTGCCACTGAGCTACAGGGGAATAGAGCGTTGAATAGGCGCTCCCCTATTTGCTCCGGACCCTGGAATCGAACCAGGAACTCGCGATGTAACAGATCGGCGGATTTGCCAACTTCCCCGTCCGGAATAAGGTGACCGTTTTTGTTCCGCAGAACGGTCAAACTGAGGGAGGGGACTTATCCCTCCGGGTTACTTAGACTTCCGCTTCATGATCTTGGAGGCATCGCTGCCACGTCGGATCGGCTTGGTCTTGGGCAGATCATCTACATGATGCGTCCAGTTGTATGCCTCCGAGAACGTCGGGACTCGGGGGTTGAACTTGAGCCTCATGTCGGCTTCCCTGGGGGAGCGACCGCCCTTAGCTTGGTTGCACTTGCGGCAGGCGGCGATGGAGTTCATCCACGATGCTGCGTTACCCTGCCACTTAGGCAGGATGTGGTCAACCGTGTCGGCCTTACCACCGCAGTACGCACACTCGAAATTGTCTCTCCTGAGGACTCCCCGCTTCGAGAAGGGAACCTCGCCAGTGCGGTCGTACTTCCACTTCGCGTAGACGTACTGGACAAGCTCGACAGCCGTGGGGCGGTCGTAGGGACCGATGTGCTCGCCCTCAATCCATTCCTTCAGAATGGCCTTGCCCTTGTACAGCATGGTGATAGCGTGTTGGAGGCCTACACGTCCGAGGACTTCCTTACCACCCATGTTGTAGACGGTTACTGTTGCGCTCATTGCTTGACCTCCTTTCGCTATTCTATCACGGTTAGCCGATAAGCGTTGGTGGGCAGTAGGTTGCCAGCCCGTCATTTAGACGATCAGAGCCATTGCCTTAGCGAATGACTCGGGCTCGAACCGCGTCTGGTAGGAGCCGATCCACAGAGAAGTTGCCTCTTCTATGGCCTGCTCCGCCGTCAGCGGTCCAGTCAGGTCTGCATCCGAGTGGGACTCCCAAGGGCTGTAGCACGAGCAACCGCTGTCCGTAGACAGGTAGTAGCCGTCCTCAGCCTTCCAGATTCCCAGCACGTCGTAGGAGTAGTCAGGCTCAGCCAGGTCTACTTCCACAATCATTTCGAACTTGTCACTGATCTTGCTACCGTACATTTCTTTCTCCAATCGTTGATTATTCCAGCAATGAATGTCCTGATTGAATTAGACGTACAGCGTGCTCCGGGAGGGGATCGAACCCCCGACCTTTTCCGTGTAAAGGAATTGCTACTACCTCTGAGCTACCGGAGCAGGAGCCAGGCGGGCGGAGGTACTCGCTCCGGAGTTTCCCTGACCTGGCATGAACTATCGTAGCACACGAGTTCGTGCTAGTCAAGCTGTGCCTGAGACTGGATTCGAACCAGCGACCTCATCCGTGTCGAAGATGCGCTCTCACCGCTGAGCTACACAGGCGTACGGGAATCTAACAGCAAGCCTAGTCTGACCATGACTCTTCGAATACGTCAGCCTAGCTGGGTCTTGAGAACTTTTTACGTCTCGCAGGGTCTCTGGTTTATTCCCATTTATATGCCGCCTCCAGGCCCTTGTCGGCGGAAGTGCCCCCACGCAGAATCGAACTGCGACCTCATTCGTACCAGGAATGTATGCTAACCATTATCATCATGAGGGCATATGAGGTTGCGTTCCATTCACGCTTACTGAGGCCTCACGCCCCAACGGATTTTGTCATGCATTACAGGCATTCCTACCTTGGTGCCGGATGGGAGAATCAAACTCCCGCAAAACGCTTACGAAACGCTTGTACTATCACTATACGAATCCGGCAGGGGTGCAACCTCGTGGAGCCTACCCACAAATACCCTCCTGCCGTCAAGTCGCGCGTCACGGGCAGGCAAGTTTCTCGATTAGCACTCTCGCTTTAACAAGTTGTGCGACCAACGTCTAGAGAGGAAACCAAGGCTGCTTGAGCAGTTGCGTGCCGCCTCTCGGGCTCGAACCGAGTACCTCGCGCTTACAAGGCGCGTGCTCTATCCTGGTGAGCTAAGGCGGCATGTGTCAGGGTGTTCCGGGATTCTGCCCTTCTCATCTTGGACTCCGGAATCGTTCTTACACCCAGCGGCCCGGATGAGTTCGAGTCGCATATTTAAGGGTCAAACGAGAGATTACGGGGCATCGCCCCAACCTGACTTCCCGTTTCGTGCGGTAACGGGGATTCGAACCCCGACTAAAGCATTGGCAATGCCTCGTGCTGACCGTTGAACACTACTACCACAATCCCGGATGAAGCGTCTAAGGCTACACAAGTCGGACTTCTACCGAACATCCTCGGCGTAGGCATCACCCCTACGCTGGCCGGAACCCTATGTAACGTTTCTCTTCCGGAGAGTTATACGGCAATTAGTTTTAGACCCATCAAATGCGTTCGGGAGCCTGCGTGCACACAGGTTGGAGGAGTATGCGAGAATCGAACTCGCGCGTACACCATGGCAAGGTGTCAAGCTACCATTACATCAATACTCCGTAGTCGAAGTTTCGGATGACTAATCCGCTAGGCGCAACCCCCTAGAAGCGGGAGAGTGAGTGACGGGGGTCGAACCCGCGACAAAGCTTTGGAAGAGCCTTATGTTACCACTACACCACACTCACAGATGAAGTTGTTTCCAGCCTAGTCTAGCATATGCATCCCCCGGTTAGCGCAGCACAACTTCATAAGCTGCCGGGTCTATTCGACCAGTACCCCCACTCGGACTCGAACCGAGGACCCTTCGCTTAAGAGGCGAATGCTCTAACCAACTGAGCTATAGAGGCAAAAAAGGTGCGGTGAGTCCCGAAGTCACATCCACCCCATTTAGTTGTGGGGCGCTCTACCTATTGAGCTACACACCTTTAGGTAATGCGTTGGTTGTACTTCCCAACGCAACCGGCTGTACACACCGGATTTCTAGCTCCATACCGTGTCAGGGCGGTTTCTATTGTGGGTCCCGAGGGAGTCGAACCCTCGCCAACTATGTAAGAGATAGCTATGCTTCCGTAACACTTGAGACCCATGTGCTGACCCTATCCGCTCGCCGCAGGTCAGCGTGAGAGACATTACCGCTAGCGAGTATCCGCGATGTCTCTTCTTCCCGTAGTGCACTACGGGACTTCTATTGAGTGAAAGCGTTTCATGTGACGGAATGCTCGGCTATATGCCGCTCGCCATGACGCCAGGTTGTAGTCGTTCGGACTGTAACAGCCGTACGAACACGCCCATAGCCATTTGCCATGAAACTTGAAGACTTCTGCTGGAACTATCCAGCGCCGTCCAGAACTTTAGACAGTTTCTTCATTGCCTTATCGCCTTTCCACTAGTTGTTGATCTTGCGCGGTGAGGATGGGGTTCGAACCCACGCCAGGCTATCAACCTGCTACCGATTTAGCAAATCGGCCCCTTTACCATTTGGGTACCTCACCATTCGGGCTGGTTGGAGCCCATCCCCTCTGCTGCATTTACGCTATCTCGGTGCAGAGAACCGGATGGGATTTGTCCATCAGCCCACTATAGGACTAGACATTTAGAAGTTCTAGCTCTTCCGTGGAGCCTTTACCACGATAGCACCCCCTGGTCGTCGGGGCTTACGGCATTACAGGGAACCACCCCCATTAGCGCGGAAGTAGTAGGATTCGAACCCACGGAGGGCTTTCACCCTCATTCGCTTTCAAGGCGAGCGCCTTAATCCACTCAGCCATACTTCCAGATGAAGCCTAGCACAGGATTCGAACCTATGCAGCCCTTGCGCTTAAACCTCTACGAGGGTGGGCAACCAATCCAGGCTTCGCGGTAGATGTGGGATTCGAACCCACGCCAGTGTTACCTGCTAGTCGCTTTCGAAACGACCCCCTTGGTCCTCTTGGGTAATCTACCAGTGCCCATTGCTTGACTGAGGAAGGGCGTCCTCGTGTCCTTGACCCGTATTTAGCTCTTGATCCAGGACGGAGCGGTGTGCTTTCATTGACGGGTTTCTGTCAAGAGTATGGTAGGCCCTGTCGGCAGGAATCGAACCTGCATCTGAGGGTGGGCATATTTACTATCGTCCCGGCGTTGACCACGTTTGCGTTACGGTCGAGCCTACCAATTTCTGTCTGGGAAAAGATACACGAGGTCAGCGGACTCCACGGTGTGAAGCTCGTGCCCACGCTCTCTGAACGCCTTGATCAGCTTAGCACCACTGTGATCGTGACTCCAAGCCAGTTCGCCGTGATCATCCCAGAAGAGATAGTCCTCAGGGTGAAGATCGTACACGATGGAGTTGAACTTGTCAACTGTCATGTCGAAGGGAGCCTGAACGACTACCCACGCACGCCATTTACGATTCTTGGCATTCTTTCCCAGTGTGCCTACGATTTCACCAACGAACAGATTCGACATGGAGATATCTTAGCACAACTGCGGTGACGGCGGGATTCGAACCCGCGTCGGACATCGCTGCCCGAACACGCTTTCCAAGCGTGCGCCATAGACCACTCGGCCACGTCACCATTTTTCCACTGTATAGTTTTCAAGTTTCAATCGACTCGCCCTGCCTCCCGGCCCAGACCGTCTTGACCCATCTAACCAGAAAGGCCCCACTTTGTCAAGTGGGGCCTTCTAGAAGTTTGGACAGTTCTAGAGTACCCCAATGATCCCATTGACGGATGATACCGTCTGGGTCCACTGTGTGCGCTTCGAACTTGTCATGCTCTTATGGTAGCACAGGTTCAGCTATGTGTCAAAATAGAGTCTGCTGCTGCTGCTCGTCCTGGCGGTGGAGAAGGAACTCCTTCCACTCGGTCCAGGCGGCGATAGCCTGGTCCACGTAGGCCAGGTCGCCGTCCTCAACAGGATCGATGCTGAAGCTCCAGCCGTTGGTCTCATAGAGCCCAGGAAGGCTAGGGTGCGGTGTAACTGTCATGGTGCCACTCTTCCGTGATCGTTCCAAAGCTCGAACACGAGCGGGAACTGGGCTGAGAGAAGGTCTTCGATCTGCTTGGAGGCCTGCTCGATTTCGTACTGCGGGTGGCCCTGGTAGGTGGACCATTCCTCATTCGTGCGCAGGCTCAGGAAGTGCAGCCAGCCACGGAGGTTGATAGAAGCATACATCGACTTCTTGATGCCGGTGGGCAGCACGGAGCGTGCGGCTTCCTTGGCCCAGCCGATTTCGAGAAGGCGCTCGTAGGCGTCCCAGGCGTGCTGGTAGGCCTCGAACTGGACAGCAAGCCCATCCTGATACTGCGCCTCAGATGCGGGAGCCATTTTCGGACGTGCCGATGTGCCCACGTTCACGAGAGGACGCTCGGGACCGGGTTGCCAGAACACCGGGCCAGCCTTCGTGTAGCGGCCCGACTCTTCGTTGAACGAGAAGTGGCGGTGGCGGTGCCATTCGTAGAAGGTGAATAGCTCAGCCTCCACGCGGATCGTGGCCCAGGCGTGCTCGAACGGCGTGCCGTGGCGGTGCTGCATGAGGTAGTTCAGGAGCCCACGAATGCGGGTCTCGTCCTTCTCACGCTCGTCGGTGCTGGTGGAAATCCACGCAGCACGCGCGATGTCTACGTCCGTGCCGCTGACCTGAATCAGTTCAACGGTCGGCTTGGAGAATGTCTGGATGCTCAAAATGCCTTGACCCCCGACTTCGCGGTATCAGCGCGCTGCGCGTTGTACTCGATCTTGCCCTCTAGATGTGCAAGGGTCTCTTCCGGGTCCAGGCCGTGCTCACGGATCACTTCGTAGATTGTGCCGAAGCTGCGGATGATCGCATCGAACTTCTCGATGAGGTAGCCTTCCAGCTTGCCCTTCGTGGTGGCCTGGAAGTGCTCGGTGGCGTCTGCACCCGATGCGAACTCCACAGCCAGCGAGGGGGGCGTAGGAGGCCAGGAGAGGTAGATTTCGTCCGGTGTGTGTCCGTTGCGAATCTCTTCCAAGGCCTCGGTGTTCTCGCCTACCTCTAGGAGGTCCTTCAGCGCGAGGTACTGTAGGCCGTAACCGTCAGCACGCGCCTGGGCGTACCCGTTGTATCCGTTCTTCTCATTGGTCTCGCCCGCGAGGACGACCAGTTCTGCCAGTGTCTTTGATGTCATAGGCGATATCTTACACGAAAACCCCCCGCTGTGCAACGTCAGCGGGGGGTCTCGTACAGGAGAAACAGCGGTATTGGAATGCGCTGAGACCATTGTATCAGATTAGGTGCCGTCGATCCCGCAGAAGTCACAGGTCAGCGTGGTGCCGTCCTCGTTCCACGAGTTCTTGTCGTGGTTGCATTGGGCAACAACGTGGTGGCACACATCACAGGCTCCGATGTAGATCGAGTTCTTGCCGACCGTCACCAGATGCATGTCCATGCCCCAGTCGCCGTGCGCAGCGTGGCGGACCTCGCCTACAGTGCTCACGGCGCACTATCCTCAGGCCAGCGGGTACCTGCCGTGACCGTACCCGGCACAAGCTCGGTGTGACCGGCATCCTGAATGTGCGTGCGCATCGCTTCGATCACCGTGGGACCGGCATCCAGCACCACGACCTTGACACCAGGATGGACCCCAAAGGCTTCCAGGGCGGCGTGTACGGCGTGTGCGGCCCGCTTGTTCGGCGTCCACAGCTTGTCCAGCTTGCGGTTCACGTAGATGCGCAGCTTCTCAGGCTTGCCGTGCTCGGTTGGAGTAGCGGCATCGAGGATCGCCTGAAGGAAGGCGTCGAGGTCTTCGTCATCCTCCGCCTGGTGGCGCATACGCCTGGCAAGCTCGCGCTGAGTCTCGTTGATTGTCATGGCTCAAGCCTACACCACCCGCCCCGTAAACGCAAGAAGCCCTCTCCGAAAAGAGGGCTTCCCCATGAACAGCGACCTACAACGGTTCATGATCGTCAGGCGCGGCTCGGGTGATCAATCCTTCGCCTGCCACACCACCGTATCCGAAGACAGAGGGGGTGGTAGCATAGTTCTATTCTAGCACAGCAACCTTCTTCTGCTTGCCGTGGGTGGGTGTTTGGTCGTGACAGTTTGGACAGAGAAATCGTAGATTTTCCCGCTGATCGTCGTACGGATTCCCGTTACGGTGATCCACCTGAAGGCGGAGCTTCTGTCCCTGCCATTCCCCCTCGTTGCCGCACCCCTCGCACCTATAGGGTCGGCCAATTTCCAGCAGCGCACGAGTCAGCCTACTGCCGTAGGTACGAATCGGGTGATTGGAGTGGTCTACAAGAATCACATCTGCTGCTTTGCGGTTTCGCGCAAGAGCCCCCGCCGCCCACCCCTGCCCGGTGAAATGACTAGTGTCGAGACCTAGCGCCTCAATACGTCGGCGCATATGAGTAGAGGCCGACCCGGAACGTCCCATCCCCAGAACGCGAGTAACCTCGGCAAAGGAATGAGAAGCCAGGACGGCCTCAGTAACTTGCTCATTGGTGAACTTGGTTCTAGTCATAGAGCAAGTATACCACTATTTTTAATGGTGCGTATGATGGGATTTGAACCCACACGACCTTTCAGCCACCAGCCCCTCAAGCTGGCGTGTCTACCATTCCACCACACACGCATAAAGGGGACGTACCACTAGGATTTGAACCTAGACCTGGGGCGGTAAGGCCCCCGTGCTGCCAGTTACACTATAGCACTCAGGAGATTCCAGTGTAGAACTCCTGCCCCTGCTCGATAATCACAGGCGATCCGATCACTACTCGGATTTCCCGCTTTCAACAAAGCGTGCCCCCAGCCGGATTCGAACCGGCAGCATTCGACATTTTGAGTATCGATGGTCTTCCTGTTGCCTATGGGGGCGAGTACTGTGCGCTCGGAGGGAATCGAACCCTCAAGGGCCTTATGCCCGTCACGTTCTGAGCGTGGTGCGTTTACCTATTTCACCACGAGCGCAGAGTCGGATGGATAGAGTTCGTTCGTGAAACCAACTCGTCCGTTTTTTGATTGGGGATTGAGTTACACGACCTCTGTCCCAGCACAGGGTCCGACAAAGCCCCTGGTAGGCCCGGTGGGACTCGAACCCACACGTCTCTAAGACACGAGAACCTAAATCTCGCGCGGCTACCTTTACGCCACGAGCCCATACTTTATTATACTACGTCCCTCCCACCGGGGTCGAACCGGTGCCCTTCGGGCTTCAACCGAACGCTCTATCCAACTAAGCTAGAGAGGGATACCGCCAGACTACGAAGCCTGGACGATGCTGAGAGCAACCTCGCGGTGCTTCTCGATGGAGCGCTTGCCCCGCTGAGCTAGCTCGCGGGTGCTGTACACGAAGGGCTCTCCGGTGCGCTCCATGAGCACCAGTTCGCGGGTGTCCTTCGTGACGAGGTTGTACTTGTTTTCCTTGTTATTAGTCATGTGCCACATGAGGGAGTCGAACCCCCCGAGTCGAATGACGACAGATTTACAGTCTGCCCCGCTACCCCTACGGATTAATGTGACTTAGTTGCTAGGACTAGCCTAGCTGCTCGACAATCGCTTGTCAAGTTGTGAAGGTGATGAGATTCGAACTCACTACGCATAAGCACCGGGGTTACAATCCGGCCCAACTCTCCAACGTTGGCGCACCGACATGTGGTCCATTATCTCCCCATGAACCAAGGGATTTCAGGGTGCCCCCTGAGGCGTGATGCTGACGAGAATCGAACTCGCGTATCTAAATCCGGGGTGAAAACCCAGCGGCCCCTAACCAACAGAGCAACAGCACCATATTTCTTGCGTACTCCCAGCGGGATTTGAACCCGCGTTTTCACCTTGAGAGGGTGGCGTCCTTACCAGACTAGACGATGAGAGCATATCCCCCAGAACTATCAGCCTGCCCAAAGGAGGTTCTGATCAGACACCGAGGGTGTGAGTGGGAGGTTCCCCCTCCACTGACAGGTAGACATTTGGGAATGTAACTGTCAGACCATATGTTAGCCGCTAAGCATCCTACACTCAAGGCCGCTAAGCCCATCGATCATCCGCAGTCTCACCGGGTCGGCCTGACTACATTTAACCATTGTAGAACCACATGTGCGTTTCGTCGTCTGCATCTACTACAGACTTTCGTTCCGCCACACTCCAAGCGAGTGCCCCCGCTTGTTGCGACCGTGAAGGGATTTGAACCCTCGTTCTCTTCCTTGACAGGGAAGCGCTCTAGACCAGACTGAGCCACACAGCCAAAACTGATTTCCACTTCGTAGTCTATCAGCAAATCAACGTTTGGTCGGCCCTTAGTACTAACTCTTGCGAGTGTTCCCGCGAGTCCTACAGATTACCAGGCCTGTAGGCGTTCACGCTTGCGCTCGGTGGGTTGGGGCTGTGGACTCCACCGTAAAGAACCTTTGTTGCGGGAGTGAGATTCGAACTCACGTATTTCAGCTTATGAGGCTGGCCGGTAACCGCTACCGTATCCCGCAATACATATCTTAGCACAGGCTTGAAGTGCCTGTCAACTTCGGGTGAACGACGGGACTCGAACCCGCAGTGAGGGATTACCCTACTAGCTCCACAAGCTAGCGCATTCAGCCATTCTGCCACGCTCACCATACAGAAGAAAACCTGACAGGCTTCGAACCTGCATCCGGAGCGACCGGTAGGGCGTAGACCCACAGTGTATACCAATTCCACCACAGATTTTCTTCTTGTCGGAATAACAGGATTTGAACCTGCGACCCCTCGGCCCCCAGCCGAGTGCTCTTGCCAAACTGAGCTATATTCCGGTAGTTGGAGGCTCTTGCCTTCCACTAGGCGTATTCACCTAGTGGCCTCTGGGAGCCTCCCAGCTTCCAAGGTGCTGTCACCACTACGATCAGGAATCGAACCTGGGCACATACATGTCGGCTGTTGGTCGGGATGGTGGGACTCGAACCCACGATGTCTCCTGTCCGAGAGGAGTAGCCTAGCCGCTGGCCCACACCCCGATGTTGAGTTGTTTCTGCGAAGGCTCTCCAGCCCTTCCCATCGGATTTGCCGTCTGTGACGATAGGCTCCTGGTCCGTTCCGACGCATTCAACACTGTAGCAGACGCATCTGCTGCGTGTCAAGAACGAATATGACTGCCTTTGAGAACGCCCATCTTCCACTGCGAACTTGTTTCAGGACCCCTAGAGCCCACCCGCACCACATCATATTCTCGTCTGGCTGACAGGATTCGAACCTGCGTAGACTTGCTCCCAAAGCAAGCGGGCAACCACTACCCCACAGCCAGATATTTTCTCTATGTAGTTCTCAATGTATGCCCGGTCCTGCCGGGACTTGCCTATCTAAACAGAAAGACCCCCACTTTGTCAAGTGGAGGCCTTTGGCTGCTTATGCGCGCGTCAGACCTCCCGGAGGGGCTCCAGGTGGAAATCTAGTTCATAAGTACGCATGGGTCTATGGTACCACAGATTTAGGGCTTGTAGTAGCCATAGCTGCGAACGGCTGGGACACACGCCTCGCCGTCCTGACGGAGAAGCTGAGCCAGGTCTGTGACCTTGATAGCTGCGAGGCCGCTGTTGCCCCACGAGCTTCCCCACGAGTTCTGTACGATCACACCATCCTCGCCGTCGAGGGATGCCCACTTACGGGCGTAGCCGACCGCCGTATAGCAGTGCCCACCGACAATCTCGCCCTCTACACGGAGGACCCCGTTCGGAGCCTCATACATGCCGTCACGCCAGTACGTACCCAGGACGACCGGACCCTTGGCGAGAATCGAGTCCACAACATCATCGATAGTGAAGGCCCAGCGGTACTCCTTGAGTAGGCCAATCTGCTTCATAGCCTTCGCGCCCGCCAGAACAGAGGTACCATCGTAATCCTCGCCCTCCCAGGGGTCAAGACGCTTGGCAGAGTTGTAGAGGAACTTCGCAAACTGCTCCGGGTCACGCGGCACATCCGGGCGGATACGGTCCAGCTTCGCAGGGACAGGGGTGCTCAGCGCTTCAGCAGCCCAACCGAACCCGACACAGGCACCCTCGCGCCCCTGGTCAAGAATGGGGCCGACACGCCAGCGCTTGTTGCGCTTGCTGGTACCGTAGGTAGAGAGTGTCGGACGAATGGCGAATGAGCGAGAGCGCTCATCGTGTCCGGGAACCCAGTTAAATACGCGGTCAGACATAAGATTTCCTCCTAGTCGCGCCCAAGACGCGGGAAATATAGATAGTACAATAATACCATGTCCGGTTGCCGAAGAGAGGATTCGGTGGTACAATACTCGTATGGATGATTCAGCCGACCTCCCCGTTCTCGCTCCCGAGATTACGTTCCTTCGTGAGGTCGCGCTTGAGGGCCAGGAACTTTACGGAGAGCTACGTTACGTCGGCTTCACCGAACGTCAAGCTACCGCCATTGTTGCGCGGATGATCACTGATGCTGTACACTCTAGAAACGAGGACGACTATGCCATTGTGTATATGGAGTCCGATGACGAAGACGACGACGATCTAGAGGATGACGACTATGACGACCGGGATGGAAGTTAATGAAGGACTCGGTAACCCAGACCTAAAGCTGGTGAACTCCGTAGCTGAGGCTGCGGAACTGCTCCGCTGGATCGGTGAACGCCGACCGAACAACGCAATCTCAATCGACCTTGAGACCGGTGAGAAGCCGGGAACGGATAAGAAGGGCGCACTATCCCCCTGGCACGGAGACATTCGTCTCGCACAGATCGGTGACGGTAAGACCGGCTGGTCAATCCCCTGGGCTGAGTGGTCTGGCGTTTTCTACGAAACGCTCAAGGACTACAACGGCCCGATCATCGCGCACAACATCGCCTTCGAGGCGAAGTGGCTCGCCGTGAAGAGCAAGTACGCGATGCCGTGGCAGAACGCCCACGACACCATGATCATGAGTCAGGTTATCCAGCCTGACAGCCCGACGCACGCGCTAAAGGCGCTGACTTCCCGCCTGATCGACCCTCGCGCCTCGGCGCTACAGTCATTCCTCGATGAGACAATGACGAAGAACGGCTGGACGTGGGGAACGATTCCGACCGACTTTCCGATCTACTGGCAGTATGGCGCGCTTGACACGGTGATCACGACACGGCTGTTCAATGACCACTTCTACGATAAGGTCAAGCCGGGTATGCAGCTAAACACGCCGTACGAGCTAGAAATGGCGAATCGGCGCGTCTGCACGCAGATGGAAATCAACGGCGCTCGCGTAGACCTGGAGTATTCTGCACAGAAGTACAAGGAACTCGTGGATTACACGGAGCACGCCAAGCGGATCGCCTTCCAGCGCTACGGCTATAACATCGGCTCCCCCTCACAGCTAGCTCGTGCAATCGAGAATCTTGGTGGCGAAATCATCAAGCGCACAAAGGGCGGTGCGCCCTCGGTCGATAAGGAGACGCTGGACTTCCTGAAGATCAACGGCAACGCAGATGTCCGCGAACTGGCGCAGCTAGTAATCAACGTCCGCAAGGCTGACAAGCTCGCGTCCTCGTACTTCTTCAACTTCCAGAAGGATGCGATTGACGGTGTTCTGCACCCCGAAATCCGTACCCTAGAGGCGCGCACCGGACGCATGTCCATCACGAACCCCGCGCTTCAGACGCTTCCCTCAAAGGACCCGCTGGTGCGCCGCGCGTTCCTCCCGCGTACGGATGATGAGCGGATCGTAAGCTCCGACCTCGACCAGGTTGAGTTCCGCCTCACGGCAAACTTCTCCAAGGATACCGCGCTGATCAATCTGTTCCTAGAATCTGACCGCACAGGCGGTGACGTGTTCACCAACATCATGCGTGACGTGTACAAGGATCAGAGCCTAGAGAAGTCGGACCCGCGCCGTGGCCTCATCAAGTCCACCGTTTATGGCAAGCTGTATGGTGCCGGTGTGGCGAAGATGAGCCTGACGGCTGGCGTTCCTGAGGCTGATATGCAGGAAGTAGTCGATGCATTCGACCGCTCCTACCCCGGCGTCAAGCGCTTCCAGAAGCAGGTTGAGCGTGATGGTCAGGAGCGCCTGGACCACGAGGGCGTCGCATACGTGCTCACCGAAACCGGACGCCGCCTACCGGCTGACGACAACCGCCTCTACGCGCTGACTAACTACAAGATTCAGGGCACGGCGGCTGAACTGTTCAAGCAGAATCTCATCAAGCTGGACGCTGCTGGCATGACGGACTACATGGTTGTGCCGGTACACGACGAAATCGTGCTCTCCATTCCGCAGGACATTATTCGTGATGTGGCTCCGGTTATCCAGGAGTGCATGACCACGAGCGAGGGTTGGGCTGTTCCGCTCACGTCCGGTTGCGACTTCGAGACGAAGAGCGGGCGTTTCTTCGAGAACTGGGGCGCAAAGTACGACCCCACTTACGTATGAGCACCCCGCGTAGAGTCCTGGCGGTAGACCCAGGAAAGATGACAGGTCTGGCGTGCTTCTCGCTACTCCCCGGCGAGGAACCTGTGCTAGAGTGGACAGCCGAAGTGGACGAGGATACCTTTGCGATCCCCGTCCGCTTCGAGCTAGACCGGTACCCGCATCTTGAGGTCATCTGTGAGCGATTCGTCATCACAGCACAGACCGCCAAGAACAGCCAGGCACCCTTCTCGCTTGAACTGATCGGAGTTCTGAAGCAGTGCATCCGAGACCACGGACGTAGTGTAGACTCGATCTTCTTCCAGAAGCCCGCAGACGCTATGAATCTCTTCCCCAACGAAGCGCTCAAGAAGCTGCACTACTGGCACAAGGGTGGTAAGGATCACGCCAACGACGCGATTCGCCACGCTCTCACCTATCTTGCTGGCAACGGCTGGATGCCAACTCGACTTCTGGGTTGATTTCTGCCCGACAAACTGCTAGGCTATATATCTAATGCCACGAGTACTGAACAAGAAGCACGACCTAATCCCTCTCGGGGACTCTGTATTCATCGGACGGCCCTCCCCTTGGGGGAACCCGTTCGTGATCGGGCGGGACGGGACCCGAGAAGAGGTCGTTGCGAAGTTTGCATACTACCTCGCTTCAAACCCTGATCTGCTGGAGCGGGTTCGACTTGAACTGAAGGGTAAAGACCTGGTATGCTTCTGTTCTCCGGAACTCTGCCACGGTGACATACTTCTCCACTTTGCCAACTTCTCCGGACACATTAAGGACGACTAATGCCTGTAACCGCAACCATCGATGATTCTGGCGCGAAGATTCTGCTGAAGTCAGAGATGCGCTTCTACGATCTTCTACGCACCATCCCTGGCTCCAACTGGGACGCGAGGAAACAGTACTGGCGCGCGCCGCTATCCTGGGCCACCTGTGTCCAGATCAAGAACAGCTTCGGCGCGGAACTACAGCCTAGCCCGGAGCTAACCGAGTGGCTTCGCAAGGAGTACGCAGAGCGGGTATACCCCGCAATGATGCTCCGTGATAAGACGGAACTACCTGACGGCGAGGGCGACCCGGACCTCTACCCGCACCAGCGTGCCGGTGTGAAGTTCCTCGCCACAGCCCGCCGCGCGCTGCTCGCGGACGAGCCGGGACTCGGTAAGTCGGCTCAGGCTATTCGGGCGCTCACGGAACTGACCCGTCAGGGTGTGGACGCGCTCCCGGCTCTTGTAGTCTGCCCGTCCACGCTGAAAGAGAACTGGAAGCGTGAAATCGAAATGTGGTGGCCCGGTATTCGGGTCATGATCATCGATGGTACGCCGGTTCAGCGTCGGAAGCAGTTCGAAGAGTATTTCAACCCGAAGGAGGGTCTGAAGTACCACGTCATCATCATCAACTGGGAGGGCCTGAAGACCCACTCGCGCATCGCGCCGTACGGTTCTGTGGCGCTCAAGAAGTGCGAAGAGCATGGTGGTGCAGACCCGAAGGTTACAGCCGCGCGATGTGAGGTCCACCTGAAGGAACTCAACCAGATCGAATTCGCTACAGTGATTGCCGACGAGGCGCACCGTGCGAAGAACCCTAAGAGTGCCCAGACGCGCGCCCTGTGGGCCGCTACGGGCGATGCGCCTAACCGCTTCGCTCTGACCGGTACGCCGCAGTCTGGCAACGTCACGGACCTCTGGGCGATCATGCACTGGTGCAGCCCGGAAGAGTGGCCCAGTCGCCAGAAGTGGCAAGACCGAACAGTTATCACGCAGGAGAACTTCTTCGGCGGGATGCTGATCCTCGGCCTACAGCCTCAGATGCAGCAGGAGTTCTTCGATATTCTCAACCCGAGAATGCGGCGTATGCTGAAGAAGGTCGTGCTACCGTTCCTGCCGCCTATCGTGCACCAGATGCGCCTCGTGGAGATGACCCCGAAGCAGAAGAAGGCGTACAAGGAAATCGAAGCGGCTATGATCGCTGAAGTTGACGGCGGACACCTTCTCGTGAAGACCCCGCTGACTAAGGCTATGCGCCTACAGCAGTTCGCCACGTCCTACGCCGAGATGGTTGAGGATGGATTCAACGATCAGGGCATCCAGAAGTGGGCTGTGCGTCTCTCCGAGCCGTCCAGCACCGCTGAGGCTATCGCGAATGACATCATCGAGGGCGACTTCGGTGAGCAGTCTATCGCTGTCATGGGCGTGTCCTCCCAGCTTCTCGAACTGATCAGTGCAAGACTAGAGAAAGCAAAGGTTCCGCATGGTATGATCACGGGGGACTACTCGCTGGACGTGCGTCAGAATGCTATCGACAAGTTCCAGGCAGGAGAAACCAAGGTCATCCTCTATACGGCAGCAGCCGGTGGTGTGGGCGTCACGCTCACACAGGCCTCCGTGCTTCTGCGTGCCGAGATTCCGTACTCGCTTATCAACTTCCTCCAGGGGAATGATAGAGTTCACCGTATCGGGTCTGAAATCCACGACAGCATCCTTATCGTTGATTACTACGCCAAGGATACCGTGCAGTACAAGACGTACGAGGCCATTCAGAAGAAGGGTCTCAACTACGAAGAGGTCGTACGCGACCAGGATCAACTAGCCAAGCTGCTAGTGGAGGAACAGGTGGTGCCATGGTAGCCGAGAATATCGGTGAGCCCTATAAGGTCTCAAACTCCGAGATTCAAACGTTCAAGGACTGTAGACGCAAGTGGTACTTCAACTATTACCGCCGTCTCATGCCGAAGCGCGTGAAGGTTTCCGGACCTCTCGCACTCGGTACACGAGTCCACGGTGCGCTGGAGGCATTCTATAATGGTGAAGACATTATCGACTCATACATGCAGCTTCTCAAGCAGGACGAAATCATCGCCCTAACCGAGGGTCTAGATGTGGAATCGCTGCTTTCTGAGGGCGAAATGGGCCGCATCATGCTCGAAGGGTACATCAACTGGATTCAGGAAGAGGGGATTGACGCCAAGTACGAGATTATCTCGAACGAGGAAACCCTCGAAATGCCCATGCTGGACGGTCGTATCATCCTCCGTGGTAAGCTCGACATGCGTCTGCGTCGTAAGTCGGACGGCACTCGTCTCATCCGAGACTTCAAGACCGTGGGACAAACGTTCTCGCAGTTTGCGGAGACCCTGAACCTCAACGAGCAGGCGCTCACCTACATGACGCTGGACGCCTACCACAACGGCGAAGATGACCGCGCTGACGGCGCAATCTTCACACTGCTCAAGAAGAACAAGCAGACTTCTCGGGCGAAGCCTCCGTTCTACGGTGAGGAAGAAGTTCTTCACAATATTTTCACGCTTCGGTCATTCTGGATTAGGCTAAATGCCACTCTGTCTGATATGATGAACGTGAAAGACGCACTAGACGCTGGTGCGGACCACCGTTCGGTGGCCTATCCCCGGCCCTCAAATGACTGCACTTGGAAGTGCCAATTCTTTTCGATCTGCGGATCGACTGATGACGGCTCTCCCGTAGAGGAAATGATTGAAGACCTCTACACCGTTGGCAACCCCGACGACCGATACACTGACAAGAAAGGCAACGAGTAACCCCTATGGACAGAGGACTCACCATCCTGGTTCACGGCGAGACTGGAGCCGGTAAGAGCAGCTTTGCTGTTACCGCTCCTGCTCCCCGTCTACTCCTGGATATCGAATCTGGGTATCGATTCCTTCCGATCAACAAGATCAGTTGGGACCCGATGCTTCAGGCCCCGCCCGTCTATGACGGCACCTGGGACACCGCTGTAGTAGTGGTTCACGATTACAACACGGTTCTCCGTGTGTACGAGTGGCTTCGCTCCGGACAGCACCCCTTCAACTCGCTCATCATCGACTCCATTTCTGAGCTTCAGGTTCGCCTGTTCGATCAGCTTGCCGGTGAAGAGCAGCTTAAAATGGCTCAGTGGGGTGAAGTTCTCCGCAAGATGGGTGGACTTCTGCGCAACATTCGTGACCTCACGACTCACCCGACGAACCCGCTTGAGGCCATTGTGCTGACGGCGATGTCCCGTAAGGGCCAGGATGGTGTAGACCGTCCATATCTTCAGGGACAACTTGCGGTAATGGCTCCGTACCTGTATGATATTCTCGGGGCCATTGCAGTAGAATCCTTCCCGCACCCCGACCCCACCCAGGGCCGGTACACCGTTCGCCGCATGTACATTGAGCGCACGGACAAGTACGAGGCCAAGGAAAGAGTTCAGGGCCGACTCGGCAAGATTGTCGAACAGGATAACCTGAATGTAGTAAACATGCTCGACCGCATCTTCGGCCCCAAGGCTGAAGCTGCACCACCCGTCCAGACAACTGAAAACCCGTCCGAATAACAAAGGAAATAGATAATGACAGGCACTAACTGGCTCGACCTTCTCAACGAGGCGAAGCAGAACGGCGGACCCCAGGACTTCGGCCCGATCCCCGCTGGTGAATACAAGTTCAAGGTACTCGAAGCCGAGACTCGCCAGACGGCGAACGGTAAGCCGAAGTACACCATCAAGGCACAGGTGCAGGACGGTCCTCACGCCGGTCGCCTGGTCTGGGACGACCTCATCGTCTCCAAGGAGTCCGCAGGAGCCATGGGCTTCTTCTTCCGCAAGATGAAGGCGCTCGGCCTGAACGAGCAGTTCTTCGCGACTCAGCCTGACGACAACGCGATCACTGCCGCGCTCAAGGACCGCGAGTTCCTTGGCAAGGTAATCATCGACAACTTCGGCGGTAAGGACCGCAACAAGATCGACGGCTACAAGCCGCTTGCTGCCGCTACGGCTGGTGGATTCATCCCG
>Ga0065715_10000218_pt1 | contig 38272 bp, 25 predicted proteins | sample MisBulReplicate1_FD_59102 | JGI IMG/M metagenome (GOLD analysis project Ga0065715, IMG submission 59102) | Miscanthus rhizosphere microbial communities from Kellogg Biological Station, MSU, sample Bulk Soil Replicate 1 : eDNA_1 v2 (version 2) | ecosystem: Host-associated > Plants > Roots >...
TAAAACAATGCTTATCCTCCAAATAGTGATCAAAGAGTAACTTTTTAATCCGCATTAACTCAAGTGTTATTTAAGAAACCCTAATCACCAAATTAATTAAGGATTCAGCTATTTTTGAAAAAATATATGATTGATTTGTGTACTAGTGTATCCGTGTCTGGTAACTCTTTGGTATGTATGACTGACTTATTTGCTGGTTAAACGCTATACAAGGTGGACGATTAATCAGATTTTTCTTCATCTACAGTATTTATACGCGTATGCATAAGTATAATTCCCCTATTACTTATTAATATTATCACTATAATTCAGAGTATTTTTCCCATAGGAACGTTTTTCTACAAATAATTATACATAAAAAATATGGTATTCCTAGATATAGATAATAAAAGATACACGTGGGCTGGAAATTCAATTATTAGATCATCTATAGGAGACCTTGATAATGACTTGATACGGGTCGGAACAGTTGATAATAATTTTAAGATTATTTTAGAATATAAATCATTAAAGGCAATATTTTTTGATTTGGTAAATACCCTTGTGAGACCTATCTTTGATAATTCCAATCTCATTAATGTTACCGTTTTTCCAGAAGTAAACGAAATAATTACTTCCTTAAAGAACAGGGGGATAAAACTTGGGATTATCTCCAACGGAAGCAGAAGCTTTATGAAAAAATGGTTACAAGATCAAAATTCTGATCTATGTCGACTCTTTGATAAATTTAATCTCATAATAATGTCCGATGACGATGTTGGTGGTGTGCTAAAACCTCATAAAGAAATTTTCGAGAAGGCTATAACGCAATTAGGTGCTGATTTGAACTTATTATCTACGGCCTTTATAGCCGACGAAACTGATATTAATCATTTTAAGGTTTATAATTTTTTATTTATCCAGCGACTAACGGAAATTTCATCGTACGTTTAACTTAACAGTCTATAACAGTATCAAAAATGGTAGTACTAGAAATGAAGTTAAACAGCAATGGTCGATTTTGCATTTTTATTAGTAACAATAAATAAGATTGGCCGTTAGGTGATCTAAAGCTTAACGGTTATCCACGAGATACCAGTCATTTTTTTCATAAACAGGCACGGTTTACGACACATTTATGACTTTGTTTCCAAAAACCAATATAACCAGTACTTACTAGTCTTAGTAAATTTTTGTTACAACGTAATGCATCTTTAATGATTGGTAGCTAATAAATTAATTGTGCGTTTCATAATTCCAAGCCCAACAATTATACGGAATTTTTCGGCGCCGAAAAATTTGCTGCCTCATTTCCATAGTGTTGAATTAAAGATGGCCCATAGTATAAAGTTAAACCTTCTAAGAACCAGAACATACGAAATACGAGTAATAATTTTAACGTGAAAGTTTTTAGCCTAGGATCAATGAAAATCGATTAAGAGAGAAGGTTTTAAAAATGAAAGTATAAGGCCAGAGTGGGATCTGTAAGAGCACAATTTGCTATAAAGGTTGAAAACGAATAAATAAAAATTGACTCACCAACTTGTTATAACCCAAATTGCGAAAATCCATGCCATAACTAAACCTCCGAAAATGAATCCTTTAATTAACTTATTTTTACGTTCGAGGATCATATTAGATATTGTTTGCGATGCCTAAACGCTAAATACCAATTACCAGTCGTTACTTGGGTCCTATTGCACACCCGAGGATACGAGGCGAAAGCAATAAGAACTGAAGATTTCATGATTCATGAAAACGTTGAGTGGTATATTAGGTTCGCTCATTGTCTGATTACTGTTCACCTGATAAGTAACTGACTGTTTTTCCTATTGATTGATTCAAAGCCAGTTATGCTAACTTGAAAATACGAAAATTTGATCATGCCCCTAAGAACAGCACAAGGAAAGAGTATTCACTTGATAAAGAACAACGAGTTATAACGATTAGATGTCTTGAGGTCAACACACTCAATTTGAGAATATTTGCGTCATAATTATTAAACTTAATCAATTATAATACATGCATCTCTTCTGGCTGGCATATTAAATTCTTTGATGTTATTATTAAAAAAATCAGCTTGCTCTAAATGTAACTATACTCAATTTGAATATTGACTAAATTCTTTAGAGTTACTCTACATCATGCTAAGTTACTCAATTGTATTCCAATAGGAAGATAATTTACTCATATTTCTCGTTTACATAATTCAGGACTTCATAGGCTTTCAAACTTTTCTTCCTGCAAAACGGTCTTAGCATGTTTTTCAGCCCACGCGACATTAATAAAAAATAGGAAGTAAGGGTATTATTCCTTTACTTCGGACGGTATTATGCTGTTTGGTATGTTTTCTTTTAATGCCTTCATTGAATCGCTAGCCTTTTCTCCGGCTCTTGAACTTCCGGCAGCTATTGCTTCGAATGATTGAACCTTCGGTTTGTATTCTAAAACTTTTTTGGCTATTTCGTCAATCAATGGAGCGTATTTTTCGTCTAATTCTTTGACTTGCTCGGGTGCTACTAGTTTGCCAATTTCATAGGTTGCGTTTGCGTATTTGTTGAATTGTTCGCGTGTGTCCATTACCGCATGTGATGCATCGGCTGCCATTATGATAGCGTCGCTTGTTCTTTTGTTAAAGTAACCTTTTTGTGCGAAGGTCTGTAGCAAACCGATAACTGCGATCGCAGTTGGAACTATTGCTACGTAAATCATTTTGTCGAGTGCGTCAACTGTCGCGTTACCTGTTGATGTCGTATTTTGTCCATAAACGCCAATTGCTTGACCAACTATCAAACCCCCCATTCCTGAAAATGAAACGAGCGTTATGATTGCTAGTCTTTGTTTCGTCATTATCATTAAACAAGCGCTCAAGATACGACTATTTAATAATTTGCAAGGAAATTTGGGGTTTCGAAGTAGACCACAATTAATGTTGGTAATCTCAGTAGATATTTTTCGTTCGCTACCTTTCATTGCTTCTGAAATACTAGCGGAGAGATGATGAGTGCAAGATTGATTCATTGATTAGGAATGTAAGGTTACGGTATAGAGTATGGTTACTTTGACGTTTTATCACTGATTAAATATAATGGATTGCGATACCATAATTGAATTTATTAAATGTTTTTCGAACTAAGTATTTTTGACTAATGGTTATCACACGGTAGTCTGACCTACTTCATAGTAGCCTTTTGCTCTGAAGTATAGATCCAGCGGATGCAGTTAGTTCATTTGAATGAAAAATAATACTCTTAAATCGTCAAATCAATTGAACAAATGGGGCAATTGATGGAACTCCATCTTTGTTAAGTATGAAAAGAAGATAATAACCTGGTGGCGCTAGATTCTTATTTGGAGGAACGGTAACAGAGAGAGTATTCGAATCTTTTGAGGAAAATTCTAATCCCACATATCTTTGTTCGGTATTGACGCAGTGAGTCGTAACTGTAGAACGAATAATAGCAATTTCAATAATATCCCGGGTTTGGGTAGACTCTAATTCAAATGTCTTACCATAAGTAATGCTCTCAGGATACCTTCTGATTACGGGACGTTCACCTTTAAAGAGATATGGGGGTCTGAAAATTTCGATTCTTAGCTCATTAATTGTCCTTTGAGGATTACTACCTGCAGTCATCACACGACCATCTGGCAATAATAAAGCATTAGAATGATAAAGTCTATCGACCATCATGTCAGCCATTGGAATCCACTTCCGATCATTGGGAGTAAATAGCTCGGGCTCAAGGACCGCATCAGGATGATGTTCAATATCATGTGAATGATTATGGTTATGATCCATATGTGATGAATCATGTGAAGAATCATGTGATGAATCATGTGATGAATCATGGATATGACCTTTTTTTCCTTTTTTTCCTCCGATCACAAGAACTGTTTTATCGGGTAGTAATACTGGATATACATAGTACCGGGCATGTTTCAGGTTTTGTATAGGTCTGTACTTTGGTGGCATTTCAGAGAAATCGATCATCTCAACGTCTGATATAGCATCATTACCAGTAGGGGTACCACCTGCTATTAGCAATAAACGTGGTTCATAATTAGGAGGCTCAAGAGGCAATAGTACAGTTGTACCCTCTTCCCTATTTACGTTATTTGGATTTCCTACAGTAGTCCATTTGCCTGTATCTACATTAAGGGTTGAGCTTGGGAAAGCTTTTACTGAAAAAGGGAATGTGTAGTGAGTATTGTATGAACCGGCATAGAAAATTTCACCTGTCGGGAGCAAATGTAATCGTGGATAGAGTGGCATCCATCTATTTGCACGATTTAATAACGTCCATCTAGAATTTGAATAAACCTCTATTTTGTTGAGGAATAGCCACGGTAGATTTTTGGTAAGTCCAGCCATAGTTACCACTCGACCGTCTGCTATCATGATGCAGGTAGGATACCATCTCCCGTAGTTGAGGTTCTGTGTTCTACTCCACTTTAAACTAATTGGATCAAAAAGATAGGAGTGTTCAAGGCCACTAAATGGTGGTATTGGACCAAATATAGCACCGTCATATTTGTAAGTGCCACCAGCTACAAGCAATTTACCATCAGGTAAGAATGCATGGCCGGCGCAAAATATATCGCCTTGAATACCTTCGTTTGAGATTTCATATACTTTCCCGTTATCTTTGCCAATATCATCTGGTTCAAATATTTCTGCAGGATATAGATTATTGAGATGTTTTGGGTCGTTTCCTGAACCACCAAATGCTAGTACCTTTCCGGTTGAAAGGAGGGCCACATGAACGGGCAAGTGTTGAAATCTGTACTTTAATGGTTCCCATTCACCATAAATAGAAGAGTCCTCTTTGTTAGACAATAGTCAAATGAATAACTATTAGGATTTAAGTAATTCTAGCTATATGGTTATGAATCACAATCATTTTTGTATTTATAGATTTTCATAGGATATTCAATGAAAATTAATGTAGCAATGGGACAGGAAGGCTACGACTGAATATTTTAGCTGGACTATTAGACTCCTTGAACTGGAATTTTATGAGATGTAAAGAGGAAGAGTTTATAATGAGCCCGTCAGATTCGCATTCTGTTACTAATTAGATCTTCCCATGAAATGAGCGCCAATACCAATGACCCATATCAATACAGAATATGTCATGACCCGCTCTAGGCCTCCTGGTCCCAATCCGAGGTAACCTGATCCGAAAAAGGAAGCACTAAAAAATATACCGAATACAACTAGAGTAATAGATCCTAGAGCCACCGAGACAAATGACATTGGAGGTGGACTAATCCTATACGAGATAATCGCAGAAAGACCACTGAAGAAAAAGGTTATACCCGATACCAAGAGATGGAGCATTCCAAAGGTCTCAGGAAATAACCCTATTCCAATTGCACCTGCACTTGCAATCATCATAAGGACTCCAACCGGGTGGTAACCCTTTCTATAAACAAGGTAGGAACCTATGAAAGCAAGTATTCCCAGAAGAATGACTGATGAGTTGAAGATAATGGATGACGGCTGATAAATTACACATCCTGGATTACACGTTGCCCCCAAGTCGCTTATGAAGTTAGTTGAAATGTTGTAACCAGGATATACGGCCTCGGCTATTATGAGCAATATGAAGAATTGCGCTCCACCTAAAAACAGTAGCAATCCACCGATTTTCAGGTTCTCCAATAATGTCATATTGAATGACTAGTATAATAGTTAATTCAATACGCGTCACAGATACATTTTCAATAGGACTCTTGAGTGTTACCCAGCTTTTAGCCTTATTTTCTTTACCAAATGAGAGTCAACTTATGTTCACAGAACTTTTTCGATCTCAAGATAACAATTTCAAAACCAAAAAAATCTTTTAATGAGTATCACTATAAACATATTTAAAATCAGTAGGCTTGAAGCTAAAGTTTAATGGCCTATTATCTTGTTATTAAGGTTAAAACCGATAGATACCCTATTTTTAAAAAGTATCCACTACCTATGACGCCTTCAAAAGTAGGGTCCTGGCAATATTACCAGCATCTGAGCTTTCATATTCTTTCATCCTTACCCGCAAATTTAAGTCCATATGGATGGGAATTACCGACAATTAGGATGCAAATATAAGATTCATCGTATTTACAAATTTCTAGCTTCTTTTTTTAGACACCTTGTACCTCAACATTATCAAAGTTGAATTTAATAATATTTTCGGCGCCGAAAAATTATGTCATGAAGTTCAAGTCCCACAAGTCTATGAAAAGAAATTTCTTCATTTTACCAGTTCGGCTTTTCTTTCATAAGCAGTACTCATTCATTACTTAGTCTAGTATCAAAATCCTATGGCTCGAGGGATGCGTGCTGTTAACAATTTGATTCAAAGACACAAAACTGAATTTTCATTTCATTAAAAATCAGAATACTTCACGTATGACGCATTATACTTTAATAAATAGATATCAATATTGGCTTTGATCCAACGAAGTTATTTACGATTTATGTGTAGGACAATTACTTTTCTATTTGAAATTTGTAATCCTAGATTTGAAGCAGGCTGGATCAACAATCGCATGCATTTAGTGTTTTAATAATCTCAAGTATTTTATTAGGCTCTCTACGGGCATATTTGCAAAATGAACCTTATTCACAATAACTTTAATAATGATGTCGGTTTCCCAAAATCATGACAATTCAAGTAAAAGGTTTTGGTTGGAAGCGGGATCTAAATGATCCTAGGGATTACACCCCCGAACACGAGGAAGTCAAGAAAATTCTTACGCAAAATGGTAACAAAACACCTAAAAAACTATCTGCGAGCGATCTCCCAAATATTATTGATAATCGACAATATTGTTCTCCTGTAGAAAATCAAGGTCGTCTGGGAAGCTGTACCGCAAATGCGGGCGTAGGAATGTATGAATATATGGAAAAGAAGGCATTCGGGAATTATATTGATGGCTCACGGCTCTTTCTCTATAAGGCAACAAGATTACTTATGGGAGACGAAGGGAGAGGTGATTCTGGCGCATACATCCGTACGACATTAGGAGCAATACGACTTTTTGGAATTCCAAACGAAGAATATTGGCCTTACAGTGACGAAGCAACTAAGTTTGACATAATGCCGGATGCATGGCTTTGGGCGTTTGGACAGAGCTTTCAGTCGATCAAACATTTTAGATTGGATTATTCTTCAGACGGCCAACAAAACATACAGCGGATGAAGGAGTACGTAGCAAATGGATATCCTTTGGATTTTGGGTTCACGGTCTTCAGTTCTTATAGTGATTCGAACACTAATGGTGGGATATTTCCATATCCTGTAGCAACTGAAAGCGTTGTTGGTGGACATTCTGTTCTTATTGTTGGATACGACGATAATAAAATAGCAAAGAACAATAGAGATGGTAGTAGCAAAACAGGATGCTTCCTTCTCAGAAATTCATGGGGAACATCGTGGGGCGATCATGGTTACGGGTGGTTACCTTATGCATATTTCATGCCCGGAGCTAATGGTGATGTGTTGGCAGATGACGTTTGGACAATAACTGAAGAAGAGTGGGTCAACACAGGAGAATTTATGATATGACCTGAAGGACTATTACTAAGAACTTAGTCAGGTAACTTTAACGAGAAATACTTTTTCTTCTGTAGAATCTTTTTCCCAGCTTCTCTTGTATTGTAGCTTTAAAGTAGTTGTTCCAGGAGATATTCCCTTAAATGTAAAAATATCCGTTCCACCAGCTCCTACAAGAGCAGACATTGGTCTAAATGTGTGTGATGTCTGATTTAGGATATTTTTGTCAAACACCGGTATCCATTCAAATCCCGTGGTTGGATTTGATTTAAAATTTAGTTCAAATTCCTGACCTTCTTTAATGCTGATATTTTGATCAACATTACTTGTATTGGAATTCAACTGTGATTTAGTTGACAAATATGCAATATAAAGTAAAGGATCATGTATGTTATGAGTCCGGGGATTGGAAAATCCAAAAGTATTTGCATTACAGATACCTAAAATTAGAATTAAAAATGCTAATGATATTATTCCAGTCTCTAGATACGTCAACCTTGTTCAGATTATTCCCATAAAATGCATTCTCAGCATATAACTGTATGTTTCTCCTGCAATAGCTCAATTTGGAAAGTAACTTGAATTGATGAAGAATAAAACAATAGCTAAAATTCTTTTATACCTGATTTGGACAGTGACTGCATGTCATTTCTATTAAAGGGAAAACTAATAGATGCAGCTGGTAATTTTCTTACAACACAATTAAAGTATTTGATAAAGCTCCTATTATCCATCCAATAAGTAATACCCTCCATTTTCACCTTATACTCAGAGTCCCTCGAATTTCTTGGGGATTGATACTGCAAACAGCTTATATAATACAAGAGAGTTCCTTTTTTATGATTAGAGTTAAGGGGCATTTTCAAGATTCTACTGGGGCTCCATTGTCCAACTTGGAAGTGAAAGTTCTTGATTTCGTAGATGGTGGCGAGAGATTGCTATCTCAACCACTACCACCTGATCAAAACGGTAACTTTGATATTCAGTTGCAGGATCAGATAGTAAAACCGATAAGCATTGAGACCATTCATCTGGTTCTAATTGAGACTGTCAAAAAATTCACGACGGTCAGAGATAATCAAGACAGATTCAACTATAAAAATGACTATAAAAAAAGAACTGTTCAAGGAAATGTCAACGAATGGGTTGGTCTTCCTTTACACAATCTAGACGGCATAATAATAACCATATCGTTAATTCCATTAAAAAACCCTGATGAAAAATATGAAACTATAGTTATTGGCTCGGGTTTCGGAGGAACAATTATTTCTTTAACCCTTGCCAAACAATATAAAACTCTTAACGTTGGTCAAAAAGTTTGCATATTAGAAAGAGGTCAATGGTGGGTAAGTCATGAAATGCCGTCATCAGCTGAAGATACGATCAATGGTAAAGGAACCATACGCGAATATCTAGAAACTCATGATATGCCATATGACGTCTGGCCTTATCCTGATAATATGGAAGGAGTCTTCAGAGTATTTGGTAATTCAACGGCAGTCAATAGAATAAAAGGACTTTATGATTATAGACCAATGAGAAACGTTCATGTAATTACTTCAAGTGGCGTAGGCGGAGGCTCGTTAGTTTACGATAACGTAACTGAAAAACCAGAATCAGAAATTTATCAAGATTGGGCAATACAAAAGGATCCCTCAAATCCGAAAAAACTTGATACAAAGTTTACATATCAAGATGCTTACGGTTCTGATGCTGCCAGATATGTGGATAATCCAAACGATGTTAGTAATGCAGATTTAGATTACTTCAAAATCGCTGAGAATTTTATTGGAGTTTCAAATATTACCACTACATCAAGCCTCGGGAGATTTGATCTTGACCGTGCAAAAGTCTTTCAAGGTGCGGCACAAAAACTTTCAGAAGAAGGCGTCGTTGATATCATGAATGATCCAAGGATAGATGCTAATGGTCAGCCAATAATACATAATGGTCATCCCGTGTTTGATTTTGATGTAAAACTTTCCATTACGGAAGTTCCATTTAATTCGTTTGCACTTTCAAAAATTCCCAATACTAGTAACTTCAATATAGATAGTCCCACGATATCTCAAGCTAATAATCTTTCAAAACAGACAAATGCTTGCCAGCGACAAGGAAGATGTGTTTTAGGATGTATCCCTGGAGCAAGACACACATTAAATAAACAGCTTCAAGGTGCAATTGAAAAAGGGATGCCAATTGACATATTTCCTTTGTGTGAAGTAATCGACATTGAAGAAAAGACTGCAAATGAGCCCGACCCAGAATTCAAGTATAAAATAAGATACAGAGATAATAGGAATGAACCTATCAATGTTATAAAGACTATATCATCAAAAACTGTGGTTATTGCTTCAGGTTCATTAGGATCTACTGAAATTCTCTTACGTTCAAAGAATAAACTCTCTCTCAGTAACAAATTAGGTATGCAGTTTACTACTAACGGTGATTTGCTCGGTGTCATAAGTCCAACAAGGGATAATGTAGACGCAAGTAGAGGACCAATAACGACATCTATAGCGAGATTTAGAAACAAAAATACAAATAAATTTTCTTTTTCTCTTGAAGATGAAGGAATCCCAAAAATGTTTGCAGAGTTATTTGCACAGTTCTTTGGGTTTATGTTAAGTAACAAAGAACCTAGTTCTATATTCCCTAATAAGAATATGATAAATGAATTACTTAATAATGAAATTATTAAATTCATCAATCAAGGCGATAATATGTCCAAATTATTAGACTGGGTTCAAGGGGCTAATCTTTCATCATCTAACTTTATATTGGCAAAAATTCTGGACATCATGAAGTTGTTTCAGTCTTCCCAATCTCCAGAACAAAGGGTCTCAAGAATTCTAATGCTAGGAGGTATCGGGGTTGATGATGCTAAAGGGAAATTGATTCTTAATAATAGCGGAAAATTGGACCTGGAAAACAACTATGATCTGAACCAACAAGTCTTTACAGATATAATAGATACTATGAAATTGGTAGCTCAAAAAGTTGGAAAGAACGGCTTGAATAGCCTACTTATACCATTTTGGGGTAAAGATCAGAAAGCTCAATGGGTTTTACATCCCTTAGGCGGATGTCCTATGGGAGAAACTGTAAATGATGGGGTCGTAGATGGTCTTGGTAAGGTATTTAATGCTACTACAGGTCAGCCCTATAATGATCTATACGTAGTTGATGGCTCAATTATACCTAGTTCGTTAGGGGTCAACCCATCCTTAACTATATCTGCCTTGGCCTTCAGAATAGCAGAACACATCGTAGGGGAAACCAAACAACACTGGCCTCAGTAATCTACTGAGAAACCCCGTTTTGAGAACTAATGTTCCTGAATTTAAAGAATCTTTGACAATTAGTAACCGTCATTTGAAAAACTCTATATTTCACATGTTCATTATTTCCCAGGTTTATTATAGTATATTGCAAGTTTGTAATGGCATGTGGATAATTGGTTTTTCTGGCTTGGTATTCAAATTTTATTTGCAATTTATCATGAAGCTTTTCCATCAATTAGTATCGCGTTTCTTAAAATGTGAAAAGGAGCGATGACTGATAAACTGGTAGAGCAAGTAAACAACAAAAAGAATCAAAATCTTGAATCTGAAAATTACAGATGTAAGAAGTTGAAATAGACGTTACGGATCTTTAGGTTCAAAATATCATAAATAGAATAGGGGTAGCTTTGGATAATCTGCCGGATGGATAGAATAGGCATTTGTTGAGTTGGTAATTGCAAATTTTCGACCTGTGATTAAAAATTAAACGTATTCAAAATACAAACCAAACATAGTCATACGCACTAGAAGCCAGCATCAGCAAAGCCATCCTTTTAGAAGAGATAAATCAAATATACGTTTATTTATAAAACATAACCTTATTATATTTGGTTGATATTGATATTTCAGCCTTGTTTAGGACAAGTATTACTAAAAGGTGATTAAATTAAAGTATACTTCAACAAAAGCTAAAAAAACATTTTTGGTAATTGCTGGAATATTTACCATTTTATTTTCATTGTTTATTATAGGAGTAGAAACACAAGCCCAGAATACCGCACTAGGAGTAGATATTCTACCAATACGCATTGCATATGATCCGGTAAATAAGAGCATGTACTTGGCTGATCCTCGTAATGATAGCGTTTCCGTAATTAATACTACTAATAACAAAGTAGTGGGAAGTCCAGCTCCAGTAGGAGGTTGGCCAGTTGGTATAGCATATGATCCGGTAAATAAGGCGATTTATGTAGCTGGTAATAATAGCGTCTATGTGATTGATACTACTAATAACAAAGTAGTGGGAAGTCCACTTAAAGTACAAACTGTTCCAGGCGGTATGGCATATGATAACGATACTAAGAGAATGTATGTGACCAATCCCTCGCTTAATAGCATCTCCGTAATTGATACTAGTAATAACAAAGTAGTGGGAAGTCCAATTACGGTAGGAGGGTTGCCGCTTGGTATAGCATTTGATCCGGTAAATAAGAGGATGTACGTGACTAATTTTTTCAATGATACTGTCTCATTAATCGATACTGCCAAAAATACAGTAGTGGGGAGTCCAATTACAGTAGAAAAATCTCCTTATGGGATAGCATATGATCCTGTAAATAAGAGGATGTACGTGGTTAACCAACTCAGTGATACTGTCTCTTTTATCAATATCAATACTACTTCAAGCACAGTAGTGGGTAGTTCAATTGCAGTGGGGGATGGACCACATGGTATAGCATATGATCCCGTTAATAAGAGGATGTACGTGACAAACAATTTTGATAATAGCGTCTCTGTAATTGATACTACTAATAACAAAGTAGTGGGTGGACCAATTACTGTAGGAAGTCGGCCGACTGAAATAGCATATGATCCTGTAAATAAGAGGATGTACGTCGCTAATGCTTCAGTTAATAACATCTCCGTAATTGATACTACTAAAAATACCGTAGTAAGTATTCCAGTTCTAGTAGGAGCAGTACTGCCTCATTAGTTAAAGGACAGATCCACTTTAGTCTTTTCCAAGTCTTTTTTCCAAATCCATAACATATACGGCAGGGGAACGTAGGAAAATCCGAATTTTCTTACGATTCCTAAATTACGTAAATCTAGACATACCATTGATAAGCCTCATTAATCCCATATTGAGAAGATTGAACTGTTCCTAGCTTTATAAACATAATGTATTCAATTTAATATATCTTTAATAGTAAGTTTGGGTAAAGTATCATGATGTTCTACATAAGAAATCCATCAGCACGTTGGCGTGGAGGGGATGTGCCATGGGTTAATAGAAATTATCCTTCGCTAGAGCTACTTAAATCGGCTATGAAATATATTGAAGATGCCACAGGAAATTTGATAAGATTCTCCGAAGTTCATAGTACGACGAGTGTAAAAACTTATCTAGTATTTTGTGCATCAGAACAAAATTTTGCAAGGGTGGGAAGAAGGCCTGGTGAGAATACTATTGAATTAAAAGTTGATAGCATCAATCCTAAAAGGGCAGCTGTTCATGAGATCTCCCATGCACTCGGGATTGCTCATGAACATCAATCTCCTAACAGAGATCAATTTGTCAAAATTAACGTTGATAATATTGCTGTAAAAGCAGATCAGTTTGCTACCCTTCTTAGCGGTTATGTTTTTGAAGAACCATATGATTTCGAATCAATCTCACATTATGATCCTTTTGCGGCCAGTAGATCATCCAATCTGAAAACAATAGAAATCGTGCGTCCACAAGATTTTCATTATTATGATGTCATGGGATTAAAGGATACTTTTTCAGATTCTGACATAAAGGCAATAAAAAAAATGTATTCCCCATGATAATTAATTATACATGACCTGTAAAGGAACGATTCTAAAACTACTAATTGTTTTGCCATAGTCACTATTTATATTCCTAATTTAAAAAAGTGATTGCTTATAATCCGAATACGAATACTTTATCAAATGCATGCCGTGATCCCTTGTTGCATTATATGAGCATTTGTTACTTTGGCAAGATACTTACAGGGCTAGCTCATCCGTGATTCCAAGAAAAAATCAAGATTGATAATTCAGAATAAAACCATTAAAAAGCAAATCAAATCATTAAACAATATCAATTGAATATTACTATATAAAAGCTAACTCAATTCCAACGAGGTATGATTTGAATGATAAAAGATAACTAGAGTGGATGTAAAAGTTGGCAGCTTAGAGTTTTGAATTAATTAGGTATTGATCCACCAGAACATTCTACCTTTGGCTCACCAGCGATCTCTATATTTATCTGCTTATTACCATCTAGGGTAAGTTTACCTGTTACGTCAATACCATTATGATCCGGAGCTGGTTTGGGAGTATTGTCCACAGTGATCTCTACTTCCACGTTCCTTTTACCAGTGTCCTTTAGTTCAGCCAAATTAGAGGTAACCTTGAATGGGTAGGTAATTTCTCTATTAAATTGCTGCGCCGAATTACATGTTGGCACAGGAGGATTCCATGAGTCAAGAGTTGCAGGATTAAATGCCGTTGTTGGCCCAGGCACTAATAGTTGGCCCGCTTTCTCTGGAAGGTGGTATATGCATTGAGTATCTACATTTTGAATGGTAAAATCCTCACTGGACGCAGATGTGAATTCACCAGAAAGCTCATTTCTATCATTCAGCGTACTTGTTTTAACCTTTAAATTCAAATTATTTGAATCGAATTTTAGGTTATCAATTTTAGATCTTCCTTCCATTGTATATACTATTTTTTGTAAGTTTATATCGGCTGCGGGTGTGGCTCCTGGAGCTTTTAGAGTTTGGTCACAGGTTGTCCAGAAATTAGTAACTTTTTGTTTTGTTAGCGCAGCTAATTTCGCAGATTCTTCCGTTTTCTCCAGGAGTGCCTGTCCTCCAAGAGCCTCAAAAGCGAAATTAGACTTTGTGCCAGTTCCATCAGAACCCGTTCCTATTACCTCAAATGCGTATAAACCATCAGAAAAAGATTGGGCATACGTAACACTGCCGTCGGTACCAGTTCCACAATTTTCATTCGAAATTACAGTTCCTACGATATTAATTTGATTAGATGCAAATTGTGTTGCAGCTGATAGTAAGGTGTCAAAAAGATCCTGATCTACTTTTACTATTCTACAGGTATAGGTAAGGGAATCAGCTGAATTAAAATGAAAAAATAAAGGATTTTGCTCACTTGGAGCAATAACGTCTCCGAAATTAAAAGCCGTGCCTCCTACTGTAGCGGTGTCTATTGTAATGGGAGATGGAATTGCATAAACAGAGGATATACAGATTGTTATAGAAAAACAGAAGCCTAGCAAAACTAGTGGTACTAACTTATATTCATACGACTGCATGTTCTTTCAATGTTGCCATGATTCTTAAATATTACGAAGAATGTTAAAATTAAATCATTATATAAAATTCTTATCAGCAATTTTTTTTCAATTATTTTAAATTATTTATCCACAGATCATAGAATAAAGAAACACATTTTTCCTTTTCTTCACATTAGTAATAAATATTGAATTAAGATGCTCGACGAAACCAACTGCTTAGGAATAGTCTGGGAAAAATAATACATATTCACACAATGAGGGATAAGATATGACAAGTAAAATGAGGAGTCAGATTTCCTTATGGTGTCTTCCTTACCACGTTTGAGTAAATTCTGCAATTTTGCATATTAGTTAATATTTCTATCCTTGATCGAATATGACTTTCATAATTCTGCATAAAAACTATATTTAAAAAGTGATTAATAAAGGCATATTTATCTTACAACGCTGGACACCTTAAAATCCTGAATATGATGGTGTTCGAGAATATCATTGCGATCTATGGATTACCCATAGATTATTCCAACAATTAGTCCAGGTGCGATACGATAGAGTTGTACGATCCAAAAAGATTTAGGATTAGATGATGAAGAAATACTGCTAATACTTTCGCCTAACGCTATGTGAACAGCACTATGCGCATCATATTCTAACGCGAGTTGAAAAATGCGGATTGGTCTTGATCTAACTTGACTTTCAACTTGATCCTATGTTGCATTTTTTGTTACTTTGGCAAGATATTAACAGGGCGGGCTCATCTGTGATTCCAAGAAAAAATCAAAATTGGTTATTCAGAATCAAATCATTAAAAATTAATTCAAATCATTAAATAATATCAATTTGATATTACAATATCAAAACTAGAGCGCCATTCTAGCGAGGTGTGATTTGAAACAAGAAGAGGTGTCTAGAGTAGAGGGTAAGAGTTGGCAGCTTAGAGCTGGGAGTTAACCAACCATTGTTTCACCAGAACATGCTACCTTCGGCTCACCAGCGACCTCTATATTTATCTGCTTGTTACCATCTAGGGTAAGTTCACCTCGTACGTCAATACCATCATGTTCTGGAGCTGGTCTGGGAGTATAGTCCACTGTGATCTCTATTTCCACATTCCGTTTACCAGTGTCCTTTAGTTCGGCTAAATTAGAGGTAACTTTGAAGGGATAAGTAATTTCTCTTTTAAAATAGGCATCAACCGCACCAGTAGGGGCCGGACAGGACGGTACAGGAGGATTCCAAAGTGCAAGAGTTTCGGGATTAAATGCTTTTGTTGGTAAAGGCACCTCTTCTTGGCCAGCTTTCTCGGGAAGGTTGTATATGCAATGAGTATCTACTTTTTGGATTGTAAAATCTTCACTGGACGCTGATGTAAATTCACCAGATATATGATCATTCAGATTATTTGTTATAACTTTTAAATTCAAAGTATTTGAATCGAATTTTAGATTATCAATTTTAGATCTTCCTTCCATTATATACTCTATTTTTTGTAAGATTGTTGTCGATCCTGTTGCTCCTAGCGTCTTGGCACAACTCCCCCAGAATTGTTTTACATTTATAGATGATCCTGACGTCCCCTCTTCTAGTGCCTGTCCTCCTAGAACCTCAAAAGCGAAAGGTGTCCTTGTACCAATTCCATCAGCATCAGTTCCTATTACCTGAAATACGTATAAACCATCAGAAAAAGATTGGGCATACGTAACACTGCCATCTGTACCAGTTCCACAATTTTCATTTGAAATTTCAGTTCCTACCAGAGCTATTTGTTTAAGTGCGGCTTCCGTCGGAGCAGCATTAAGTTTGTCAAGGAGATCTTGATCTATCTTTACTATTCTACAGGTATAAGTAAGGGAATCAGCTGAATTAAAATGAAAAAATAAAGGATCTTGTTCGCTTGGAGTAATAACGTCTCCGAACGTAAAACTTGTACCTCCTACAGTATGGGTGTCTATTGTGACGGCAGACGGAGCTGCATAAACAGAGGATAGACACATTGTTATAGAAAAACAGAAGCCTAGCAAAACTAGTGGTACTAACTTATATTCATACGACTGCATGTTCTTTCAATGTTGCCATGATTCTTAAATATTACGAAGAATGTTAAAATTAAATCATTATATAAAATTCTTATCAGTAATTCCTATTTTCGATGACTTTAAAAAGTCAATCCAAAGAGGTATGATTAAAGCAACGCGTATTCTCTATCACTCAAATTGGTAATCAAGTAGTGAATAAACATGTTCAACCAACCCAAGCAAATAGGAATGGTCTAGAAGAATTTATGGATATTCATTCAATGAGGATAACTGTTATCTCTGCTTCGAGTAAAGGGCCAAAGTTTATCTTTCGTTGTCAAAATTACCAAGTTGATCTGATTTGATTGAATATTATAGCGAAAAATTATTTCAATTTAACTAAATATAAACAAGGGGAACGTTATTTTATGTCAAATACATTTGTGTTTATACTTATATTAAACCACATTCATTATAGTTTACCAACAATATACTACAATCGTCCTATTGAAAATGTACCTGTGACGAGAATGACTAGAACTATATGTAGTAATTGCATAGTAACATGTCAAGATAAATGAATAGAAAACCAATTTTGTTGCTTATACATGTTAACCATTCCCATAAATTTACTCTTATTCCAGGACTAATCAGATTCAAAATCTTTGGCTTGTGAAACAATTAAGTTTCTATAGTTAGTAAAAACGAAATAATAATGATGGCCTATCAACCGCCCTGCCAAACCCATCATATTCTTTTGAAATATTATTTTCATCTATGCTATCCTGTGACCAGATCTGATCAGGTCTTGTAATATGCTGATCAGACTGTTTGAAGAACTGTATAGCACGTTGACAGCACCGGCATCAACTATATAGCCGACATCGTCACGTACCTCAGTTGCCAAGTCATCAAATCCATCCCCGTTAAAATCACGAGAGATTTTATTTGCTTGATTTAACAGTTACTAGAGAGCATCCTGAGACAGTCGAACTTAATTCAGTATTCGATCCTTTGCCATTAGAAATAATGATTATATTATTATTGTTGGTACTAGTATTCATATTACTATTATTATTACTGGTGCAAACGAACTGAGAGTGTGTGACGTTTAATCCGGTCACTGGTTTATAGTCTGTTTCAATTCCTTTTTGGTCACCATTGAGAATGCTATTATTAAGATTGATAAAATCACGATAGGACTTGTATCTTGGGATGAGATTAGACTGAGATTCAGAACTTTTAGTAGAATATGATTGAGTAGTATTTGATTGATGCTCCGATGCTATACCTGTTTCATTTGCTTTTTCATTTTTGTTGCTGTTAATGTTACTATAAGCACTGGCTATCTGAGCATCAGTTGAACTTGGTCCGCTGGCTGGTTTACCGTCAGATTCATTGGTACCTTGTCCGTTCTTTGAGTTAGTGTTTGCATAATCACTATTAGATTTGTATTTCGGTTGAGAACCTAACTCAGATTGTGAGATTTCAGAACCTGTGTTTACATCAGGAACTATACTATTAACATCATTAGAATTTTTATTTATGTTATTATTGGGAGTACCTATCCGCAAATGTATAGAACTTAATTTCGTTGTAGTTGGTTTATCTTTTACTACGATATCGCTTCTGTCAGTACTGCTAATACTGTTATCAACAGAATTGGGGTGAAACTCCTTACTTGGATGAGTACTTATCTGATGGGAATTTGTAGAGCTTGGTTGAGTACCTAGGAGGTCTGTTCCAACCATATCTGGTATCAGAATATTCGGCTTTGCTTTCTTGTTATAATCAGCACCTGAGTCAAATGGATTTTTTACATTCAATTTTGATTTTGTTTCGGAAGTAGAAGAGTGTGACAAGTGCTTACCTTCATGAGCAAATTCATGCTCATCATTTATCGATTGAGAATTAATCTCTGCAAAAGCATAATTGGATTCTAATTGTGCTTGTATTCCTATTGGTACAAGGATACTAAATATGGTAAATAGTAGTATGAAAAAATTTTCAAGATTTAGCTTAAATTTAGAGTTGAAATATAAAATAGAATTTTTTTTCTTTGGTGTATAGTTACTATATGTTTGTTTAACATTTGAATTATTTTTACATTGACTGTAGTTACTCTTCGCATTATTTAGATTAATCAACTGATTAGTTGCATATTAATTATGTAAATTATAATGGTTAGGAAAAAATAATAAAGTAAAATCCCATAATAGTATGTACAGTAATTTAAATTATTGATTCTTACTATCAATTATTTCCTAAAATTGAATAACGTCATATTTTCATTATAATGAGAGCGTTTGCAGAAAGACAAAACCTCTAGAAATGGAAATTCACAAGGGGAAATTGATATGTATCTTGATAATAAATCGTAGGTTGTTTCGGTATCCTTATATTCGACTTATAGAGGATTCAATAAGATATTACAAAGGATATATTTTCGGCGCCGAAAAAGTTGTTACCACTTTTGACTCTTGCTGAATTATAGAAGGCTATGCAATATGAATTCATTAACAAAGTTTGTGTCCTATAGATTCATTCTTTTATTTACTGATTATTATTGTTTCCATTCAAGCAGACTCATGTTTTCTACCCATATAGACCGCAATGTTAGCTAACACTAGTACGAATACTAATAGTATAAGCTTCAAGCTGATTATAATCAAAGCTATAGCAAAACAGCGTATGAGCTAAAAACGTGAAAGTTTTTAGCCAAGAGTCAACAAGAGTCGAATATGAGAGAAGGTTTTATTAGTGAAAGCTCAAGACCAGATGCGGTATCTGTAAGAGTTCAATTTGCGAGAGGAAATCAAAAATTCCAACCACTACCGACACCAACTGGAAGTCCTCCATATCATCTGACATTGGACGAAGTCTTGTCCAGTTCTGAAATGGATGAGATTGTTAACAGGCAAAGTATTATTATTGATTTCTTGGGTGATTCCGGAGGGATACGCGACCCTGTACCTCAGCAATTAGTCGCATACGCTTTGGAGAGTAGACCGGGCGATTTCCTTTACAGCCTAGGGGATGTAGTATACTATAATGGTCAATCGGAGGAATATTATCCACAATTTTACGAACCTTACCAACATTACCTTCCCCCCATTTTTGCCATACCTGGCAATCATGACGGTGATCCTTCAGGCATGAATAACGAGGAATCATTAGAAGCTTTCGTAAGGAACTTCTGCGCGGTATCAAGAGACATAACTCCTGATGCAGGGGATATTAATAAATCACCTATGATTCAGCCTAATGTTTACTGGACATTGGAAACGCCGTACGCTATTGTTATTGGGTTGTATACGAATGTACCACAGGGAGGTGTAGTAAAGGAAGACCAGGCTCAGTGGTTTGAAAACGAATTAATCAATGCAAGTAATGATACTAATCATAGAGCGATATTGGTATGTCTTCACCATCCAGTATTTTCCATGGATAGGCATCACTCCGGAAGTCAGGCTATGCTGGATTTATTGGACATTACTTCCGAAAGGTCCGGGGTAACGCCAGATGCGGTACTAGCTGGACATGTCCATAACTACCAAAGGTTTACAAGGACTCTCTCGAATATGAAAAAGGTTCCTTATATCGTTTCAGGAGCTGGAGGGTATTTTAATTTACATTGGATGCAACGAAGTGTATACTCAATGCAATTACCAATTAAAGTTCCTGATAGAGATGATCTAGTTTTGGAAAAATATGTAGATAACCGTCACGGGTTTATGAAAATGGAGATTAGTTCAGATAAATTGGTGGGCAACTATTACACTGTTCCAAATCCTCACGAATCATGGCACGATAGCTTGGTTCCTAGAAAAGTAGATCATTTTGAAGTTCAATTAGATCACTGATAGATTTATTTACCATGTTCAAATCTATTAAAATATTGGTAGAGGTCCGGCGATATAAGGAATAAAATTAATCCCCTTTAGAGATTCTATGCAATAGTAACACCAATCTAGCTTCAAAGCTTTCTTTTCTTGAAGGTTTCTGGAAACTTGAATTTTTATAAAGCGTATCTAATTTATCTTCGGGCTTTGATTTGATACTGTTAATCTTGACTCAATAAATTAACTGGTAAGAGAATAATCTTACCACTAAAGTCTTTTCAATTATTTACTGTATTATAGGTACTACTACCAAATACCTCTTTTTATAACCTAGTCCGAAATCTACTTCTACCTCCTTCATCGCTACCAAGTATGCTTCATTACCTTTAATATCATATCCTATTTCCAGTGAACCAGGTACATCACTATAGCCTAGTGGCACATTTCTGTCATAGTTCTTATTTATCTCTTGTTGCCATTTTTCTGCAAGTAATTTCTCATATCCATAAGTTTCAGTTACTTCGGGACCGATGAATTTCTTAGTGTCCATCTTAGGTGTTAGAGTATCTCCCTCTGGATGAGGTGTTGTATTTTTTGGTTTATCTAGTATCTGAGAAATCTCACGAGTACTATCCTGTATCCTTGTTACAGTACCATCATTATCAATTGAAACTCTTACTTCGCCGGAATCTGGAGTTATAACCGGAGTTCCATTTATCATTTGTTTATATTGTACCATTGTTTCTGCTACATAAGGTCCTATAATTTCGTCTTGTTTTTCCTTGTTTGTACCGCTATAAGAAGAATATCTGGTTTTGTCAAAAACAAGATCTACTCCCTGCTTTAGAGAATGTTTATTCAATGCTGAATCAGCTATTGATTTACATTTATCTGCTTGAATTTGATCAATGTTGGAAATATTTGGAGATTTAAATTGTATTTCATTAGAGCCATCATTACCGATTGAAAGAACTGTATCATTTTGTTTGACAGAGAAAGAACCACTGGTCACAGGTATTTCACTTGGGAAAGTCTCACCTAATCCGTATCTTTCATATATTTTTAGCATATTATCTTCCGTTAATTCAACAGGTTTAAGATCCGCTACAGCCAACTCTTTTGGTAATTTCAGATTTGGAGCTCGAGAAGCTATACTCGTTGCTTTATTGTACCATCGCCACCACCACCAGCTTGAAGGGACATGAGCCCAATTAAATAATCGTTCATTGAAAAGACGAGCAATAGCATTATCTCTAGTATCTGCGCATGCTACAACGGAAGGTTCTTGGTTATGCGAAATGCGCCAGCTTGCATCCATCCACGCTGTACTAAAAGATTTGTTCTTATTCCACTCCTCCCAGAACCACTTTCCATAGTTTGGACTATCCACACTTACAGTTTCAAATCCAAATAACATTCTAAATCCAAGATTGGCTGGAGACCATGTTCGAATTGGATTTTGTCCATCTTTTACCCGACATGAGAAGCAAGTAGACCAGAATACATAATTTACCTGTTCGTTACCAAGACGCATTAGATTGGAGTATGCAGTTGTGCCTTGATTATTCCAATTATAACCCACAGGGATAAAAAATACCCCGTTACCACCCATCCCGCCATGACCAGAATAATATACAGCGTTAACTGCATCCGCCCCGTACGTGTCTTGCCAATTATCATATGTTTCGTAAAATTGCCAAACACCGACATTTCCATCTTTATACCAAAAGTTAGCAGGTTTGAATTTTGTTACATAATCTAGCCAACCCTGAGCGTCCTCATGAGTATAGGTCAGACTTCCTGCACTCGCAAATGTTTCAATACTGAAACCACCATAATAATCCTCCGATCCACCAATTACTGCTGTTGGTTTTGGGTTTTCTTTTGAATCCTCCAAAAATGGAGACTCATTATTTTTAACTTTGAAGCTAATCTTCATCGTTCCTATTATTAGATTATCAGTTTTAAAGTTTATGTTCATTATATTATATTTTTTGAGTACGTATTAAAAAATAAAATGAATTATAATAAAAGTTATTTCGATAGGCATATGAGGGTTATTGTTCGTTTTACTGAATTTTTTCGGCGCCGAAAAAATTCATACTATGATTTCAAGTATGGTGGAAGTGACGAATGACCAATCTGATTGAATAATTCCTACATATCAGAAGGTGTATCCCATCCGTTATTGTGTATGGCAAATCCATATCAGCTAAATCGGTTACGCTCTAGAGGACTAACTCCTTTGAATGTCAAACCAAGGTTCATTATGCCGTGATTTCTTTTTGAAGGAACAACATTCCCTTGTACCTGCAAAATGTGATATCAACTTAACGGTAAGTAAAGGGTTATAGTTACCATAATAACGATAAATTGTTCTCCTGTCTCCAGTAAATCGTACAATTACCATTACTGTCTATACATGGCATGTTACCAGCAGCACGTACTTCGATTTTATCATCATCAGGATCAAATCATCTGAAACTTCTGTTAGGCCCATTACTCCACATTCCAGATATGTCGAATATTATAACCATTAATCTAATGTTTTCTTGTATCGAGTATATTAGTTTGAAAGTGTTTTCGTTTCCTGTGACCATTGAGAGCTTATGAACAATTAGTGAACAAATTTTGAATCTCATCGGTACCCACGATGCTATCGGTACTAAAACGAGATTCTGATATAAGAACGAAGTATAAGAACGAACTGTTAGCCTTCTTTTTACAAGGAATCCAAACCAAAGATAATTAATGGTAGATTCACTGAGAGCGGTTCGCCAAGACTAATTCAGCTAAAATTGAATAATTAATACTTAAAGTATCCAATATCAAAAAAATAACTCATACAGATGGACCTTCTTTAGATGTCGACGTAAGTTTCTCTTTAGCTCGATCCTGTATAAGCCATTGAGAAGATTGTGTTAAAGGTGCAGTAACGCCTGTTGGACCGAAAGAAGAATCTGATCTTCAAAAATGGAATTGATCAGAATCTATCCAGCCAGCGTTAAGGAGTGACCAAGCATCTAAGGCTAACTTTCGGATGAAATATTCGTACGATATGTAACCATATCCGTTATCTCCCCATCCTGTTCCCCACGAATTTCGTATTATGAAAGCTCCTTCTGTCGTCTTGTTGCAATGTGTATTCTTTATTTTCTTCGTATCATCGTATCCTACGGCGACTATAGCATGACCCCATTTTGCCTGGGTCTCGTCAGGGCACGGTAGCGGAATCCCTCCTCTAACATCTGTATTATTGAATGAGTCAAAGCCCCAGAAGCCAAATACAGAAGGTACGCCTGCTGCTAAGTATGTTTTTATACTTTGTACGACAGTGGTAGTAGGTACGTTGGCACCCAAAGGATCATGACAGAAATATTTCATTGCTTGATAATCATCAGCCAAGGAGTAGACAAAAGCCGGTGGTTCTTTATCAAAATCAGGAACCTTGTATGGCCAGTACCTTTCTGGAGCCACTCCACACGTGGTTATAGATCCAATGGCATTTCTTAACCAAGCACCGGTATCACCTGTCACACCCATAAGATTTCTTGTCGTTTTATACACAAATAGACGTGATCCGTCAATATGTTTTCCAAATGCACGTCGTTCAAAATATTCTACTATCCCTACAGTAGCATTTGCGGTACACGAGCCTAGTTGCCCCTGATCCTCAATGGGAGAGCACCATGGTCTCAAATCTACTTGAGCTGGCAACGAAGGTGCTTTACTAGTGGGTACTCCCATTTTTTTCGTCAGGTCTGTTAGTTCGTTACTTGTTGGAGAATAGTCACGAAGATCGGGTATCCGTGGCAAATAACCTGTTCCTACCATCCTATTCTGTTCAGGGAGTTCTACAAGCTTATTATATAGACGTCCTTCTTCACTCATGTCATACTACCTATTGCAATATTATTTAAAATTATCTAGCCCTAAGGTTAAATTTTTTGTAGGTAACGTTATACTCTAGACTAACGATTCTCTTTGGATTGTGTTTTGAGGTTAATTCTAAACTATGTATTCAGCATCCAAGTCAAATGACTCAATGGGGCGTTGTGGAAATCCTTCTTTAACTTGTCCTGTGGAAGGTTTTTCAAATGTACCATGATATGTCATAACTAAATTACCTTCGCTGATCTGGTCCACTTCAAACATCTTCAAAAGAGGTTCGCCCGGGATTACTTCGCCGTCATACAAGACTAGTGCATTGCGCTTAGGCAATACATAAAATTTTGTAAACTGTCTAGAGGCAACAGCATTACCTGTTTCTACAATTCTTGTATTATCGCCAAAAGCGATCTGCCATGCCATCCACCGCTTATTTGTATAATTTACTTGGGCCCTTATTATCGTCCATCTTCCCGAGGGCAGCTTTGGAATGCGCACTTGAATATCATTTTTGTTGGTGACTATAGATCCAGTCACCATAACAAGCCGGTGTTTTAGGTAGATGGTAGCCTTCATAGGTACGTTATGTACCATAACTTTGCGCGAACTTTTTCCTCTTGATGATGCCATTTAATTTGTACCTGATATTGACTATTTAACTTATTTATGGAATCATTTGGTCTTCACTTTGTCTCAGTTTTGAAACTTTTTTTGATATAGACTTGTCAAATGCATTATTCAGAAACAGTGAACAAGGTTAGTTGGTGTAATTGAATGATTCGGAATTGTTCTTAATTGATCGAAACTAATACCCAACATTGAATTCATACTCCTGTAGCAGTCCATATTGTTAACAATTCGGATCCACTGATCAGAGGAATATCATTAAATATATTAGTAAAAGAATTTCGGCGCCGAAAAATTAACGACAATATAGATTAAAGCCCCTTAATTGCAATCCCGAGTTAAATTATCTTTTTTTGAAATGATTTGCATATTCTCCCATGAACGCACACGTGTATCACTTGATGACATCTATTTATTGCATATTATTACTGCTAGTTTTGGTTGTTTATATTTTTCTTGATAGAAAAGAGTTCTTCTACTATAGAAACGCTAATCTTTGATTTGAAATGGTTCATACATGAGAGAGATATTTCATGAGCCATCGGCAACCGATTGAATATAAAATCGGAACAGTAATCCTTTTTAAATTTGCCAAAACAATAAGAACAAATTCTGGTATAGGGGATCCATTTAGTTCTGGCGCATCGGTTCTGCTCGAATCTTTGTACATCTTTTTAATTTCATGTTACATCCAATCCTGACATGATACAATTGAGTTAATTACATTCTTTGAATTTAAAGTTGCTGTTACTGCATTCGGTAAACTGCCAGACATAAAGCATTGACATATTTTAAATTTAAAATTCCTGATCCTTAGTATTGACAATTCAAATTTATTATCACCTGCCTGTTATAATACGAAGCAATAACATTCTATGCGACCTAAGTGTTTCTTGGAGCAAAAAGAGATATAAGAGTGCTTAATCAGAACATTTTCGCACTTCTAAAACTCAAACGTTTTGATACTAATAAGGCAAACACTATTCTATAACTCCGTTTGGACTCGTATTATTTAAGCGAGTAAAGGTTAACCAACATGTGGAATAGAGAAGACGCGAACAGGAACAAAAGAGTTTCAATCGACTGTGGGCGCTCTTTTAAATTCCAGTAAAGTATAATAGTATCCATCTTAGCCATTTACTTAATGGTGCATTACATAGACGACGAAGGCAATGTAATTGTATCCAAGTCCATCAGACCCATTATTGAATATCCTGAGACCATTCTAGGAACTAAGAAAGGAGCAAAAAGACAGTTCAGATATGGTAATTTGCATATTAGAGAATATGATGGGTATTACACGACACATATTGACAAAATTGATCCTAGAGAGGACCCCCTTGGACATCTGATGATAGATGCTCCCGAATACTTGGTCGGTTTATTCTGCGCTCTATCAATTGCCAAGCATGTAGCTTCTTCGATAGCTAAAAAAAGTAACGTAGAATCACCTGATGTACACAAGGCTTTAGAATCTGTATCTACCAATAATACGTTACCAACAAGCATTATTGAGCTTGTATTTTGTACTACATCTTATATAGCTGGTAATTTTATAAAAAATTTGATAGCAAATTTGAAGTCATAAGCGACTAAATAATCAATTGATAATAATGTCCGTTTCTAGTATTTATATAATTAAAGTTATGATTACGTTGTTACCAACTATAATAAATTTTAGAAAGGACCGACGTGACTGGGTTAAACGAGAAGGTAAGGGTGTTGACGAAAAAAAATATAAAAAACATGCAGAAAAAGCACTTAATGCGTTTATTACGCTTGGTCCCTTGTACATAAAATTGGGGCAGTGGCTTTCGACAAGGGCCGATTTTTTGCCCCAACCATATCTGGAAGTATTGGCTAACCTTCAGGATAATGTTCCACCCGCACCATTCACACAAGTGAACCCTATAATCGAAAGTGAGCTTGGGAAAACTGAAAGCATGTATGAATCATTTAATACGTCAGCGATCTCTGGAGCAAGTTTAGGTCAAGTCTATCTTGCTAGGTATAAAGGGAATGAAGTTATTGTCAAGATTAGCAGACCTAATATTGAACAGACCATCCAAAAAGATATCGATGTTTTAAAGAAAATTCTCCCTCTCGCTGCGCGTTTCGTAGATCCTAATTTAGCATTTTCAGCAGAGGGCATCTTGTCACAATTTATTGAAACAATACACGAGGAAATTGATTATAGACTAGAAGCACAAAACTTGATGACCATAAAACAAAATCTCGGAAATAATTACGGCGTGATTATTCCTAATGTCTTCATGGAACGAACATCCAAACATGTAATTACCATGGACTATATTCCCGGCATCAAGATTACTGATATTGTGCAGCTAGAGTCAATAGGAATAGACAGAGGAAACCTAGTCGCGCGGATTCATCGGATATTTTTTAAGATGTTGTTAAGCCACAAAATTTTTCATGCAGACCCACATCCGGGGAATCTGTCGGTAGCCAATGACGGATCTATAATTCTCTATGATTTTGGAATGGTTGGAAGATTGGATAATGAAACTCGACTGAGACTAATTAGGTTATATCGTGGTCTGATCGAATCAGATCATAGAAGGGTTGTCGATATTTTACTGGAACTTGGAACGTTAGAACCTACGGTAAATCGATATTACGTGGAGAGGGCTCTTGAGTTGAGCTTACAATCATTACATGGAAAAGAAGTGGATCAGATGGAAGTAAATGCACTTATGAACCTTGCCAACAAAACGATGAGTAAATTTCCATTTAGACTGCCAAAGAATCTAGCTTTATATTTACGCATGACCAGCATTCTTGAAGGAATTTATAAATACCATGGGATAGAATTTCAATTTCTAAAAGTATTAAGAAATCTGCTTGAAGAAGAAGGACTAATCCAAGAAGCATACGTTGCTGAAATGAAATATTCATTACAGCGTTTGAGAACGTGGGTTGAAGATTCGGTAAGCCTCACACCTCTTTTGAAATCATATCTTGAGAGAGAACATGTTACTGGTGTTAGTAACTCTAATACAAGGTATGATTTTCTAGCATGGAGTATTTTTGCCTCAGTATTATTTATTGGATCTTCAATTATGTTGCCTCAAAATCCCCTTCTGGCATATTGTGGCTTTATACTATCTGGTGTGACTATAGTCGGCGCAACCTTAAAAAGAAAATTTGTACGCTAGTTCATTTCACAATTATTCGATTTTTCAAAGGGATTTTTAGCGTAACTACACCATCAACGTAGGTAGCCCTTCCAATAACTTGCTCTTGTTCGTAATCTTTTGGTGATAAAGGCAATTTTATTTTTCTGTCGATATTAGTAGGCCTATGCATGCAGTATGTATTTGCGGTGCTGGCTTTTAGTTCACGCTTTGCTTTAATTGAAAGCGTATCTTCCATGATACTTATGTTTATCTCGTTTTTTGCAAAACCGGCTAAATCAATCCTTATACTCAAATCATGCTCATCTTCTGTCATGTCAATCGGAGGCATAATGAATTCATAAAATTCTCTTGCGTAGTTATCCACGCCGCTACCGAATTCTCTTGCGATTCGGGGGACCCAGCACATACTTCTGATTACTACAATGAGATATTTATCATTATATGCTTCAAAATCGCATTTTATGGCCACTTTGTCTGGTTTTTCGTTTTAGTGTGAACCGAAGGCAGAGTCTTTTCTTTCCATTTTTGTCTATGTCAGTACTTAAGAAGCCAGGGGGATAATTCAATGGAAGATCGGTCCAAGGGGCGCACCACTTTCCAACCATAAAATCTTCTTTAACCATCTTAACTTCATCATGCCAATCAGTCCAATCATACATATTCATTTGTTGGGGTGTTAAAATGACTCTTGATACACCCCTTAATACATCACCAAATACATAGTTCATACGCAGTTTTCCGACTATGTCGTAAGTATAAGTGAAAACTTGCACTACTGGAGTTACAGCGCTGTCACAAACTAACCTACCAACCCACCTCCCTATTAATTCATCAGGACTTGGAGCCCGAGCGTGGTATTGATAAATTGTTTCATGATCTTGCTCAGTCATAAAGTCCACATAATATCGTCTAGACATACTGAAGGTAAGGATGTGTTTACCCTGATGAGGAGTTCCAATGAATGCCTTTCCAATTATGGTATCAGGATCAACAATCTTGAGAAGATCGTAAAATAGAGAATAAAGTGGATTAGTATATCTCAAATAAATTACTTGTCCGAATCCTGAAAAGTCTCTTAGCTCTGCCACATTATTGGCAAATACATTTGGTAGTTCGTATGGATGAGTGATTCCTTTTATTTTTCCATTCTCGACATAAAACTGCTTATAAAAACCCCCAAGATAACGAATTAGCGAAAAGTCTTGGTCAGTTGGAAAAAATCCTTTCCAATGCCTATTGTTGTAAATCATCAACTTGTTCTTATCGAAAGACCATATTCTTTCCTTTGTTGACAATGCATTGTTATGGCTATGAATTGTCTTTTCTCCATTAACAATCGTTTCTAAAGCACCAGAATTAGATAATTGATTGAACATCGAATCCAATGACCTGGCAGAGCAATACATTGGGTGCTCAATTGAACATGTATCACCGATGTCTACTGATATCCGTTTTGCACGATACTCTCTGTCCCATATTTCGTTTATATTATCTGCGAACATGGTAGCAAGCGCCATTACTGTAATTTGCGGATTGACACCTAAAGCTGTGGGAAATATGCTCGAATCGCAGACATATAGATTACTAAAACCATGAACTTTTCCATTTGAATCTACAACACACATGCTTGCATCTTCTCCCATTCTATTGCCACCTTGAGGATGTGCAGACGATATTAGAAGGCCTTCTGGATCCTTTTCTACCGCATCAACTAATTTTGGAATATCTTTCTTACTATTCAACCTCAAACTAGACTGGTGTCCGGTAATTACGTGATCCGCGCCAATATCAAACCACATTTCAGCAAGTGTTTGTAACCCTTTAGAAATATTTTTGATATCTCTTTGTGTGAGAGAATAATTCACTTTAGGATTTCCATTTTCACTCAAAGTTATGGATCCGGTAGCTTCGTCTCTGATTAACACCCCAGCCATTGTGTAATGATTAAAATCTTCCATAAACCCACTGTAACCTTCTAGAAACGATGGCAATCCTAAAGAAAATTGAAATATCGGTAGGAAGATACTCTCTATTAAAAATCCACCATCAGCAATACCGTTTGTTACTCCGAATTGATGACAAGTGTACCCCATTGGTATCCCGTTATACGCATTTATTTTTCTTTCAAACTTACCGAGGAGGAAAGGAGCGGGGTGTAAACTAAAATCATTTCCAGTTTTACCGTCTGCTATGACACTCTTGATTAAAAGTTGGGAAGAGGCTATAGCACCCGCAGAAACTATTATGACCTTTGCATTGACTCGCAGTTTGAATTTTACCACCCTTTTCCCGTCAATAATATTTGCCTCTACACCTGTCGCAGTGGATAAGTGACCCTTTTCATCCCGCTTGGTTAAATGTGTAATTTTTTCAGCACTACAGTTACAATAAATTCGGATATTAGATTCAGGATTCCGCAAAGCTTTCCTGATATAAGTAACAAGCATGTCTTGCTTTGTTTCATAATGGCATCCCAAATGACAAAAACCACACCTCATACAGTCAATACAATTTCTATTATTTTCACTTGATTTGTATCCCTTAAGTTGGCATGCTTTCTTTAACATTAAATTATTGTCATTCAACTCTTGTTCCTGCACTTTGGATACGTGAATTGCATTCCAAACTTCATCAATGGCTTTATCCCATCGCTGATCTGAGATATTTACACCCATTGCTCTCCACTGTTCTCTCACAAGATCAGGTGTCTTAAAACACACAGCATCGTTAATAATCGTGGAGCCTCCTAGACATTGGCCCTGGGCAATAACTATGCGTAAATTATCCGTAAAATTGGCACCACCATTTTTCCATAACAAAGGCATCATGTCAAGTTCTCGCTGATTCATATCTTCTGCGTCATAATACCCTCCTCTTTCTAATAGTACTACTGATTTACCTTTATTGGTAAGCTTTTCTGCAAGTATTGCTCCAGCGGCGCCTGAACCGACAATACAGACATCAGCATTTTCAACTATGTCGTGGGTAATTAAACTATATTTTTCCTTTCTTTTTTCAATATTTTCTAGACCAAAAATAGTTCCTACCATTTCTAATGACTTATTCCGTACGATGGTCTACCCTTTCGTTCCATGGCAAGGAATGATTATGCGGAACTTGTTTAGGATAACGAGGAACTTGCGGTCCAGGATATCCGTGGGCCTGCACACCGAGAACATTGTAATTTAGCAAGTTTCCAAATATCCGAATCATATGCTCTGCTGCTCTAGCAGGATCCACTTCTGAAATATCAACAACCTCAGCTGTTACATTTGCTAATATATGACCAATCTCTCTTTGGAATGAATTAGCATATGGGTCAGAAAAGTTAATTTCTTGCTTTATAATAACATCGAAATGCTCTAACTCTGCTGGATTGCTACGAACATCGCTTCTATACAATACTTTAGTACCGTCCCTTACTACAATATAGATTTCAGGTGTGCCTTCTGCCTTTATAATTTCATTAGACGCCAAGTTTACTCTATAATTACTTTTAACAGATTCGTGATTGAACGTGAGCTCAAATTCACCGTTTGCATCCGTTGCTCTATATCCGAGATAAATATCATACTCGGGAACTTTGTTAAAGCATTCAACGATGATATTTGGGATTGGCTTATGTTGATAGTCAGTCACAGTTCCGGTAATCTTATATAGCAACAGTTGAGAGTGGTGGATTCTTACATAATAAAGGTTACGTTAATCGGTGAAGATTCGTCTTTACAACACAATATTGAATCATCCAAGTCCAGAACGATTGGGGAGACCTCCTAGAATCAAGTTTTTGACGGTAGCCCTAAGAAAAAGAATCATGACAAAAATAAGAAAGAAAAGAATCGTTAGCATCCAATTACTATTCAGTATTAATCTCGTACGATAACAACATAGTTATGTTACTATATAGAAGAAGTTTATATGTCATGAATCTTGACGGCGCAAAGTCTCCTTTGCATCCTTTATTCCCTGATTGAACAAAGTTGTTATAGTATCTAAAGAAAAATCACACCATTTATTTGCAATATCATCTCTATCATAGCTACGTTCTATCCTGATTACTTTAACTATATCAAACCTCTTTTCTATAAGATCGCGGTATTTTCTGGGCTCTCCTGAACGATGACTACTTTTTGATTTCTTATCTAAAATGACATCTATTTCTTCTGTTGTTGCACCTTTCACTTTTGCGAATTTTATTAAAGCATTGACTAAATTATAATAATCTGATACAATATTTGCAATTTTCTCATCGTATGGAGTCTTGTCCAGATAGGTCAATTCGTTCTTTCTATTTCTCACACCATCCAAATCTGAAGGTACTGGGTGCTTCTGCAGTGAAGGCCATACATCAACTATGTAAACTTCCATGTTAGGAATATCATAGCTTCTATCCTCTACGTTCTTCCAATAGTCTTGATGTGATTGTATTAGTTCCCTTAAAGGAGTATTATTGAGTATACCACCATCCCAAAATTTAGTGTAATTAAGATCATTTTCCCGAATGTCAAATGATTTTTCTCTCGTCTTTGTATAATCATACTCTTTTGGGACTAGAGTATAATCATAATGTTCCGGCACCGAGGCACTCGCTATTATATGGTCGATCATGATTCCTTTATCATATTTTATTATACGTTCATACTTACCTTTCTTATCATTAATTCCGGCTTCATAGTTACCATACTCTGATCTTCTGGTGCCTGTATCTTTTTCTTTTACATAGCTATCAAAGGCTACTACTTCCCCTTCTTCAACATCCACACTTGTTGCAATAAGTCTTGGTTCTTTATTGTCATAACTCGTTGCAATAGGAAAATTTATAGATCTCTTTATTGTTTCTTTTAATCTGGTGTTATCATATAGATACCAAATGTTGGGAATGATAAAATTATCAAAGAATTTGAAATCAACATTGGGTGGTACTCGCGGAGAGAATACGTTTGATGCTCCATTTATTATAAATTCTTTTGACGTATAATATCTTCTTGCAGCTTCTCCTGAGGCAATATCGGAATTGGCTTTATTAAATATATCCCACGCAAAAGTCCACGATTTTTGATCCCAATAAAAAGGCCACCAGGTACTCAAGTTGATATTTGAGGCTAACCGCAATTTCCAAAATTCTTCAAGTTTTTCTGCAGAATCTTGCCAACTTTCCCTAACATTTTTCTTTTCTTCTTTCCTCTTTTTTATTACATGACTTACCAAAAATGCAGCATTTATCGCACCAATCGAAGTGCCAGCTATTATATCAAAAATATTCTCGTTTTGTTTTATCCCAATTGTATTGTTTATTGAATTGTACAATTCTTTAAAAACTCCTGCTTCATATGCACCCAGTGCTCCGCCTCCCTGAAGAACCAAAGCTCTTTGTGTATTGTTTTTGCTCATCCTAACGCATTATATAATTATCTCCTTTTTGAATGTTGATGGTTTTTTGAATAATACCATTAATGTGTATGCATATGGTTTGCAAGTCTAAAAGTTGTAGAGTCTTCTGCAACTGGACAACTATAACCAATTTACTATAAATTAATATATCATCATTTTCAGGAAAAAATTAATTCCTATTTTGAACATTTAGTAGCACGGTTTCATTTACTATTATTTTGTTATCATCTGGAACGATCTTACCTAATATTCCAAATCAGAGTAAAAACCTAACAAGACATTTTAGTAACATTAAAAACAAATAGAAAATAATAAATCTTAATACCTAGAAGTTCATAGTATGGTCCCTGAGATAAAATGACTAAAAACAATTCAAGTGATTGGATGCTTGAAGGAGATTATTTTGAGGGTTGTAATTGTAACTCAGTCTGCCCCTGCATTTTTTTACAGGACCCTGATGAAGGATACTGCAACCTTACTATAGCGTGGCATATAGAAAAAGGTCACTATGGAGCTGTGGAATTAGATGGATTAAATGCTGTGGCTGTATTTGTGGCTCCTGGTAATATGTTTACTGGTCCTAAAATGAAGCTAGCCTTCTACGTTGACAATAATGCAAACCAAGAGCAGGGTAATGCTTTATCAAATATATTTTCTGGCCAGTCCGGTGGTTTTTTTGCTGTAGCGGCGCAGTTTATCGGAGAGGTGGTAGGAGTTAAATCTGCTCCAATAACGTTTGGAGTGGATGGAAAACGTCGTTGGTTGCATATTCCAGAATACTTAACCCTAGAAATAGAAGCAATAAAGGGACACGATCCTAATAAGGATAGCCTGATTGTAAACCCTTCCTTTACTATGGTACCATCACACGATGCTGTAATATCTCGCTCTACGAAATACTCGTATAAGGACCATGGCTTTGAATGGGATTCCTCCGGTAAAAATGGCTTCTATTCAAGGTTTAAGTACGCGTCCTAAAATTTTTTTATGTATTTAAGCGGATTTAAAATGCGACAAAGTATTTTTCATCATTTTAATTTCGTATGAATAGGCATGAATAAACCACAAAAAATCATCATCATCTCGCTTCTGCTCACTACTGCACTCTCTTGGTATTTTTCAACAATGCAGCCTGACATGATGAATTTTATGATGGGTTACAATCCTACACTAATCTCATTGTTTACTGCAAGCTGGACTGTTGGAATGGCTGCAATGATGTTTCCAGCTATTATACCAATGGTGGTGCTTTATGATAAACTTATTACTAATAATAAACCGTCAGACGTATCTGCAGTAACGATACAGACAACTTTCACTCATACTTTTAATGTGATACTCTTTATTGGAATGTATCTGATAATATGGGCGTTGACAGGTCTAGCTCTACTATTAGGTTGGTCTGTTGCAATGAATTTTTTTATGAGCGGTCTTTCAAGTAGCAACGTAGCCATAGTATTTGGAATCATTCTGATTATATCTGGTATCTATCAATTTACCCCCTTAAAGAACAAATGCATAGGATATTGCGAATCTCCACTTAGTTTTTTTATGAAAAGATGGAAAAAAGGGACAGTGGGGGCAATTAAAATGGGAGCCTATCATGGGCTTTATTGCATTGGATGTTGTTGGCCCTATTTCCTAATTATGTTAGCTCTAGGGCTGATGAACCTTGTTTGGATGAGTTTGTTTGCGGCAATAATTTTTGGAGAAAAAATGTGGAGGAAAGGAATATGGATTGCAAGGTTCTTTGGAATTGCCCTAATAATATTAGGACTATCTACTAGTCTAGGGCTGACCGTCCCTTTTTGGTAGCAAAATGTATATGCATCGTTGTCAAACCGGGCCCGTCGGGATGCTTATTGTTAACAATTCGGCTCCAAAATGAAAAATTCTAAAATGGAATTAATATCTTCCAATCTTTGAAAAGTTGGCTAATTTCAGCAAACTATAGAGCACTTTTCCTCCAAATCATAAATACTATATTGTAGATATACTAGAGTGAGAGAACAGCCAAATGATTGGTGTAAAATCCTAGTTGATGGAGATTCCCACATTAGATATTATAATATAATATGGATGCTAGCTCAAATCATAGAGTAGCTCAAGGAAGAGTCCAAAGAGGCTAACAAAAACTTAGAAAAAAGCTACCAGGTTATCTTGGATTGAGGCTATACGTTATCTAACAAAGATACAGACCGCAAATCTAGCGTAAAAGAATTTGGAAATGACGCTTATGGCCAGACAGAAAGCATAGATCACTTCTGGCCAAGTTTTTCCTCAGAAAGGGAGCTGTTAGGTGAAGCGATAGTGACGGAGTAAGAAATTAGAATTATGACCGGGCTTCCCAGAGTGTCTAAAGAAAACATATCGATAAATGTGTATCCAGTCAAACTAGTAATAATAGAAATGGGTGAAAGAGCAGAATACTGTGGAATCTTTAATCATCCTGATAACATTGATACCATTTTCTGGAAGCCATCATTTTCAAACGGAATCTGGGAAATAATATTTAAAACCAAAAGCTAAAGAATTGAGACGATATTACTCTAAATAATAATTCAGATTCCCCTCTAACAAAAGTTTTCTATATCGTTAGTAGATTTCATCAATTACCACTGCGCTTGTCTTTTGTTTATTCTCTAACGGCGATGTGCTCCTTGTATCCACCCTCCAATTAAATAAAATAATCTAGTAATTTTCTGGTTCTCATGAATTGAGTAATTTTTTCTTGTTTTTTCTCTTTTGCGAGGTAAGCCAATAATGCAATGATGAATAATTCAATCACAACTGTCAGAATTCCATTAGGCTCTAATTCCCTTACAGGGGTTGCCTCGGGAGAAAATGGCGGCACAAATAATCTTACATAGATAAACATAGTTACAAATAGCGCATTTGCAGCTATACCCATTTTGTAAAGGACCTTTCTAGTATTTGTCCCTAACCTTTCTGCAAAGATCATCACAATACCATATCCTAACTGAGGAACTCCCATTGCTAAGAAGGCAATCCCCCAAACGTATGACTCTGTCATGTGTTCATTGACTAATAATATGTGAATTATACCAACAGATATCGATAAGATCCCTATTAAAGTAAAGATTGATACTTTTGTTTCCATAATTCTATGAGTATTCCTGTTGTTAGCTTTTTTCGTTGGTATTATATTATTTCCAAGTAGCAATAAAACTCCTGTAGTAATAGTTAGAGCACCTATTCCAGTCCATTCAGTAACAGATGTGATAATTTGAGAATTTCCACTACTATCAATACTCATATTATTCATCATGCCGCTTTCTTTTTTCGCTTCCTGTGCAAAGGCTAGATTAAGACCTTCGGCAATAATGATTGGTACTATTATTAGAATTGCGGCCGTAAGACAAGAACTAATTTTTAAATCCATGCTGTGGTATATGTCATTGGATTTTATTAAGGTAGAGACAAATCTCAGATTTGAATCCCAAATGTGGAACCCATATGATGGGATTGGGTCGAAAATCAATGATATTGCATAAGTAAGAGTCCGTTGACATTGTTTATATAAGACAAGTATATCAAATTGTTTCAATGATAACTGCATCACCGAGAAGTTATGTACTATTGATTGGAATTACAATGGCAGTTCTAGCCCTGTCATCATTAATAGCATCTTCTCATCTTAAGAACGCCTCTGCATTTGATGAGGATGGATATATAAAATTTATTGTTTCAAAAATAAATGAATCAAATACCAATATTACAGAGAGCACTGGGGCTACGGCGGTGCCAGAGGTGGCTAAGGGTCCTTCCATTCCTACTAAAGGATATCTTGTAGAAAAAGTCGGTGACAGTTTGTATTCGGTTATGGATGGTTCCTATAATACCATGTTCATGGTGACTGATAAGGGAGTTGTAGCAATTGATGCTCCTCCTTCTTTGGGACAAAAGTATCTTAAAGCGATTGCTGAAGTAACTAACAAACCAGTCAACTATGTCATTTATAGTCACGCTCATATTGATCATATAGGCGCTGCGGGGATTTTCCCAAAGAACGTTACTATCATAGCTCAGGAAGAGACTGCTCGAGAATTACAGAATGCCAGGGCTGTAGCCAAAAATGTGACTATGGTTCCACCTGTACCAACTATAACCTTTACAAAGAATTATAATCTAAGCATAGGTAACCAGACACTAAAGTTGGATTACTATGGTTCTAATCATCTTCCGGGGAACATCTTCATTTATGCCCCAAAGCAAAAAGTGCTAATGTTAGTTGATATAGTGTTTCCCGGATGGGTACCTTTTCCGTACTTGGCAATTGCAAAGAATGTTACTGGCTTCATCAAGGCCCACGACATTGCTTTAGATAGATATGATTTTAATAAATTCGTTGGAGGACACCTTACTAGACTTGGTACCAGAAATGATGTGGCAGTACAGAAGGAATTTATCGACGATTTAAAAAATGCTGCTATGAAGGCGAACCAAGAAGTTATTTTTAGTAA
>Ga0065715_10000194_pt1 | contig 37979 bp, 31 predicted proteins | sample MisBulReplicate1_FD_59102 | JGI IMG/M metagenome (GOLD analysis project Ga0065715, IMG submission 59102) | Miscanthus rhizosphere microbial communities from Kellogg Biological Station, MSU, sample Bulk Soil Replicate 1 : eDNA_1 v2 (version 2) | ecosystem: Host-associated > Plants > Roots >...
GATATCTCTAACCGGCACAGGAACATCCTATTCAGCCGCAGAAGGACCGATAGATCCGGATTTTAAATCGAAACGTCAGGTCGGTGGAACTTTCCAGGGAATTAAGGTATGGGGACCTATAGATGCCCCGGGGCAGCTTGGAATTTGGGGAACAGAGGTGACAGTCGATTTTGATATTTGTGTGGCCGACGGTGCATGCGTTGAAGCTTGTCCAGTCAATGTTTTCGAATGGCTAGATACTCCAGGACATCCAGCATCTGAAAAGAAACCATTTATGGCCAGAGAGAAGGATTGTATCTTTTGCATGGCGTGTGAGAATGTTTGTCCTCCTCAGTGCGTAAAAATTTTCCAAAAGGGATAACTACCTAAAGTTTTACGGTGACTATAAATAGTTACCCTGCCTCTAATTGAGAGGATATTAGACTATGTCAGGTACGGGGGAGCTTCTTTTTATCATTTTCATAATTATCGCGTGGATTATGACTGCTTATACTTTGAACTTTCACTACCTTAGTTTTAGATCGAGGAGAAACAGCCGTCATGAGAGTATACGAATTAAGAATCAAGAAGTTAAAAATGGATCACATTTCCCCTGCGTGACAGTACAACTTCCTATTTACAACGAGAAATATGTCGCACGAAGATTAATAGACGCTGTCTGCAAGATAGATTATCCCAAAGAGAACATGGAAATCCAAGTACTAGATGATTCCGATGATGAAACTTCAAACGTTATAGATTCGCTGGTGGATTCTTACATCAAGGAGGGGTATGATATAAAAGTAATACGACGAAATTCAAGGATAGGATTTAAGGCCGGTGCTTTGCAAAACGGACTCAAGTTTGCGAAAGGAGAGTTTATCGCGATTTTTGACGCAGATTTCATTCCACCTGTTAATTTCTTGGTAAGACTGATTCCATATTTTAGTAATCCAAAAATAGGATTAGTTCAGTGCCGTTGGGGCCACGTTAATGAGGGTTTTTCTGTTCTCACGGGTGCTCAAGCTGTATCATTGGACCTTCATTTTTTGGTTGAGCAGAAGGCAAAAAGTATTTCTCATCTCTTTATGAATTTTAATGGTACTGCAGGAATCTGGAGGTTAACATGTATAGTAGATTCTGGTGGATGGCATACACGTACGTTAGTAGAAGATCTTGATCTGAGTTACAGAGCTCAACTAAGAGGGTGGAAATGTATCTTTGTAGAGGACATGATTGTAGATGCTGAACTTCCAGTTCAAATGAATGCTGCAAAAAGGCAACAATTCAGATGGGCAAAAGGCTCAATGCAGGTTGCCTCCAAGTTATTGATTGGTATTCTTGTTCATGGAGGAATTTCTATGGACACCAAAGTTCAGGCATTCATTCAATTAACCAAACACGTTATCAATCCTCTGTTTTTGATTCAATTCTTGATATTCCCAATACTCTTAGCTCTAAATATTAAGATCCAGACGACAGCTTGGTCTGCGGTAGTAGGAATCGCTATTTACGTAATTATGGGCCCGGCTAGCTATATATTTATGATAAGAAAGATTTGGGGGAAAAATTGGAAAAGTAAAGCTCTACAATACCTATATTTGATCTTTTTTGCCTCTGGAATATCTATCAACAATTCAATTGCGGTAATCGACGGTGTGGTTGGCAAGAAAAACGAATTTTTGAGGACACCAAAATTTGGGGTTGTACAAAATAAGCAACAGTGGAAAAATAAGTCCTATGTACTTCCCTTTACTAAGACGACAGCACTTGAAATTTTTTTCGCACTGTACGGGTGTATTGCTATAATAATTTCATTGATGTCTTGGAATCCTCTTTTCATCCCGGTGATCGCCTTGCAAACTTTAGGATTCGCATATGTAGCATACCTCAGTATCACTCAGTCACTTACCAGAAACGATACCAAGAGATCACTCAAAACAATGTCCCAATCGAAGCCGTTTCATCCCCCCAAGTCAATGAACAAGGTTGATGATGTTTATTCAAAGAAAAAGGAGATTATAAATACGAGAAGCTATCTGAGATCATTAATTACTACGTATGTAACACGGAAGGATGAGGTAAAAATCTACCGAAGACAATCTAAGATGCTAGGGATTGGGCTTTTAGTATTTGTTTTTGTTACTGGGATATTCGTTTTTCTGGGGTACCAGGCGACTGTATATCCCTTGGACAAAGCCGTAGCCTATCTTGAAAGAGCAGAGACCGCTCAAACACCTGAAGTCCTAGTGGACTACGTGAATCTTGCTAAACAAAATTTGCCGACAGAAGGAAATCCTGTATGGCCGTTCGCCACAGCGAGGACAGACTTTAACTCGATCCAGAATGAATTAGACGCCCTAGCATTAAGAGGAAGGCTCGTGTCTTACCTTGAACCAAATAGTGATTCTTATAATACTGCTTTAATTGACATGCACAATTCAGTTCAGAAGATTTCAACAAATCTAACAGAGGCTACGCCATTTCTTTTTGCTAGTTTGACTAATATTATACTTGTTTGTGTTTGGATTTTTGTAATAGCGATCATTTTCAAAGTCGTTACTAGAAAAAAGGAAAATATAAAAGATTACGAACACCAATAATGAGAAAACATTTGAGGGATAATCATGAAAAATCATTTTTAATCTTTACCTAAGTCAATTTGGCAATTAATTTGAGCATTTCGACCTGTCTTCTATATCACTCCGGCTTCACGCAATTTATTGGGAAGGTAGGTGTCAGCGAGAAACTTGAAACCATGTTTAAAAAAAGCGTCTAATTCGCACTTCTCTTTTCGTTCCAAGAATAAATTTAATTCTTTCTTCCACTTTCGATCCTGGAGCCACGGCTTCTTTTTCATGTCGTTGGCCCTATTCAGATCTTCATCTGTTACCGCTAACCTCGCCACTTCTGGTATGTTATAATCATAAATGTCGGAGAACATCATTCCAAGAACCTTCGCATCTGGAGTAACCAGTCTATCACTATCATAACTAAGCGATTCGCTACCTATTTTGTAGCGAAGCGCTATTCCTAATCCCCATGGGTCAGCGTCGGCAAAAATGACCACAGGTTTCTTCCATCGCTCATTCAATGTCTTGACCATCATCCTCGTAGCTCTGTCGGGTTCACCAGAACCAGTCAGTAATATCGCATTATATTTCTGGATAAATCCAGATTTTCTGATATTGTTTAGCACCGTATCCTTTTCTACTACCATGACAAAATCAGCTTTAACGTCTACAATTTCTAAATCACGTATATTGGTAGGTATTAACTGCGAAGTTGCTCTACTACCTAAATTGCAGTCAATCAAATCTCCACCAACTAAGAGTGAAATCGGCCCGGAAATCATTCCTTTTGGCTTGGAAGTTACCGAAAATTCTTCGCGCGGAACATTGGTCATTAGTTCAATTGCTTTTATTGCATCATCAGAATCTTCTTGGCCATTCCAGAACTTTTGTTTGTTCTTCTCATCGCCTACAGTACTTAGTGTTGCATAATACATTCCTCTTATAGTGCTTTCCATCTCCTCATCAAGTAACCTTCTGATGGCGTTAGCCATTACCAAATATTGTGAAAAAGTTGGGATTTTTTTAGCATTGTGAGGACCTACCATTATGGTTTTGTTACCAATAGCAAGCATCCTCTTTTCTTCTGACCAAATAGTATTATCATACCCAATTTTAGGAAGTTCAAGAGAGGGCATGGCCTGATTTAAAATTACATCATCTGATACTCTTTTCATTATCACCTTGATTTTGCTAATTACTTCCCGATGCTTTTTATCTTTAGCTGGCATTTTTTCACAACCTTTTCGACTTGGGAATAGATTTCTTGTACCGGTCTAAAGTCACTTGCACAGGATCTTGTTTTTGCCGATGTACTTGAGATACAGTCTTCTTTCTACTCATTTCGAACTTGCTTTTATTCTTAAATTTTGCAAGATCTGGTAAACTCTTCTCATATGTAGTAATTTCTGTAAGATTTTGATTGGATGGTTCAGCCGCTGTATTTGATTCTGACTCTGCCATGATCAACAATTCATTTCCTACATATTTTTGAGCCAACAAATGGAAGGCGGATGTCAATTTCTTTTCATCTATTTTAATTGATTCTGCTATGGCATTTACAATAAATGGAATATAGTGCTTGTAGAGCCTAAGCTTATTTTCATTTTCTTTAATCTTCATTTCTCTCCTAATTTGGGCACTTACTTTCCTATAGAGATCTGATAGACACGCCTTCATGTAACGCTTAAGATCGCCTTCCGCGGCAATGCTCTCTTTTCCTGCTGTTTTGTAAGGGATTTTTGTAGAACAAATGTGAAAAAAAATATGAATGGGTAAATATTCAATTGCTCTTTCAGACCGAGTTTCCGAATTTCGAAATTGTTCTTTTACCTCCTTTTTGGAAATGCCCATTTTATTTATTTCAACTTCAGAAATCACTTCTCTTGCTACGTCGGACCCTTCATCATATAGTAAGGGAATTTTGTTAGCAAATCTATACAGTTTGAATGATGCTATATCTCCTCCATACGTAATACCACATTCAACTATCGTGGGGCGATTGTTGATAACACAGGCCCTCGATGAATATGCTGTTAGTGAGGGTTTATACACTCTCGCGGAGAGCTGGGTTTGAGGAGCAGAGGAGTCATTTGGATCCTTTCTGACTAAAACAGCGTATTCGGAGCTCATACCCGCAGTTAGGATTTTTTCACCTATCGGACTCAAGTGCTCAGTATTTGGTGATTGAAATTTAGTGTGTTTGCATATGTTAACTACGTGAATTAGTTCGTGTTCATTATACTTATCCGCTGACTTTAGCTCCAGGCCTGCCCTAACAATGATTTCCCTAGCTTTCTCAGCTGACATTTTTTGAAACGAACTGCATAGAACCCCATGTAGAGTTGTTTTTTGGTGTTCGTGATTAAGTATAGCTTTCCTCAAAGTCTTGAGATCCATATCTGCAGGATGGGGAAGGACTTCTTTCGCCGGATTAGGCATAGCAGTTGTCCTTCTCTCGAATGTAACAACCCCTTCATCAGATTCAAATGTGAGAATGGCATAAGGATTCACCACGCTCGTGTGACTTATATAATCATAAATCTTATTTCTAGTAACGGGGGACAATCTGGCTCGCAAAACAGCCTCTACTTTGAATCCAAATTCTCCGTCTATTTCTCGTTCAGACTGACTTATGATCCTCCTTGAGAGCACTATAGGTTTATTGGTTCCGATATCAGTTCTGAGATCAAAATACCATTCTGGTTCATCTTGAGATTTAGACCATACCCTAAGAGGATGGTCCGTGTCTTTTGTAGAAAATGCAGCAATCATTTTGAGACCCACCCCAAATAATCCCCGTTGTTGTTTTTCCACGTATTTACCAGAAGTCAAGAATGAACATACAGCTACAGGTACTTTATCAGCTGGAATCCCAACCCCATTATCTTTGCATGCAATAAGCCACAAATCGTTATCAGGATCAAGGATCCTAAGTTGTAAATTTATAACAGGAAGGATATGGCTGATTTCACACGAGTCAAGTGCATTTTCCAAGAGCTCTCTAACCGCCATGTACAGGATTCGCTCTCCTGTAAAGCCGGCAAGTGCAGAATTATCGACAAAAAATTCAGATTCAGCTTTCCGGTGATAACGAACCTTGTTTCCATGAGTCGATCTAATTTGTGAACTAGACCCGACCTGGTTAGAATCATTTACAACTTCTACGGTTGCTTTATTTTTCAAACATTCAAGATTATTTTGCATCTAAATTTAACTTTTTACTATGAATAATCTCGTTATGTCATGTTGGCGTTTCTAGCAATCCGAGCCATATGGAGTAGCGGCACTTTTAAGTTCAATCATTCTGAAAGACTCGAACTGGATCAAAATCCTCTTTTTGCCCTTCAAAATAACAACAAAATCTGACCCAGTCCCCACTACCTTTCCGTCTATAATGTTCCGAAGCCCTCCCACGGGGATATGTAATATTTTGAGTCTTAAATTCTTGCTGTTAACTGAAACCTAATGTAAGGCGATTAGCAAGGACAGTAACGATCTTTTTCAGCAAAATTGGAATTCAGAGAGATTTTTCGGGTTCATTAGAGATTAGTAAGTAGATAGTCTAGAGGTAAAGATTATAGTTGCCAAATTAATTCTTTTAGCTGATACATGGACATTGAAAAACGTGTAGATCTGATTAAAAAACCACCCACAGAAGAAATCGTGCTTGAGCAGGAGCTGAAAAAATTATTTGAAACCGTGAATAGGCCTCGGCACTATATAGGGCTAGAATTGTCGGGAAAATTGCACCTTGGAAGCCTCATCCTTACAGGTTATAAAATTAACGATTTCCTAGAGGCTAATGTTGAATGCAATATATTTTTGGCAGACTGGCATACTTACATTAACAATAAGCTAAATAGTAATTGGGAAATGATCAAACAAGTTTCAAATTACTATTCTGAGGCGTTCAGATTCTTCTGTCCCGGTGCTAATGTTGTGTCAGGATCGACACTTTACGATTCAACAAAAGATTATTGGAAAAATTTCATAGAATTTTCTAAACTCATGACATTGCCAAGAACCTTACGTGCACTAACGATCATGGGAAGGTCAGAAAAAGATAACCTTGATTTTTCTCAGTTGCTCTATCCTTCTATGCAATCAGCAGATATCAAGGCCTTGGATTTAGATATTGTTCATGCAGGCACGGACCAGAGAAAAATTCACATGCTCGTTAGAGAGATATTTCCTAAATTGGGGTGGAAGGTGCCGGTATCTGTCCATCATCACTTATTGCCAGGTCTTGCAAAACCACTTACCTTAGGCGAAAGTGAACCTTACAGTAACGAGTCTCGTATTTCAAGTAAAATGAGTAAAAGCAACCCATCCGCGGGTATATTAATTCATGATGATGAGCCAACAATTAAAGATAAAATAAACAAAGCGTACTGTCCGGTTGGAGTTTCACTGAATAATCCTGTATTAGAAATAATACGTTACATAGTATTCCGTGATGCTGCAGAATTCCAAATTGAACGAAATAGCAAATATGGTGGTGATATATCTTACACTGATTATTTTGAATTACAGCTAGACTATGAGAAAGAAAAAATACATCCTATAGATTTAAAAACTGCGACCTGTCGCTATCTTGATAAAATAATTGATCCTATCCGAAAGCATTTTACTGGTTGGGATGTGGTGGACAAGATTTGAATTTGGCCCTTATAGGTATTACATATTGAAATTTGTTACACATTTAATCAAGAATAGTAAAGAGAAAAAAATAGGGAGGAGAAATTCTGAAAAATTCTTGTGATATCTTAATCACCAACGCATTAGCTGTAATTCCGTTTTATGGAATAGTCGATACCAATATACTTATAGAGGATGGAAAGATTAAAGCGATAAAGAAATCTGCAGAAAACGTCCAGTCTTCAAGAGTAATAAATGCTTCTCACAGGTACGTTTTACCCGGTATAATTGACCCGCATGTACACTACGGTGTATTTAATAACCTTGCAGATTCTGCCATGTCAGAATCGCGCTCGGCCGCCGTTGGAGGAGTAACTACTATTATTCGTATGCTCAGAATACATGGTTCTTGTAAAAATATTATGAAACATCTTTTGGTGAGCCAGAGCGCCCACATAGTAGACTACCGTATACATGTTTCTATCCTAGATAACTTACAGTTGGAAGAAATGAACTTTCTATCAAATTTAGGATTTAATTCATTTAAAATCTATATGAATTTAGGGTCTTCTGTCAATCGAATACTTGCCGACCTGGAACCGCCAAGATCCGAAATAGATGAAATGGAGGTTAATATGACAGATGATCTCTTAGTTAAGATTGCAAAGAATTCTGCAGCTCTGAATTCGTTGCTAATAGTGCATGCTGAAGACCACAAAGTGTGCTCTAGAATGATGAACAATTTGAGTGTGGTATCGAACGATGAAAACCATAATCTATTGGAAATATGGTCAAAGGCCAGACCAACATCCTCCGAAGTGTCTTCAATATCCAAAATAACAAAGATGGCTGCTACCTTTGGGGCCAATTTATATTTCGCTCATATAGGATCTTCAGACGCCTTGAGAGAGATCATGCGAAGCAGACGTCGCTTTAAAAATATTGATATTTGGGTGGAAACTTGTCCGCATTATTTAACACATTCCATCGACTATAATAATTTAAGAGGCAAAGTTGTACCGCCAATTAGATCTAAGACTGATGTTACTGTAATGTGGAATGCAATACAAAATGGGGTCATTGATACTCTAGGTACAGATCACGTTGCAAGTAACCTAAGAATGAAGGTTGTGGAAGGTAATTTATGGAAGTCACTTTCTGGGTTTCCAGGCCTCGCAACAATGCTACCAGTCATGTTAAGCGAAGGAGTGAACAAGAGTAGGCTGTCTCTGGAAAAATTGTCTGAAATTTGTTGTTATAATCCCGCCAGAATATTCGGGCTGTATCCAAAAAAGGGTACAATTCAATGCGGCGCCGATGCAGATCTAACTATTATAGATTTGGAGGAGGAGCGAGAAGTTACTCCAGAAATTCTGCAGGGCTATTCGGATTACACTATTTATGAAGGTTGGAAGTTACGAGGTTGGCCAACTATGACTTTAGTTAGAGGTAGAGTTGTAATGGAAAACGGATGGGTTGATCCTCACTCAATTGGGCATGGACGATTCGTTACCACACAAGGGCCTGAATTTGGGTTATCGAATTAAATATTATGGAACACTCAAGGACAAAAAAATTGAAGATAAGACTGGTTGCAGTTTAGAAATTATTTATATTCAACTTGGCGTGCCTTAATAGAGTATTACTTGAGCGCTATTATGGAGATTTGTCGTTTAAGAAAGTACTTTCCCTTAGGCGGAGGAATTTTGACTTTTTTAAAATTAAGAAAGATAGGATATCGCAAGGCAGTAGATGATGTAACACTTTCATTGTTACCGGGCAGGACTCTTGTGCTAGTAGGCGAGTCAGGTTCGGGAAAAACTACGTTAGCACGATTAATGCTCAGAGCATTAGATGCAGATTCAGGCTCAATTAAATACGGTGGCATAGACATCACTCGTAAAACTGGAAAAGATCTCAAAAATTTTAGAAAAAAAGTACAGATGATACATCAAGATCCGTATACTTCACTCAACCCTAGGATGTCTATTTTGGAGATTGTAAAAGAACCATTAGACATTTTTTGTAAATACTATCCCAAAAAGGAACGAAATGAAATCGCACTGAAAACTATGGAAGATGTCTTTTTGGATCCTGTCGTCGAAACTTCTATGAAACGCCCAAACATGCTATCAGGAGGACAGCGACAGAGAGTTGCACTTGCTAGAGCATTGGTCTTAATGCCTGAATTGATAATTGCGGATGAGGCAGTATCTATGCTAGACGTATCAATAAGAGCCGAAATATTGCAGCTCATGAGGAAACTAAGTATCAAACGACGCATAAGTTATCTTTACATAACTCATGATTTGGCTACATCGCGGTATATAGGAGATGATATAGCTGTGATGTATGCTGGCAAAATAGTAGAAACAGGTACCGTAAGGGATGTCTTGTCAAAACCTCTTCATCCATACACCCAGATCTTGCTTCAAGCAGTTTCAGAACCTGATCCTAAAAATCTAGATTCTGAGAAGTCAATTCCAATCAAATCTGATAGTTTTGCCGGCCTCAAAATAGGCTGTCCATTCTCTAATAGATGTCAGTTCGCCATGGATATTTGTAAAGTTGAGCCGTCGCTAAAAGAAATAGGAAACAATCACTGTGTGTCATGTTATCTTTATGAGTCGCGGAAACCTGGGGTAAAATGAGGACGTTTCATGCAATTAGAATATTCAAATTTGATAACTAAGAATTACCAGTAGTTTAATAATTAGGGTGCTTTACCCCATTTACCAAAAGCCTCTTAATTCATTTAAAATCTTAAGATTTTAGACAAAATGCAAAATTATCATACTTTATTTTATCAGGTCCCTTCTTAACCAGAGGATCTCGTGTTATTCGATACGAGAAGAACAGAATTGGCAATTCAGCCTCCCCCTAATTGTAGTACCAATATTGTAAATTATTGAATCCAAGCCCTGCGTAATCTTCTAATATTATGAAGTATAACTAGAAACATATGAGAAATGTCTTAACCATTGACAATATCGAGAAAAAGTTGAGACTTGCTGATATATCTCCAATATGGAATTCGCGGCTTTACGAAAAAGGGCTGCCGCTTCTTTTTTCGCTCACTTGGTTTAAATGGTATTTTGAACTTAAGTTAGCGTCAAAATGTGTAGTGGGTGAAGCTTACGGCTTTGATTCCTCTTATTTGATTCATTGTTCCGAATGCGATAATTTCGGCTGGAGATTCATGATATATTTTACTGTGAGGTCCAAATCGAAATTGGATGAGAATGCAAAAAGTTTTGTGAAACACTGGTTAGAAAAACATTCTCAAAGCGACAATCTCACTGAATACGGAATTATGAAAAAATCAAGTCAGATATTGAAATGGGTGAAATAGAATCTTAATCCGCATAGCAATCTTAAATCTCTGAGACTTCTAATTTACAGGACAACTATTTCTAGTTAAAGAATTGAACCTTACCATCAGGACAAGAAAATCAGAGTTTAATAGAAATAAATTGCTTGTTCAATTACCTGTCCCCAACCGGTTATCACATGCTTCCCTTTACTAATTCGACTATTTCTGGACCCTTTATAGGCTTATGAAAGTAGTCTCGAGCCTTCCAAATCGGAAACAAGGAAAGGAATTCGTGGTCATTGGCTGTTGAATCCGACATGAGACAAATTCTCGCGTTACCATTCAAGTCGCTTATCTTTTGATATAAAGAATATCCGTCTACGTGTGGTAGGTTTACATCCATAATTATCAAATCGTAACGTTCAGATTTAAGAGTAGTCAGTACCAAATTAGGATCATTGTATGCATCAGCAATACAGCCCATTTCTTCCAATCTCTTTCTCATTTCATCGGTTATTTTTGGTTCGTCGTCAATTACTAGAATTCTTAGTTGTTTCAGATCGTAAATTTTTCTCTCGTCCAATTATTAATTTATTCCGTAAAACTTTTTTCACATATTCGCAACGAACTAGTAGCTCGGTCCATCTGATTTGCTAATGATTACCAATCCAAGGTAAATGATTAACAGCTGACTTTAAAAAATCTTTTTAGGGGCAGCCTTCCATTTTCTGAATGAAGTAACCCCTTTCCTTGATCCCTTTGTCTACTGTGGGTGGAGCTTCTTGTATATGGCAAAATTGGCATTCTTCCTGTGTCATTTTCTGTCCCCCCTCACCTACGCCATTTAGAAATTCCTTTCCATATTCTATTGCCTTCTCGTGTGGCGTAGAAGACTCTACTATTACATCAAAGTGCATTATCCTTCCGTCCTTTTTTGTGACATATGTATCATAGACAGCGCATTCCATAACATTGGGTTGTAAATGTGCTCTATTTATTCCATGTCCTTCACACTCATGTTTCGGACATAATAACGAAGTAGTGTTACAGGGACTGCTATTTCTGGTATTTTGGACTATTCCAATATAATCGGGATCGTGATGTATTTCTAAAAAGTAATTCCGAGTAAGACAGACATTGAGCACTAGTTTATCTCATTTATAATAAATATCCCCGCTCTAAAATATATTAGGTGTATCTTTCAAGACAAGAAGAGAGGGCGCTCAATGGTGAATTTGGTAGTCCCTTGTCCACTGCATATAAGATACTTTTGGCGATAGGTCAGGCTACTGAGGCTGAAAAATTGGTTCCTGTAACATGGAGCCACATTTCGGGAGTCAATTACAACACTATAGGTGACGCTGGGTCTGAGTTTCTTTCCGACCTTAATGAATCGAATGCTAAGGTTTCGGTATTCACCACAGTAAACCCTATGGGCTATGATAAATCTAAAAAATCAAAAATTCCAAGCGAATTCAAACGAAGGCAGCTGAAGATAGTAGACTCTTATATTAGCATGGGAATTACTCCATCATTTTCTTGCATCCCTTACGAGATTTTCAAACTTCCTAGACGGAACACGTCAGTAAGCTTCGCAGAAAGCAATGCTGCCATAATGGCAAATTCTATGTATGGATTAGTAAGCAATAAGGAGAGTGCTCTAAGCGCTTTAGCTAGCGCAATTACTGGAAAGGCACCTTATTCAGACCTGAGGGTTAGGGAATTTCGATACCCAAAGGTTCTAGTAAAGGTTGAAGTACCAGTCAAAACCGAACTGGATTTCGGTATGCTAGGTTACTATACTGGAAAATCCGCTAACGCTAGTTGTGTTTCGTTCGGTTCACACGCAAAGGGGATAGATATTATGAGGGCCAAGTCTTTGTCTGCAGCACTTGGGACTTCTGGATCATGTGGAATGTTCTCCTCTGAAGAATTGAATTGTGAAAAGATTACCTTTGGAAAGAAGGAGGCGGATTCTATCAAGGATGAACTAAACACAACAGAAAAAGGAGACGTAATAGCGCTAGGGAGTCCTCAGCTAGGCCTAAATGAATTGAATTTCATGTCTCAACATTTGGAAGGTAAAAAATTTTCGAAACCATGTATGATTTTCTGTCCCCGTGCGGTTTACCATCAAGCCTCCAAATCCGGGATAATTCCACAAATCAAGAGGGCAGGCGGCGATATAATCTGTGATGCATGCACCTGTCTAACACCGCTTATTACAAAGGATGAATATGATGGAGTAATTACAAATAGTGTGAAGGCATCGTATTACTTAAATAAATTTAATAATGTTTCAGTTTGCCTAAAGGATCTTAAAACTATCATGAACGATTACCTGAAATAAAATGACTGGAACTATATCATGCAGGAAAATTGTAGGTGGAGTTTGTACTGGAAGAGTACTCTTCACCAGGTCACCGATAAACTTCTTGTCGGCTATTGACCAAAATACAGGTATCATAACCGACAGTTCTCACGATTTACATGGAATTTCGATTAGCGACACGATACTAATATTTCCATATTCAGTAGGCAGTACCGTGGGGGCGTACTCCATTTTCAGTTTGCGAAGAAACTTGGTGGCACCTTCTGGTATGATTTGCACCGTCAAAGTTGATATCACCACTGCCTCCGGTTGTGCAATAGCTGGAATACCACTTGTGAGTATAACAAACCAAAGTGATTTTTTGGAAAATTCACAGAATTCCTATGGAACGATAAACGCTGACATCGGAGTGTTTAGAATTGAATAAGTTTAAGTGTTGAATATTCGCAAATTAGACGGTGTATGGCATTTGACGGGCGAACGGACTGGCATCTAGATGGCAGGATGAAGAGAAAAGTCCATATCACCAATCATGCTAATTTATTTATGGTGGAGCAAATTCTTGATAATATTGCCAAAGTCGGGTTCTATGTTGGGGTGTAAGTCAATCGTTTAAATTAACCGTATTTTTAATGAGAAAATGATAGTGGAGAATAAACTTTCCGCTTTCACTTTTTACAAATTTTTATTTTCTTGCGGATATCAAACAATTTGTCATTGTCTAATCTCACTGTAGCAATTACAAGCAGTAGGAGAGCTCATGAGCTTGCTCACATTGTGAAAATTCATGGAGGAGATCCATATATAGTACCAACAATTGGAATCGTGGATACCGGAACCAACAGGAATGAAATCAAGAAATTCATCAAAACTGCGATAAATAATCCCCTGGATTTTTTCATATTTATGACCGGGCCAAGTATTCATTATCTATTCAAGATTGCCTCTAATTTGAATATGAGAGATGAGCTAGCTATGGCAGTCCGTAAATCTACCGTGATATCAAGGAGTGAAAAGCCTTCAGCTGTTCTTCGCACACTTGGGATTAAATCTGATCTTTTACCCAAGGAGAATACTACGATGGGAATATTGGAAATGTTGAAAGAAAAAGGTATGAAACAAAAAAGGGTCGCCATTATAGGCAATGCCAGCGGCTCCAAAAACTTGAAAAATGGATTAGAATCGAAGGGTTCAACTGTCCTAGAATTACCTTTATTCTCCTATTCTTCGTATTTGGATGAGACGGCGGACAATATCTTAAAAGAAATGGGATACCTACATGAAAAGCCTGAAATCAAGTCCATTTCAAAACTCATAAAGGACATCTTGAACGGCAAGGTTCACGTAATAACCTTTACAAGTCCCCCGTCCGTATTACCCCTATTAAAAGTGGCGGACGAGGAGAAAAACTTGCCGGTTTTGCTTTCGACGCTAAACGAAAGTGTAGTCGTAGTTTCTGTAGGCCCTTCGACAACAGAATCATTGAAGCAGAATTATATTTCAGTTGATGTTATGCCCGAAGTACATAAAATGGGTCCAATGGTATGTGCACTCGCAGATTACATAACTTACTGTATATATAATCCGGATCAAGAAACTAAACTAACGCGAGTTTTGAAGAATGTTAATGTGAACCTTCAAAGGCATAATCACGGCTCTAAGACGAGTTGACATCTTATCAGAATATTGTTAATCTTCATTATTTTATTAATCCCAGTCTAAGATTACTTTTTATTAGGAACTGTTCTGCTAGAATACGTTGGCTAAATTCTGTCCAGAATGTGGTGGTGAATTAAAGTTCGATATTTCAACGAAGAATTTCATTTGTAGAAGTTGCGGTCTTTACGCATCGAGGGAAAAACTGGATGAATTGCGAGATAAGGCACACCAGAGCACTAATTCCGATGATAAGCGGAAGTTACACAACGACTATCTAGATTGGTGGCAGTCATCTAAAAAAGAAAAGCAGAAACAATAAATCCTGTACTCTTAACATGATCGCACTTCAGAAGGATTGTTAGCCCTCATATTTGCTATCAGCCATGTCATGAACTTCGCGCTTTAAGGATACAATTTGATCTTCTTTTCTGGTCTTAAGCACAGTCATAAGCTCGGTCTCTAGAATCCTTGGCAACTTTCGAATCTTATTAACTACTATTTCTCTCATCTGATCCAAATCTTTTGCCCTAATCTTCAGTATTAAGTCAAATCTTCCATGCATTTCATGTATTTCTAGGACCTCATCAATTTTGAGGAGACCTTCAGTTACTTCGTCGGCAAAACCAGGTTCTATATTTATTCCCATGTACGCGAGATGGTCGTAGCCGAGTATGTTATTATCCACAGAAATTGTGAATCTCTTGATTACACCGGCTGCTATTAATCTTCTAACCCTGATGTGAACAGTCGCATCAGAGATTCCTATTTGTTTTGCAATCTCGACAAAAGGCATGGACGAGTCCTTACTTAACATGTAAATAATCTTCAGATTAACATCATCTAAAAGATCACGGTTAAAATGCAAAGGGACACAGTTATGTAATCTGTGTGATTTAAATGCTTTTGGAAATAGCTATAACTTTTTGAAAATTCAGCACTCAAGATCCAAATGTATATTATTAATTTCTGGGGTATGTGATATCGAATGACTTCATTGAATCTAGAAGAGTGCAACAAATGCAGAGAGAGAGTGGGGATTTACAAACGAAATTACTCAGGTGAAATCTTGTGCAAAGCCTGTTTCCTACTCTCAGTGGAAAGCAAGGTAAAGAAAACAATGAATTGTTTCTCCATGGTCAAACACGGTGACAAACTAGCTGTCGCAGTTTCAGGTGGAAAGGACAGCCTTACTCTCCTGTACATATTGAATAAAATATCCAAAAGTATGGCAAACACAATTACTGCAATAACTGTGGATGAAGGGATCGGCGGATATCGCAGCGAATCCATTCAAATAGTCAAGGAATTTTGCTCGAATTTGAATATAGAGAACAAAATCGTAAGTTACAAAGACCTATTTGGCATTGGGATCGATGAAGCTATGGCTATTCGCAGTTCAACGAAAGTAACCTCATGTTCCGTATGTGGCACTTTTAGGAGGCGTGCCATCGATCTTTTAGCAGAATGGAATGGGGCAAATGTCGTAGCCACCGGACATAATCTAGACGATCATATCCAAAGCTTTTTCATCAATGTTTTTTCCGGAGACGTTGATAGAATAGGTTGGAGCTATCCGAGACCAGTAGAATATGGCACTAGCGGAATTAGAAAGATCAAGCCACTTTTAGCGTTGTACGAAAAAGAGATAATTTTTTACGCTCTTCATCAGAATATCCCTTTTCAGTCACTAGAATGTCCATATATGAACGAAAGTATTCGAACAGAAATAAGAAATTTTCTAAATCAGCTCGAAGAAACTCGCCCTGGAATAAAGTACAATATTTACAACTCAGTTTTGAAGATTTCTGCAGGATTGAAGTCTCAAATCTCTCATAAGGGATCGACCAAATGTCTAGTTTGTCAGAGACAGTCCACGAATAAAATTTGTTCAGTATGCAAGACAGTAGTTATGTTATCTGGTCAATCTTCCAAAAAGTGAAATTTCTTTATTTTAAAATCGTATCTATAAATTGCGTTTAGGTAAAATATTCCAATAGTATAAGGAAATAATGAAAATGAAACTCCTATCACAACTTATGCCGGATTTTGGCTTTATGAGACATAGGCAATTCTAGGTGTATTTTTAGACGAGCCGTTCATTTGTGCAATGTCGGCAGGTTTTAAGTGAAGTCTAGATAGTGTAAATGCCTTAGTAATCGAGCAAGACATTCAAAAAGTGCTTTTAATTAAAAGAATATCAAAGCCAGTGCCTAGCCTTCAGGAAATCATCAATAGATTCATGTTTCAATAATTTTATTAAAGCCTGGGCTTGGGGCACTGATAACATTGGTTTTTCGAAATGATTGTCTATGCTAATTCGAGGACAAGCTACTTGTACGAACACTTCAATTCCTCTAAAAATTTTGATTTTATCTTCAGTGATTTCATTCATCGCAATTAGTTGGACGGTCTTACCCAATCCCTCAAATGTCTTTTTAAGTTCGAGAGCCTTGACTTGGGCAAATTGTCCTTCCTTCAACCCTATAATTATTCCAATGGACTTTGCATCCAGAGAATTGAAAACGGATAATACTGCTTTTTTCTGAAGGCTGGCAGCCATACGGGTTACGTCCGAATATTCTTCGAAATAAGGATCAAGCATAAAAGTAGGCTTGTTCGTGGCCATTGCAATGCCTACTGAATGAAAGACGCTCTGACCAAGAAAGACATATGCATCGACTAGATCCTGAACATCGTACGCTGGATAGAATTCGCACCCAAAAATCTGACCGTCGTTCAATTGACCTCTTTTCCCACCAACGATGACGTTATACCCACGTTCTTCGAAAATTCGCCTTACTTCATCTAATGCGGGTATGTGTTGACTGTTGGTAACCAGGGCAATAGTAGTAATTTTCGTGCTCTTTAGTCCTATGGCACATTTTGATGCAACTGCTTCGAAGCCAATATCATCGTAGGCGTCAATCATAATTACTTTCTCTCCAAAGGAATCCATTGCGATTGAATGGCCAATATTGAACAAAATGTCCGTCTTTAACATCCGAGCTGCATCAGTATTTAGATCACAAGACCCCCAAGAATTATCCCCAATGATATAAACCGGGATGTCAAACGATTCACTAATCCTTGTTCCGCAGTTTTGGATTTTGTGCATAATGGCATTAGGGCCAGACAAGGACACAGAACGAGGCTCTCTTTTTTGTATTATCGAGAAAATTTTGTCTTCATCTATTCTTATCATGTCTCCAATGATCACCAGTCCCAGTTAGGCTCAACAGAACTCTCCTATTTTTAATTGATAATTTTGGTTCAGTGATTTTATTTAAATCATGCTAATATGCTGATGTCCATGATTTCCCCCCGTCCTTGAATTTGGATTTCATAGAAGACGTAAGGCAGCCTATAGCTGCACCGGAATTTTAATAACTAAATAGCTTTCAGTACGGTCTCAGACTATTTTCACTGAATAATTGTTACTAGTAAACTCGGGAAGGATACCAGAAAATTCTTTTCCATGGATCAGGATTTTATCACTGTCAGGGTGGATCTCAATCTTAACTCTAACTCTGCCTTTGGGACCATGGTAATAATCCTCAAATATGATTTGAGTTGAACTCGACTTTAGGGAAGTAGGAATTTGTGGATTGAATGTCACCGCATTGTCGATGATATTAACTCGTTCTCCCAGCATAATTTCCCTAAGTGCATACACATACATCCCTACTGACCACGCCTGAAGTATACATGAATTGAAAGGTTCTGCTTTGTCCCCGCGATAGGTCTCGGCAAACATACCATTCTCAGAAAGAATTCTGTCAGCCATAGATGAAAGATACATTATTGCTTTTTCAGGTCTACAATATCTAGTCTCACAAACTGCTGCCCAGCCGGTAACAAGTGGCCAAACAGCTCCGTCATGATATAATGACGGGTGATATTTTGGATCAAGGGAGCTTAAAGTTCTAATGCCCCAAGGTGTTGTAACATCTTCTCTTTCAATTCGATTTAGGACAGCTTCTATCTTGCTGTGGTCGGAGACCGCCCCACTCAGCAAAAGTATTAATGAATTAGGTCGAATACTTCCATCCTTGGAGCCATCCCTTCTGATTGTGTCATAATAATATTCCATTTTTGGTTCCCAATATTCCTTGTCAATTTTCAATTTTAGCTTGGCAGCTGCGGCGCTCCATTTCTTTTGGCTATCCTCGTCACATGCCATCTTGGCCAATTCACTTCCTGTTACTAAACTCTCATAAAATAGTCCTTGGACATCATTAGCATTCTTTCTTCTATCAATATGGTCCATCCATGTCGAGTCTTGTATTGGGAGTTTTTCTGCTGTTCCGAAGAAACCATGCTCCACGAGTCCATCATGGTCAATATCTTTTAGGAAACCCCAGTTTATGAGATCTTTTATCGATTTCCACCTTTTTTCCAAGTACTGTAAATCTCCTGTACCGTAAACATACTGTCTAATAGCCCAAGGAAAGAGGAACGTTGAATCTGCAGAACCATAGGTAGTACTATGCAAAAAGGATTTTCCGCTTATTATCATAGGAAGCTCACCACGTGACGCATTCTTGGAACTGGGTTTTGCTTGATGCTTCAAAAAATTTTCAATAACTTGCAATGCGAAATGGTATTCTCCTAATGACAAATATCCCCTCAGAGACCATCCTGTGTCCCTTGCCCAATAATTGGGAAAGCGCGGTAATCCTGCGCTTATACCTGCTCCAAGTTTGTCGTAATCTGCTTTTAGATATTCTAAGCTATTTTTTGCTTTCTCAAATGCCCTAATGAGCTTGCTAAAAAGAGGATGAGCATCAGAACTGCTGTTAATAGATAATGTATGAGCCGAAAACTGAACGAAGTGCTCCCTTGTGTCCTCAAGAAGCTTGGGGTAGTTTTCCCTCATGAATTTATATTCCTGCAAGCACTCGCGTGGGCTAGTGAAACTACCTGCTCCTATGAGAGCAATTTCTTTGGTTAAATCTTCTTCTAAGACGAGATCATAAGACAATTCTAGATCGTTGTCAAAAGAATCTGTAAGAACTCGAGTAGGTTTCAAATTTCCAGGAGCGATTCCTATTGTTCCATAATAATGTGCAACCTCTTTTTTGGCCAGCGTTCTAATTTGCAGACAATTCTCTGACTTGTAATACTTTGAGACATTGCTTTGAGAAATAGCAGCTAACCCGTAGCTAGTAATGTTTCCATCAATCATAAAATGAACACGTATTTTCCTTCTTGCAGGGGACTTACTATCCTGAATTAATCCGCCAAGATCCGCACCACTCTTGTCAGAGTAGAATTCGAGTTTCATTATAAACCCCTTACTATTTGTTGGAACGAAAAGTGTTCTCTTTACTTGAATTCCAGCGACTTCATGTCTTGTATAAAGTATGCCAGCCTCATGCCGAGAGGCGACAACAAAGTTAGGCAATCTCTTACGAACGCCATCATCAACAGACACTTCCACAATTATTCTGCCAAAGGCTCTAGCTGGTGGAACATACAAACCCCCGTTGTCGTATCTTGCCCCCATCCAAGTCCAATTAGCTGAAAGGGAGGCATTGGAAGAACAGACTATATAGGCTTTGCGACCCGACAAAATGAGAGGTCCTGTAAAGTTAGTGAAAATCGTGTCTTCACCGCTAGAAAAAATATTTGATTCATCTAAAATATTGGTGGGTATAACGACTCTTTCTTTCTTGTTTCGGACAGTATCCGAAAACGTAAATGGGATTATTATCTGCTCAAATCCTTCAAGTTTGCTAAGTATAACGATTTTGTGTCTTTTTCCTTCAACAAGGTCGATACCACTTATAAGAAATCTAGCGCTTTGAAAGGGCTTAAATGAGATTGGTCTACTTTCGGTCAATAAAGCAGCATTTACCACGTCGTCAGAAGTTGCTATTAAAATTGACTTCTTTTGAATGGGCAACTCATCTACGTATATGTCCATTCCAACTATGTTTCCCCCCAATGGAACGGGGGGATTCAATAACGAAAAAATAAAACCACATTCTTTATTAGTTCCATCTATAATGATTGCATTTTTGAGACTTCCTTCCAGATAGGACAAAACTGTATGAGTTCTATCAAGAGTACGCGTCATCAAAACCAGACCTCTGCATTTGTACGGCGAACAACATAGATACCTGCGAAAAAATGCGTATTAAAAGTATTTTGTTCAAACTATTAGATACAGCAATAAATGCGGTCTTCCATCGTTTGTATGTTGTCATCAGTAAGCGTATTACCAGTTATACGCCATCGTACCATTTGCAAAACCGGTAACCACCATGCGAAGGGTCTTGCTATTACATATTGTATATTGAAGCCAATAAAAACCCGGTGAGAATTAAGGATATTTCGGAGATAATGTTGAATAATAAGAATAGGTTACAGAATTTAGAAATTGGTAAATTGAAGATAATGGGGGTCATAAATGTGAGCCCCAATTCCTATTACAAAAATTCAATAGCGACAGATTACGAATCGATTTCAAGCAGGGCAAAAGAGCTGGAAGAAGCTGGGGCCGATATCATAGACATAGGCGCTATGTCTACAGCTCCATATCTAGAAGATACTACATTCCAATATCTTGAAAAGGAAAGACTTCGTACTGGAATTGAAGCAGTCCGCGACTCTTCTACTTTACCAATCTCCATTGATACGCCTAGGGCCAAGGTGGCAAAGCTCTGTATAGATATGGGAGTCGATATTATTAATGATATAACCGGCCTGAAGCATGATAAAAATATGGCAAGAGTTGTATCAGACTCTAAGGTCCAGTTGATAATGGGCGCATACAACTGGAGTGATTCGCGGACCAGGCATGGCGACATAGACGAGACTATGCGGATTCTAAAGACGAGTCTTGATATTGCCAGAGAATATAAAATACCCAATGAAAATCAAATAGTCGACCCTTCAATAGGTTTTTTTAGAAAAGAGGGCAAAAACGACTTTTTTACAGGTATTGAGATTATGGAATGGTATGAAAGAGACTTGAACATAATATCGAACCTTGCCAAACTAGAGACCCATTTAAGACCAATTTGCATTTCCGTTTCGAATAAATCGTTCTTAGGTCAACTATTCGGATTAGACATAAGGAATAGACTTGTTCCATCTTTGATTTTTGAATTATTATGTTTTCTCAGGGGTGCGACAATTATCCGCACGCATAATGTGAAACAAACAAGGATCGCAATCAATGCTGTGGAGTATTACCTCCAGAAGTAATAGAAAAAATAAAAGCTAAATCAATCGCGGCGTCGAATAGTCAATCTGCAGTTTCTTCTTTTTTTGTCTTATTTAGATTACTTAACAAGACGAAAACGCTTATAATCCCTGCAAATGCGTACATTTCAAGGAAACATTGTCTTTGCGAGAAGGATTAACTTTTGATGATGTTCTTCTTATACCTAAACGGTCCCCCATAATTTCTAGATCCCAGACGGAATTGAAAACTAGACTATCGACGAATATAACATTGAATATCCCACTCATTAGCGCCAACATGGATACAATAACTGAATCTGATATGGCCATTACAATCGCCCGAGAAGGAGGGATTGGTATCATTCACAGATTTATGACAATAGCAGATCAAGTCGACGAAGTACTAAAAGTTAAAAGATCCGAATCCGTAATGATCGAACAACCATATACCATATCCCCAAAGTTGACCGCATTAGATGCCAATAAAATGATGCAGCAATACGGAGTGTCGGGATTACTTGTCACCAAAGAACATGATGATAAACTATTGGGTATTATAACTCGTAAGGATATTACCTTTTTGGAGAACATGGATACTAAAATTTCTGATGTCATGACTAAAGATGTTATCACTGCGAATGTTGGAATTACAATTCGAGATGCTAAGCAGATATTGCACGAACACAGAATTGAAAAACTCCCCGTTTTAGATAACTCAAAGAAGATCGTGGGCCTTATCACCAGTAAGGATATCCTGAAAATGGAAAGATTCCCTCTAGCATCGAAAGACAAAAAAGGTAGATTAGTCGTCGGTGCCGCGGTCGGGGTAAAAGGTGATTATCTTGAAAGGACAGAAGCATTGTTGGAAGCAGGTGCCGACACTATAGTCGTCGACATTGCCCACGGGCATAGCGATAATGCTATAAACACTGTGCGTATGATAAAGAAGGCGTTTCCAAACTGTGAATTAATTGCAGGAAATGTTGCAACTGGGGAGGGCACAAGGGATTTAATAAAAGCCGGAGTTGACGCAGTCAAAGTCGGAGTAGGTTCTGGCTCGATATGTATAACTAGAGTGGTTACAGGATCCGGTGTACCACAGTTGACTGCCGTCATCGACAGTGTTAAAGTTGCCAAAGAATATGGGATACCAGTAATTTCTGACGGCGGCATTAGAAATTCAGGAGATACGATTAAGGCGCTTGCTGCAGGAGCATCATCTGTAATGGTTGGGAGTATTTTTGGTGGGACTGATGAAAGCCCCGGGAAGACAGTTGTGAGGCATGGGAAAAAATTCAAGATGTATAGGGGCATGGCATCATTTTATGCTTCACTTGGCAGAAAATACCGAGAGGGAGGTCCGGAGGTCGTCGAAACAGAGGATCCTAATGACTATGTGCCTGAAGGGGTGGAAGCTATGGTTCCTTACAAAGGGAGTGTTACTGAAATTATTAGGCAGCTTGTCGGGGGAATCAGATCTGGTTTAAGTTATTGCGGAGCTCAAGATATCCTGGAAATGCAGGAAAAAGCGGAGTTTATTAAAATTACACCAGCAGGCTATATTGAGAGTCAGCCACATGACGTCAATCTCGTATGACAAAATTCAAAGTTCACATACTGGTAAGTTCCCGACCTTAATGAAACGCTATCAGATCTAAGAAAATAGCCGAAATTCAATTTGAGAATGGGCCAAGTTAAAAAATCGAAAGCACATCCGATTAACCCAGTCAATTGGGATCTGTCTATTTGGAGATCTCCCTTAATTTTTGATTTCTGAATCACCTCACGTAAATTAATTCTCCTTAATATCCACCCGTTAAACGAATGTGTATGTCACAAAAATTAATTTTTGATTTCAAATTCATTCATATGTCCAATTTTGGAGACTATTTGCAGATTACATCCTATTTCGGATAACCTATCCATATATACGAAAATTTTGCAGAACGGTTTTAACGATATGAACGAACCGGCATCTGAATTGGCGGTAATAAATGCCATTGCCGACGAGAAGTCCTTGAGCATTTTCAATTCTATTGCCAAAGGTACAGTGGAAGGTAGAAAAATTCAACAAACACTTGGGCTCTCCAGAAAGCAATATTATTCCAGAACAGAACGTATGATCAAAGCGGGGTTGATAAGTAGGAAAAAAGGTCGCTTTTCCTTAACTGCGCTTGGTATTGTCTCATATCATATAGAACTTCAATTAGAAAGCGCCATCAAAAATTACTGGAATCTAAAAGCTATCGATTCTATTCATGACTTGCATAAGATGGATAAGGATGAAAGAATTAAGATAATAAAAAGAATTGTAACTGACAAAACGATACAAAGTATTTTGGAAACCCGTATTGAGTATTACGAGTTACCGAAATAGAAGTGGATTTGGATACAGATTTATGATCCTAAGGTTCAATCATAAATATAAAATTTGCAATTGAATAATCTGAACAGAATTTGCAGAGGTAGTCATTATCTGAGAGTGTCACTCTCATACTAAAAAATCGAATCGACACATATTCATTCATTATTGAAAGAAATTGGCGGCTTGTTTTGATGCAGCCAAGTAATTGTGGATAATTTTCATATTGAAATACGGAGAAAGATATTTTGGCTCTATTTACAGTAACAGTTGCAAACGATTAGAAGGGGCCAAACTTGTTGTAACCGGTACAAATAACTTCAAATTTAGTTAAACGACCTCAAGCATGATCCAGTACGGATTGAGTCTGTAGGCTCAATTTCTTAATTCAAGTTATAACAAAATCGAACTTGGATACCTAAAAATTAATCGAAGGCTCCCAGAATCAAATACCATGCAATTCAATCTAGAGTTTTCGGAAGAATCGAAACCTGCTGCGAGGCTGTCTCATAGAAGTTGATGAACATTTGAATCCTATTAGATAAGTACAAAGGAGCGTACGCTTTTATTGCCAGTCATCGTATCTGTTGTGAGTTCAAGCTATGTCGCGTAAGGCCGTCTTCTATATATTGATACTTTCAGGTATAGCGTTTATAATAATCGGAACGTTATCAGTCTACGATTCGAATATAGCCAAACCTGTATCAATCAATGGTATTGTCAATTCACACGCCAAAGATATCTTGACCCCAATCATGGATGTGGGCAGCAAGGCACAAATTGGCATAAATGGTTCACGGTTTGATTTTACAATTTCTGACCCTGTTAATGTAATTGTTCTCTCGGTCAAAAATAAGACAAATTTTAGTTACAATTTAATTGCAAAGAGCTCAGGTGAATATAGATTAGAAACACACAACCTAGGTTCACAGCCACTAAGTATTTTCGGATATGCAGAGACGAAAGCAAGTCCTTTAGCTTTTGGTGCCCAAATGATGTTGATAATTACGGGAATAGTTGTGGTTGGACTTGGGATTAGGTCTAAGATAGTATAACCGGTCAGTTAGTCGAAAATAGTACTGGTTGATTTAAGGTATCAAAAAGTCCCTTTTTTATATGAGCCAAGAACCTTCAAAAATGTTGTTGAATTAGATATAGAGCGGATTGCTTCCATTATGTTCTTATCCTCTTGATGGCCTTCAATGTCCACATAAAAATTATACTCCCAGGGTTTTTCTTTGGTTGGACGCGATTCAATTTTGGTTAGGTTAATCTTGTGAGTGGCAAAGTCCTGAAGAACTAGAAATAATGAGCTTGGCTTATTGCGCAGTCCGAATAATAACGAAGTCCGATCATTTCCAGAGGGTTTAGTTTCGACGTCGGAGAGTATGATGAATCTTGTGAAGTTGTTTTTCATGTCCTCGATCCCTTGATCAAGAATCTTCATCTCATAGAGATCTGCAGCTCTTCTGCTAGCAATAGCGGCCCCATTTAGGATCTTTCCTTCTTTTATTTGTCGAACTGCTCCGGCTGTATCATAGGTTGGTACGGGCTCGAGATTTTTAGTTCTTATATAATTTCTACATTGTGCAATAGCTTGGGGATGCGAATATACTTTTTCGAGACGATCAGTATGGTGATAATTTGCGATTAAACAATGATTTATGCGGAGGAAGACTTCACCCGAAACCTTTTTCTCAGTATCCAACAATAGGTCGTAGATCTCGTTAACGCTTCCTTCTATGGAATTCTCAATTGGTACAACTGCAGAGTCAGCAGTTGCATTATTTAATGCCTCGAATACATCTTGAAACATTTTTTTCGAGATCAATTCCGATTCGGGAAAAACCTTCAATGCTGCTATTTCGCTATATGCCCCAGATTCCCCCTGAAAAACCACCCTTTTTTTACGCATGCATCTTCCAATTCTGTTAAAGGCTGCTTTAAGGAATTATATGTTTGTCTATTACTTCCATCTTCTGTAAACCATAGGGATAAACTGCCTACAAAAATTGAAATTGTTACAAAATCTTTCAGATAGGATAAGTATTTAATGTCATCCTCACATAATCAATTTTTGATCCCATGCAGATCGAACAAGAGCAGATCGATACTTTGGATAAGAAATTATTGAACGAAATTCAATGGACTTTCCCATTAGTCCAACGGCCTTTTCTGGAAATTGGCCGTCATCACGGTATATCTGAAACAGAAGTAATGGAAAGAATTTCCCGTATGAAAGAAAACGGTCTAGTGAGAGAAATAAATGCCATATTTGATACCCGAAATCTAGGCTATAAGAGCGCTCTTATAGCCTTTGCAGTTCTCCCAGAGATGTTGGATCTAGTAGCAAATGAGGTAAACAAGCATCCAGGAGTGAGCCATAACTACGAACGCAATCATGAATATAACATGTGGTTTACTCTAGCTGTTCCACCAGAGAGCAATATTAAGGTCCACCTTCAAAAACTTGCTGCCCTCCCAGGAGTAATTAAGTATCGCCTTTTGCCTACTTTAAAGCTGTACAAAATTGGTGTGAGATTAGACATGGTTAACGAAATACATCAGAAACCAATTCCTAAAGACCAGACCAGGCAGAACTCGTATAAAAAATTTGAAATTGGTCCTAGGGATAAAGATTTCATCAGAGAACTTCAGAAAGACTTGAAGATTATTTCAGAACCATTCAGTGAATCAGCTAGTAATCTTGGAATTTCCGAAGGCGACCTATTCAAAATAGCAAAAGCTTATCAAGATGCCGGAATAATGAGGAGGTTTGCTGCCATATTACGCCACAGAGAAGCCGGCTTTATAGCCAACGGAATGGTAGTTTGGAAAGTTCCCGAAAACAAGATAGACGAAGTGGGATATAAACTTGCATCGTTTCCCCAAGTGAGTCATTGCTACAGAAGACCAGTGTATCCAGATTGGGAATTCAACCTATTTAGTATGATACATGCAAGAACGTTCAATGATGCTGAAAAGACTGCCTCGGAGATGTCCGCATTAATTGGCATAACCGATTATAAGATTCTATTTAGTTCACGAGAATTCAAAAAGGCCAGAGTAAAATATTTTGTTGAGTGAGACACTTTTAAGGAGCACATAGAATAGAATTCTGAGTTTCCAATTCTGTTATTATCGATTTCAACTCAATTAAAAAGATTCTTATTCTATTAGTTTTTCTTTTTTCATGTGCGAAGTTAGCCCAGCCTGGTTAAGGTACGAGCTTCCCAAGCTCGGGATCGCGGGTTCAAATCCCGCACTTCGCAAATTACTGGTGTAATTAATCTACGCTGCCCTTGTATTAACTTATTTCGTAATAATTGATGATGTGGATTTGGATAGGAACGGTCTGATAGAGCGCGGCTGTTTTTATGCGATTACCTTCCCATTTTCCTATTTTCATAGTTGATCAAATTCTCCAAAAATTACGTAATGAAATTGTATGCTATCGGATATCTTTACTAAAATTAGAAAAAGGCCCAAAATGCAACAATATTGTTCCCACTTACCTAATATTCCTTTAATCAAGTTCAAACAATAAAATAAGCCGACTGGAAATCTCTAACATCAGAATGCTAATTATTTCTAAAGCAATATAGCATGAAACTCCTATTGAATATTAAAGGAAATAGATTTGGTCGCTGAACCTCCTCCTGACTGAACATTTGCCGTCACCGTCAAATTTCCAGAGAGGCTCTCGCCGACCTTAAATGATCGACTTAGATCACCATCTGAAGTATCAAATTGCTTTATGATATTTCCTGATTGATCCGACACACTAACTTGAATTTGGGCATCTTTAATTTTGGTGCCAGTACTTGGATCTACGGCTTCTACAAGAAGAGTTTGTTTCGTTCCAGGTGCAATTGGGTTATGTCCTAAATCCATGTTGATAATAATCGGACTATTAGCCAAATCAGATTGATTCGAAGCCTGAAGAAGGGGATTTTTATTCTTGTTCTCTTCAGACGGCCCCGTAGGAAGAGGAAGTTGTACGGTATTTGACTGACCAGAGCCCACACCAGTCACGTTAATACTGTACCATTTATTCATAGTCAGGGGATTCAATGGGGAACCAGCACATGTCATTTTTGAGGTAAGGTCATTTGTCCCTTCCTTGATCAAGTGGTAACTAGAATTATATATGAATGCCCACGTAGAAAAATCATCTGTTCCCCCAGTCCCAGTTGGGATAGCTCTCTGATACGGTTTTTGATTATTCCAATCAACATACACTTGACAATTGGATGTCGCATTATCTGATGAAGCTCCTTTAATCTGCAACTCTCCTATCCCGACTTTCTGGCCAGCTAAGGGATTAGTAATTTTAATCCAAATGGCAGAAGCGGACCCAAGATCCATCCAACCACTGACCAAAATTGTACCAAAAGTAATGAATATCAGATAAATGAAAGCAGGTTTTTTCAACGTCAAGTATCTAAAACCTAATATCAGAATTATAAAGGTATCTTGTTCAAAATACAATGACTGTACCTCATTCCTTTCCTTTTTAGGTAATAAAAGTCCCCTGCAGAAGTAAGTAATTAATTACTAACGTATAATCTGTAGATACCCCCGGTGTTATCACTAACGTAACTCCAGATTTCGGGGCTGACATGGATCAGCTTAAAATCTTCCTTATGAATATCATCTAATGTGTTATAAACAAGTTCTCCAATGATTATCTGGTCGGGCTGTCCGAATGAAGTCATCTTACTCGCAATGCTTATAGTATAGCCAAGAATGTCCAAGTGTGGTATCTTGATAGAATATTCCTCGGTCTGGTTATTCTCTTTTAGTCTTACGTCTGAATAAATGTCGAATCCAAATTGAACTACCACATTTTCTCCAACGTCTATGCCAATCCTGGAGTTTATTTCAGGGTATCCATACTGATTTAGGATGGGATTTAAGCCATTTTTTACGACTTGAATCATAGATTGAGCACATGTAATAGCGTTAATACACGGTATGTAATGCTCTGAACTATCACTAACCAAAAAGAAAGCCAAGATTGCATCTCCCACATACTTCAGTATATATCCACCGTAAGTCTCTATAATTAGAGTCATTTCATGAGTGAATGCCTGTATAATTACTGCAAGCTTGTCTGCAGGTAACCCCATAGATAACTTCGTCGATCCTACAATGTCGATATGCAAAATAACCAAATCTACTTTAGAGCCTAAAAACTGCTGTAAAACTTCATAAGTTTTCTTGAAGGAAATATCAAATTCGGGTGTCGCATTAAGGGCCTTCCAAGTGCGTGACTGAGCAAGTTCTATCGCCTTATTAAGATCAAAAACAGCATCTAAATAGAAGGACCCAAGTGAGGTAGTCTTGGAGATTTTCTTCATTATATCCACTTTCTTTTCGTTAGCCGCTACTGCGTCTTTGATAACTTTCTCTACCTCCTCTTGAGGTAGGTCAAGCTGTAGCGAAATTATCTCAATTGGTATTCCTGAATTGTGTAAATTCAATATAGTCTGTCTATGGTAAATACCAGAATCACTTTTATTGTCAGGTTTGGAATTACTCATAAAAGGTAAAATATCCCACCAATTTTATTGAGATAAATGCAGACGTCTAACTTCATTATTGTATTTTACAAGGGTATTTGCAATTATAATAATTTGCCGTTAGAAATAACTTTATTACTCATGGGAAGGGGATATTAATTGGGAGCTCAAAACGGATATTATTATTCGGTTCATCGTTATTCAAATCTTCATTGATACCTGAAGAGAGGTCGCCACTCCCTTTCTCATCTGAACTTTTTTTATCGGCTTTACAAAACTGATTTTCATTGCAAACGAAGTTTTCTTCTTCAGTAGATACCTTGTCTTTGTTATCGCGGTGCTTGTTTAGCTCTAGAGAAGAATTGTTCGGAGTTACCATTTTTTGACCTGCATCCTTAGAATTAAAGGGATCTGAGCTCAGAGCGTTGGTTTCATTATCGTTAGATTTAGGGTTGTTTTGACTCTGATCTAGATTTTTATCGGCATCGGCGCTTACCTTAGTGGCTAGCAGTTGAGTACGTACAATTGGAGTGTCGTACGCGCTTAATCCACTTGCGAGAGCAATTGCCGGAAAAAATAAAATCGTCGACAATAAGGACCCCAGAACGAATAAACCTTCTCCTATTCTTTGCACCTTGCTATCGCTACTCAGAAGAACACACAACTGTTGAGTATATTTAGATTCAGTAACGTATTGCTATATCAAGATCAAGGTATAATAGGAGGTAATTAAATTAAAGTACCTTAGTAGTGCGTATATTTCTATAACCTCTTACAATTCGTACTGAATTACTGGCAATCCTTGGATTGAGATAACTGACTCTATCTTTTAGAGATATGAATAATGAAAACGCTGAATCTTCATTCAGAGTGCATAATTACATATTCATAATGCAAATAGTTTACTCATTACGTACGCCTCGAGTCATATCCAATGCAAGTCCAAGGTTTGATCTTATTAAGAATCATATTTACCACAAAAGTCATTAGGTATTCTGAAGGCCGTGTTTCAAACCAGGTCCTCTCAAGGTTTTAGAGTAAAAAAGATTGAAACTTTCAACTTTGGTAAAATAATAGATTTTTATAATTATGGGTCTGGTAAGTTTGAAATATAAGATCCTTCTTAAGGGATTAATATAACGACTTGTCATTGAAAGTAAATCAGTTTTCGAATATCGGAGGTCTTTTATCATTTAGCAATGGTTTTGTTGAGATAGAAATCTCAACCTTAACACCTCGAGATAAAACTCACGTTATACTTCAATAATAGATACTCCGATTCAGAAAGTTGATAGTTCATTATTAATGCACATATTAAGACGCCAAAATATGTTACTTACATTAAACTACGTTTGAATCGAACGAAAAGGCTCAACATGAAAATTATTTGAATACAGGTCTGAAACCAGCTTTAAGTCGCGATCAGAAAGGTAGTTGCCATCTGAAAATCCCGCAAACATTTCGATTTCTTCTATGCTAGTCATGGTCGGCAATAATACGGATATTTGGGCTTGAGACAGAATGAATTTCATTGCTAGTTCAGTAATTCCCCAGCCCTTTTCATCTGCAATTAATTTTAGTCTTTCAACCTTCTTCAAGGCTTCGATAATCCATTCTTTTTTTCTGCTATTGCGATGGTCACCCTTATCAAATACCGTATTCTCGTTTACTTTGCCTGTAAGAACACCGGAAGCATCCGGTACTCTGGCCAGGATCCCTACATTATATTTCTTAGCCTCATTCAAGAAAGCGTTACCAGGATCTTGCTCAAGCACATTATATACCGTTTGCAGGCAGGCTATGTTCCGTTCTTTAATAGAAAATATTCCCTCTTCTTTCCATCCGATTGCAGGCCCAAGTGCAACCCCATAAGTCCTAAGTTTGCCGCACCTTACCAAATAATCTAAGGACGAAAACAATTCAGAATCCTGAATTGCAGTCATTTTCGGATTATGCATACTATATGCATCGAGATAATTGGTTTGCAAGCGCTCCAGACTTTTCTCAAGTGCATAGTTTAAAAAATTAGTATCGTGCTTTTGCGGCAATTCGTTATGACCTATTTGTTCTGCATTATAGATATCATAACCCCATTTAGTAGAATATATAATGTCATTCCTATTGCCCTTAAAAGCTTCCCCTATCAGTTTTTCGCTTTTACCTTTACCATAAATATCAGCTGTATCATAAAAATTAATCCCCAAATCATAAGCCCTCTTTAGCATCCTTATTGCTTCCTCATCGTCTATTTTTTTTCCCCACCAGTTTAATCCAATTGTCCAAGCACCAAATCCAATCTCACTCACTCGGATATCGCTCTTCCCCAATTTTCTAAATTTCAAGACCTTAAAGCCTCCTCCAACCCGTAAGAAATTTTTTCGAATTCAGAATCAATTAGTACAGGCTCAATTAGCTCTGATTTATTGATAGCGGTAGAGGAATTTAGTGAGTCATACGCCGGGACCTGTATGTCTATCCACGACTTACACCCAGACCATTTTGGATCAATTTCCAAGTTCAATGGACTGCGGAGTTTGTAAACACGAATTATCATCACTGTTAGTGGTTTCAATGAATTATAGTTCATTCTTAATTGAAGATATTTTTTATTCCAAATATGGTAATCATTAATTTTTGCCAGTTCGTTTGCGTTGAAGATCTCAATTATTCGCTCAACCTTTGCCCAGGATCTAATTGCAACGCGATTTTGGCCATCAGCATTGATAGGGTTGGTGTACGTCCGATCGAATTTTTCCAAATAAGCTGATTGTAAATACTCTCTAGATTGATGCTCCAGAGTTGGATACAGAAAAAAAGAATCATGCTTTACTTCAAAGCCATCTTTGTATTCCATAATGCCACCCTTCCTAAGCAATACCGTTTGCAGACCATCTTCAAGGGCATTGCATACGATGGCCCATTCTTTTAAAGCCGCCAATTCTAATCTAACCTAGGCTCCTTATAATATCTTCGATATTCCTATAAACACAAACAATCATTGGAGTGTCCTTTACTACAAATCGACTTATTTGGGTTTCTCGCAAGGTCACTATCAAGTCTTGAAAGTCTTTCAAATTGTCTGTTTCAAATGCCAACATAAAATCTTGATCGCTTAATCCAAATGAATATGAAGTGTTAAGCCTAATTTGAGGAAACCTTCTTCCCACAGCGATATGCTCGTCCATCATTTTCTTGCGATCTTGAAACGGTAGTAGGTACCAATCTCTGGATTTAATGAAAGGGTATACAATATTATATTTCATAGGCTCTTCATCTGTCATAAATCCTGGGATAATGCTATTAGAGTAAAGTGATGGCCTAGCAGCTGAGAGATACAGATCTGAGATTTCAATGTATTTGCCGAATACCGTTGAATAAATTTTTGACGTCAAAACTTGCATTTTTTCAATCGTATCAGAAATCATCCATAACATAAAATCAGATTCTTTTCTAAGCCCAACAGTTGAATATGTCCTTATTTTCATCTTCGTATTGGCAGTTGAAATTAGAAGGGCAAATTCCTTGGCAGCCTCATCTCTGCCTAAGTCATTAAGCCATCTCCATTTTGAGTCTACCTTATAAAAGGAAAAGTTTAGATACAAGGCAGGTGTGGCTGGCTGAGCAGATTTTACCTTATTGTTTTCCACATAAGCTTGCTCTTTAGATGAGTCACGTATTTGCATGATATCCGTGTTGAGTAGTCAGTATTTAAAACTAAATGATATGCATACGTTTTCTTTTTGCAATCGCTACATTCGGGCTAAATATTGTCACAAGTTCCTACTAATCCCAAATATTAAAATTAAGAAATATTAGCTCGGAAGAATTTGTCGGTCTTTGAGCGGGTCGCTTGATTTAAATTGCTTGTCCCTCATTTCTCTAAATTTACGATAGTCTTGGTCTGCTTCAAGAGCGGCGAGCAAAATTTTACTTTTTATAGATTTTGATGAGTCAAGAAACATTTTTGTATCTTTTGGCACGCAGTGCCCTCCTATGCCATCCCTTGGCTCAAGAATATGGACATTCCATTTAGTATTAAGGGCATCCTTCAACTCTGAAAAGTTCACGTGATTTGCCTGGCAATAAAGATACAGCTCTTCTGCAAAAGCTATCTGCAAATATCTGTCGGCGTTCTCAACAATTTTTGTCAGTTCGGCCATTTCTACATTTGAAACTGAATGCATAGGAATACCGATCCTGTTATTTTCCACTCCAGTCCTCTGCGTAAGCTGGTTACCAACTTGACTTTCAGGCCATTCCCTGTTACCGTCATAAAATCCCAACCCATTACGTAGGCAACAGTCACATACACCACCTATAACTCTCAATTGGTTCACTCCGTGAACATCCTCCTCAAGTGCGTACCACCTGTGTGGCGCATGAACTACATGAAGTCTATGATCCAAAAGTTCAAAAACCTTTTTGGAAGTTCCGCATGGGATAGTGCTCTCGATCGAAAGGAGTGCACCATTTTTCGCTTCATTTGATATTTTGTGCACAACTGCATATAATCCGTCTAAATAAGGAGCAAATATGTCGTCAGGCTTATGAGTAGAAACACAAATTATAAAGACGTCCATGTCCGAAAAGTCGTTAATCTTCTTCACTCCAAATTCTTTTTCGGCCCGGTCTAACGCGAAAGCGTTGATATCGTAGCCATACACTTCAAATCCCCTTTCCTTTACGTATTTTGCCACAGGTAAACCGAGTTGACCTAAGCCGATAACCACTACTTTTTTAAAGGTTCCAGTTTTTTGATCGAGATGTTCGGTCATAATGGCATTATCCGTTGCTATTAGCTTCATGGCATACCTTATTGTATTAATACATATCTAATGATATTGTGTGATCTTTAGTGAAGAATATTTTATTATATACTTATTGAAGTAAAATTAGGGTATAACATAGTTTACATTGATAGATAATTATTTTCTATTATAATTCGACCAGTAGCTATAACTAATTCTGATCAATCAGTAGGCAAAACAATAATGGGTAAATGCGCCCTCCTTAATTTCATCCACACCATCTCCATGGTCGCACAATGATTAGTAATGGAACACTTCAATTTACGCATTAGGAATATTTTGGCATTTTCTATGAAATCGAAGACATTTAACGAAACGCTATTGATACGATAAAGTACGCTGCAATCTTTTCCAAATTAATGACATTATAATACCTAGGCGAGGAACGACTATCAAAACTTCAGCCGAGTTATCAGCACTTACAAACCCAGAATTAGATTGACTTCCAATACATTCCTAGACAGTATGTCTTATTTGTTCAGAGTTTGATTACTATTACGTTGATTCAGACACTAGCGATTAGGTTTTAATAATCGATCTTAGGCAGAGTAATCATGGCAAAAACATTTTCAAATCAAGTCTTGAAAGCCAATTCGATCGCCCCACGATTTTCCTTAAAAGGCGTCGATGCTAAAAAATATACACTCAAGGACTTTAGCGGCAAATGCCTTCTTGTCGTTTTCATATGCAATCATTGTCCCTATGTAAAGGCTCGCATAGGCGACTTAACTAACCTTCGGGACAGCTTTTCTCCTACCGATTTGAGTATTGTTGGAATCAATAGCAACGACCCCTTATACTCCGATGAAGGATTCGAGAACATGATAAAATTCGCCGAAAAATACACAATAAATTTTCCATATTTATTGGATGATTCGCAAACTGTCGCAAAATTATATGGAGCAGTGTGCACCCCGGATCCTTTTTTGTTTAACAACCTAAGAAGACTTGTATATCATGGAAAGATTAATGACGCGTTGGAACCTGAGGCTATTCCCAAAATCCCTGTGATGGAGAACAATATTAAGTTGATTCTAGAAGGGGGCAGTATAGTTAACCAATTTGATCCTTCAATTGGGTGCTCTATTAAATGGAAGACATAACCTTATGGAAAGGCAGCTTAATCCAAATAGAATCTATCATAGTCAAGCTAGAGTTCTGGGTAGTGTTACTAATGGATCCCTGATTGCATATTTTTGTGCAAAGCAAACAAGCCGCAAAGTGTCGCCGAAATAGTATCACGAGTCTCTAACCATACCTAAATAATACTCCTTTCTCTCCTCTTGGATGCCTCCATTCCGTGCCATTAGCGCAGGTTCCGCACTCTATGCAGCCTTCGTGCTGAAGCATCACGTTCTGACCTTCCTGATAGTAACACTTGGTCGGACAGAGAACAACGAGCTTTCTTAAGAACTCACTTTTAGGATCATGTACAATTATGTGTGATTTTGAGTCGTCGTTGTATTTCAGTTGTCCTACCCTTTCATTTAAAGTAGGTGGTACTGGTACATAAGAAGAGATGACTTGTCTCCCCAGTTTAGAAGCCAATTCTGTAGGAAGACGCACGTAGGTTTCTTCAGATTCCACAATAGGTAATAATTTATCATACCCCAAAATATTCGCAATGCCTACAGCAATGCCTCTGAGTTTTCCACTTGACATCAGTTTAAAAACTAAACCGTAACGGGAACCCACAATATCTTTCGGTACTTCGGCAGTAGAATCAAGGAATATTTTCAGATATTCTTTGTCTATGGCCTTCATGTCTTCTGTATAAGGGCTTTGTTCTACTAGTGATGTGTAATATCGCCCCATGTAGCCCTTACCAAAATTATTCTTTTCAATTGCTCTAGAAACGGCTTCGGCTGCCCTTGTAGCATCATCCATGCCGACATTCAATCCCTCAATTCTAGGTCCAATAAATACACCCCGGCCGGCAGAATCCCCCACAAAGAGGACGTTCCTATAATAGGGCTTCTTCATCCTGCATCGCTTTCCGTCCGGAACTAGTTTTGCACTATATTCTAGTTCCACATAATTAGTAACAAAGTCTCCATTATATTTTTCTATCAAGTCTTTTCTTATTGAATCGAGCTTACTTTTCATATCTTCAACACTACTGGATTTGCCAGATTCAATTAATTTTGCTCTACTAGACGGAGAATAATATGAGTAACGTAATTCTTCAAAAGTCTTCATTAGTTTTGTCAGAGTCAGACGTCTTTTAATTTGCTCCTCTTTGGGGATTTCTCTGTCAATTTCAAATTTAAAAATCTCATCCTTAATTAGTTCACTAACAAAGGGATTACCCAAAAGAGTATTGACAAGGGTAGACGGTTCCGTTGGATTAGATATTAGAGATTCAAAATGGTAGACTGCGCCAACAGAAACAGTGTCACGATTCGTGTAAAGAAAACCTCCTCCAATGTGATTCAACGTAATATCTCCAGCAAAGAGATGAGCCGCCCCCTCGGAAGACTTTATTTGAAATCTGTCCTCTATAGTCTCTTCTGGAAGTTTGATTACAACTTTAACGCCCTGATATACTTCTTCTGCCGAGAACTTTCTGCGCGCACCTGTTAATTGGGCAATTTCTGAATTGACCCCATCCGCTGCTATTATGGCCTTGACTTGGAAATCTTCTAGTTCGTCTGTCTGAATTACTGTCCTGTTGTCCGGCAACCATTCTAAATTTCTTACGTGTACACCAGAAATTATACCGCCTCCTTGCTTTTCTGCACTTTCCGACGCAACTGAACCGAACCATGAATTTAACTTGCTTAATAAGACCGAATAGGCAAAATTAGTGTTATATTCATGAAGGGGAGTAAGGTCTATTCCAAAAATTTTATCACCCGAAGTCGCATGAAGTATATATTTTGTTATTCGTCTTTCCAAGGGGGCCGAACTTTCAAAATCAGAACCGTAGATATCTTCAACATTATAGATCTTTTTATTCTTGGACTTTTTTGAATATAGAATTCCTCCAGAAACATTCTTTGTGCCTAATTGTGGGCCTGCTTCGATAAGTATCGCTTGTTTTCCCAAATCAGATAATCGCGTTAAAGCCGCCAAACCAGCAGACCCGCCGCCGACTATAGCTACGTCAAATGATTCCAATCTAACTTTACTCCTGGAAGGGGGTCATAGGCCTTATTTTCTGAATCTCGTCTATAATTAATGGGAGAAAGTCTTCAATTCTTGCATTAACTAAAATGTCTGATTCATCCTTTATTGGTGCATTTTCGTCCGAGTTAACTGAAATTACAAACTCAGATTCCTTCATGCCTGCAAGATGCTGTACTGCACCACTTATGCCTAGTGCTAGGTATATTGATGGAGCTATTTTCCTGCCGCTAGTTCCTATTACCCTTTCGGGAATCATATACTTCAAATTAATTGATTCACTAAGTTGATAAGGTCTCTTCGATAGTGGCAATGAGATTCCAACCTCAGCATTAATTAGCTTAGAAAGTTTTTCAATCAATTTAATATTTTGTTCAGGTTCTTCTTTGATCCCCCGTCCAAAACTTGCAACAATTTTATAACTGTCAAAGTCAATCTTCTTCTTCAAAAATTCCCTCTTTAGAACTTTAATC
>Ga0065715_10000181_pt1 | contig 37452 bp, 48 predicted proteins | sample MisBulReplicate1_FD_59102 | JGI IMG/M metagenome (GOLD analysis project Ga0065715, IMG submission 59102) | Miscanthus rhizosphere microbial communities from Kellogg Biological Station, MSU, sample Bulk Soil Replicate 1 : eDNA_1 v2 (version 2) | ecosystem: Host-associated > Plants > Roots >...
CGGCTTGCTGGGCCAGCAGGTACAGCAAGGGTGGATGAACGAAAACTACGTGCGCGAGGTCGAGTATTACTATTTCGAATATACCGACCGCACGCTGTGCATGCTGGTCGATGGCACGGTGAAGTTCAAAGATGAACTGAACGAATTCGACCAGGTGAAGACTGACGCCGCCGGCAAGCCGCAAGAGCGCGAAAGCCAGATCCCACAGCTTATGTGGTGCAAGGCCACCGCCGGCGCCATCCTGGAGCGCACGAAGATCATGTGCCGCTGGATCCCGGTCTTCCCGGTATGGGGCAATGAGGTAGACATTCAGGGCAAGGTGTTCCGCAGCGGGATCATCCGTGACGCCAAAGACCCTGCGCAAATGTATAACTTCTGGATGACTTCGGCCACCGAGGAAGTCAGCCTGCGCCCAAAAACGCCGTTCATCGGCGCCGAAGGCCAGTTCGAAGGCCATGAAAAGAAGTGGGGCCAGGCGAACAATCGCACCTTCGCTTACCTGGAATACAAGCCGGTCAGCCTGGACGGCAAGCTGGCGCCGCCGCCGCAGCGCTCGCCCATGGCCGACGTACCCGCCGGCATGCTGCAGATGGCGATTCACGCGTCCGACAACATCAAGGCCGTCACCGGCCTGTTCGATAGTTCGATCGGCGCGCGCGGCAACGCCACCAGCGGCGTGCAAGAGCGCGCGCAGCAGAAGCAGGGCGACACCGCCAATTTCCACTACACCGACAACCTGAACCGGTCGATTCGCCACTGTGGCCGCTGCATCGTTGACATGATCCCGCACTACTACGACGCCAAGCGCGTGGTGCGCATGATGAAGGAAGACGGCACGATCGAAAGCGCCGTCGTCAATGAACAGAAGGTGGACCCGATCACGCAACAGGTCACCGAAGTGCTAAACGATCTGACGGTCGGCACCTACGACATTACCGTGTCCACCGGCCCGAGCTATTCCACCCTGCGCGAGGAAGCCAGCGAAGCCATGGTGGCCGTGGCTGGCGACTTCCCCAAGCTGATGGAAGTGGCGGGCGACCTGGTGATCGAATCGATGGACTGGCCGGGCGCCGAGAAAATCGCCGCGCGCCTGAAAAAGACCATGCCGGCGGAACTGACGAAGGACGACAGCACCGAGGAAGGCGCCGGCCCGCCGCCGCTGCCGCCGGAAATCGAACAGCATATCCAGCAGGCCGACCAGATGATCGACCAACTGCAGCAGCAGCTACAGGAAGCGTCCGCCGGCATCGAGAAAGCGAAGTTGGACGCCGCCAGCCGCGAACAGGTCGCCATGATCAACGCCGCCAGCGCCGCGCGCGTGGCCGAAATCAACGCCGGCGTGCTGATGGACAAGGAAGAACTGATCACCCTGCGCGCCCAGCTTGCGCACCACCACCGCATCGATCAGGCAGAACAGGCCGCCAGCCTCGCCGCACAAGCATCTGAACAATCGGCTGAACAAGCCGCTGCAGCATCCCGCACCGAGGCCAGCCAAGCCCCGGAACCTGCGCAAACCGGCCCTACGGAAGTGATTTCCGGCTCTTAACTCTTGGGATTGACCATGCAAACCGAAACAACCGCTGTTGACACCACCACTACCGCCGCGCCAGTCGAAGCGGTCAACGCCCCAGCACCTGCCGCGCCGGCCAGCGCCGCACCTGCCGAAGGCAAGACCACAGACGACACCAGCACCACCACGGCACCAGCAGGTGAGGAAGGCAGCACGCCGCAGGAAGACCAGCCACGCGACGACAAAGGCCAATTCAAATCCGGCGCGCAAAAGCGCATCGATGCCCTTGTCTTCCAGCGTCACCAGGCCGAACGGGAGGCCGCCTACTGGAAACAGCAGGCCCAGGCCGTCCAATCCGGCAGCACCGCGCCCAAGTTGGCGGACTTCGACACGCACGACGAATACGACCAGGCGATGCTGCAACACCGCATCGATGAGGGCGTGAATCGTGGCCTGTCGAAGACCGCCGAACAGCAGGCCACCAAGTTCGAACAGCAAGCACAGAGCGCCGCCGCCGAAACATACAACCAGCGCGTAACTGATGCCGTGACCCGGATCCCCGATTTTGTCGAAGTCGTCAGCAAATCGGACGTTCCCATGTCGCCAGCCTTGCACGAAGCCTTGATGGACAGCGAACGCGGCCCCGAACTGGTGTACCACCTGGCGAAGAACCCGGCGGAAGCTGAACGGCTGAACAGCATGAGCGTGCGCCAGATGGACCGCGAAATCGGACGCCTGGAAACCACGCTTGGCGCCAAGCCGGCAGCCCCGCCGCCACCTGCTGCACGCACCACCAGCGCCCCGCCGCCTGTTAAGCCAGGAACCCCGGCCAGCGCACCAGCAAACACTGATCCAAGCCGCATGAACCAGGCTGAATTCGAAGCCTGGGCCAGGGCGAACGGGTCGAAATATATCCGGTAAGCAGCACAAACCCCACCTTTTAGGACTTGAAAAATCATGGCAAACGTACTTGCAACTAACAGCATCATCGCCAAAACGGCGCTGGCAGTGCTGAAAAACATGCTGACCTTTTCGGCCAACGTGAACCGCGACTGGGAAGACACGTTCACCGAGAACATGTCGCGCGGCTACGCCCCAGGCGCCACCATCAACATCAAGAAGCCGCCGCGCTACACCTACCGCGCGGGCCGCGTGGCAGTGCCGCAGGGGACCGTCGAAGGCACCATTCCGCTGACCCTCTCGCAAGGCGGTTGCGATCTGTCGTTCACCAGCGCAGAACGCACGCTGTCCCTGACCAAGCTGGAAGACAAGATCGCCGCCGCGATCGCCACCGTGGCGAACGAAATCGACCGCCAAGGCCTGCAACTGGCGCACTACAGCACCTTCAACGTGCTGAACCCCACCGGTGCGCTGCCGACCACCCAGGCGCTGGCGATCCAAGGCCTGACCGACCTGAACGCCCGCCTGGACGAAATGGGCGCCCCGCGCAAGGATATGCGCCGTACCTTCATCGCCGCCCCGCGCGTGAACGGTTCGATGGTCCAGGGCATGGCCGGCCTGTTCAACGGTCAAGAAAAGATCGGTGAACAGTTCAACAGCGGCATGATGGTGCCGTCGTTCGGCCTGAAAATGGGCATGGACCAGAACGTGGACACCCACACGAACGGCACCCAGGTGGTGACCGGCACCGCAGTGAACGGCGCAGGCCAGACCGGCGCGGCCATCACCGTGGCGGCAACTGGTGGCACGATCACGCGCGGCACCGTGGTGACCTTCCCCGGTTGCTTCGCGGTCAACCCGCAATCGCGCATCAGCACCGGCGTGCTGGCGCAATTCGTCATCACCGCCGACCTGGCCGCCGGCGTCACCAGCCTGCCGATCAGCCCCGCGATCGTCACCAGCGGCGCGTTCCAGAACGTGACCGCCAGCCCGACCACCGCGCAGAACTTCCTGATCGTCGGCGCCGCTTCGACCAGCTACCAGACCAACGTCGCCTATCACAAGGATGCGTTCACCCTGGCGATGGTGCCGATGTGGGCGCCGACCGATGGCAAAGGCGTGATCGGCGTGCACCAGGAAACCAGCGACGGTTTCACCATCAAGGTGACCGAGTTCTACGACGGCACCAACGACGTGCCTATCACGCGTCTGGACGTGCTGTTCGGCTGGGCCGCCACCTACCCGGAACTGTCCGCGAAATACTACAGCGTGTAATCGCGCCGGCCCGCTTCGGCGGGCTGTTCGTCACCCTCCCCAACTTCAAGGAATTATCATGACCGTATTGCTTAAAAATGGTTACGCCGGCTACCTGGCCGGCACCACCGTGATGCTGCCCACCAACGTGGAAACCGCGCTGATCGCTCAAGGCCTGGCATCCACCGCGCTGGCCGCGAACATCACCCAGGGCGCGGTTACCGCCAACGTCCTGCAGGGTCGCGTCATCTTCGCCATCGGCGCCGCCTCGTTGGTGATCACCAACAGCAACATCGACGCCAACACCAAGGTGGACGCGGTGGTGGCCCAGGCTGCTGCCGATGCCACCGCGCTGCGTGTCGAGCGCGTCGTTTGCGCTGCCGGCTCTTGCACCCTCTACGTGACGGCGGCAGCTACGGCGGCCACCGTGGTGGACTGGTGGATCATCCCCACGCCCGGCATGATGCTGGCCGGCGCCTAAGTCAACCACCCATCGCAGCACAAAGCCCGGCCAGCCATCACGGTGGCCGGGCATTCACCTGGAGAACCAGCACCATGAATACCTATCCGAAGATTTTCACCCACCGCAACGATCACAAGTCGCAAGTGGTGATCGCCAACGCCGAACAGGAAGCACAACTGCCGCCTGAATACCTTCCGCCAGTCGTCGGCGTGAGCGGCCAGACCGTCAGCGGCGAAAACCGCCTGACCGACGCCATGCTGGCGCCAGAATACGACGCGCTGCTGGCCGAACGCGAAAAGCTGGAAAACGACCGTGCCGAATTCGCCAACCTGGTGGCCGCCGCGCAGAAGGACGCCGCCCAGCAGCACCAGCAACTGGCCGACGATCGCGCCGCGCTGACCGCCGGCTACAAAGATTCGATGGCGAAGCTGGAAGCCGACCGCGCGAAGCTGGATGAAGACCAGCGCCTGTTTGACGCCGCCAAGGCCGGCGAACAGCCCGACACGGCATCAGCCGACGACAAAGCCACCGGCACCACGTCAGCACCTGCTGCCGGCCCGGCCAAGCGCGTGCGCACCGCGAAAGGCGAATAACCATGACCACGGTTCTGGATCTGGTCACCGAAGCGCTGGTAACGGTCAAGGCGCTGGCCGTTGGTGAGACTGCGCAAGCAGACATGACCACCGACGCACTGAACAAGTTCAACGACGTGCTGGAAAGCCTGTCGATCCAGAACCTGGCGGTTTATTCGAACCTGCAGACCACGTTTCCGCTGGTTGCCGGCACCGCCAGCTACACGATCGGCCCCACCGGCGCCGTGGTGGCGCAGCGCCCGCCCTTCATCGACACCGCGTTCGTGCGCTACCAGGGAACCGACTTTCCGGTGGTGGTGCACACGCCGGCGGAATACGCGCTGCTGGCGCTGAAAAGCCAGCCTGGCATCCCGCAATGGCTGATCTACGATCCGGCCTATCCGAACGGCGTCATGGTGCTGTGGCCGGTGCCTGACCAGGCGGCCACGCTGACGATCTACCAGAACACCGCCTTTACGGCTGCCGCCACGCTGCTGGACACGTTCGACATGCCGCCAGGCTACCGCCGCATGATCCGGCTGATGCTGGCCTGGGAACTGGTGACCGACTATCCGGGCATGAGCGCGGCGGAAGTGGCGAAGCTGCAGGCCGACACCGCCGGCGCCGTCGCCCTGGTGAAGCGCAACAACAAGAAACCCGAATTGCTGCGGTCGGAAGTGGCCGGCCTGGACTGTTCCGGCAGCGGCAATTACAGCAACTGGAGGGATGGAGCATGAAGAATTTTCAAAAGATCGGCGGCGGCCTGGACACCGTGCCGCTGCTGCTGGCGATCAAGCGCCGGCCAGCGCTGTGGATGGAAGACACCTACCTGCGCGACTATCCGCAAGGCCCGTTCAAGCAAATCGAATCGATCATGCTGCGCTTCCCGGCCAAGAGCGTGCACGAAACCGAAGCCGAACTGGAAAAGCACGTCAGCACCTACGACCAGCACGAAAACATCGATTACCCGGCCTATGCGCTGCTGCCAGAAGCGCGCCCGCTGATCATGAACCTGATGCACTACGTGGGCGGCGAACGGCTGGGCCGCGTGATGGTGAACAAGATCGCGCCCGGCGGCGTCATCTTCCCGCACGTCGATACCAAGAGCCACACGGACTATTACAGCCGCTTCCACATCGTGCTGCAAAGCCAGCCTGGCGTGCAGTTCCGCGCCGGCGACGAATCCATTTATATGGGCGTCGGTGAGGCCTGGTGGTTCGACAACGCGCAGGAACACGAAGTGATCAACAACAGCGCCGACGATCGGATCCACATGATTGTCGATATCAGGACTTCGAAATGATCACCTGCCACGTTGAAAGCTTCGAAGACCGCCTGGATGAACTCCAGGCTTTGCTGCCTCTGCACTACAAGGAACTGGCCCTGAACCAGGACCAGGTGCCGCTGTCGCCGCAGTACCACGTCTACATCGAGCGCGAGCGCACCGGCGGCCTGCTGTTCGTCACGCTGCGCGATGCCGGCGAACTGGTCGGCTACTTCATCGGCTTCATCGCCCCGGGCCTGCATTACAGCACCTGCCTGACGTGCACGATGGACATTTTCTATGTCCGGGCCGACAAGCGCGCCGGCAGCGCGGGCGTGCGCATGTTCCGATTCGTGGAAACCGAACTGCGCCGGCGCGGCGTGCAGCGGTGGTTCATGGGTTCCAAGATTCACGCCGACGCCAGCGCGCTGTTCAAGCGCATCGGCGCGGCGCCTGTCGAAACGTATTACAGCAAATGGCTGGGGGACAAATGAAAAAGCTTCGTGGGGAACTGAAACAGGACGCGCTGCTGGATGGCGCGTTTCGGCATTGTGGCGTGGCTGCGGCGATCGTCGGCGGCGCCATCATCGGCGGCGTGGCATCGAATGCGGCGGCCAACAAGGGGGCAAAGTCAGCCGACAAGGCCGCCGACCTGTCGAACAATCAGTATCAGCAAACGCGCACCGACCAACTGGCCCAGCTTGCGCAGCAGCGCGCCGACAGCGCCCCGTATCGTGATGCCGGCTATGGCGCCCTGTCGCAACTGGCCGGCGGCATGGCGCCAGGCGGTGAGTTCAACCGCAATTTCACCATGGCCGACTACCAGCAAGACCCGGGCATGCAGTTCCGCCAGCAGCAGGGCGAACAAGGCATCACCCGGGCGGCCACGGCCAGCGGCGCGCGCTATTCCGGCGCCACCTTGAAGGCACTGGCGCGCTTCAACAGCGGCCTGGCATCGCAGGAATACGGCAACGCCTACAACCGCTTCAAGAGCGACACCGGCGACCGCTTCAACCGTCTATCGGGCCTTGCCGGCACCGGCCAGGCTGCAGTGAACCAGATCGGCCAGGCCGGGCAAAGCACCATGAACAACCTGGGCCAAGCTGGGCAGGCGAACGCCAACGCCATGGGCAACGCGGCGCAGAACGCTGCCGCCTCGCGCGCGTCTGGCTACGTCGGCACCGCGAACGCGATCAACGGCGGCATCGGCCAGTACGTGAATTACAACCAGCAGCAGCAATACCTGAACCAGATGAACGGCGGTATGAGCTACACGCCGCCGCCTGGCTATGGCAGTGGCACCGGTAGCCGGGCCGGTGATTTCAGCGAAAACGCACAACTTTACGGGGTCTGATGATGGCTGATAACACGATCGCACTGCAAACAATGCTGCCGAAATTCGATTCGCCCTTCGAAACCCAGGGCAAGGCGCTGCAACTGCGCGCCATGCAGCAGGCCGACCAGCAGGCGCAATACCAGCAGCAGCAGCAGGCCCAGGCCCAGCAGGATGACGCCAGTTACCGGGACGCCCTGCGCGCCAATCCGGCGGGCGGCGCCGGGCTGCTGTCGGCCCTGGCGGGGTCTGGCAACTACAAGGGTCACGCGGCGGCGGTGAAAGCGGACCTGGACCAGCGCAAGGGGAACACCGATATCGAAAAGACCCAGGCCGACACCAAGAAGACGATGCAGGAAATCGCGTCCCATCAGTTCGAACTGGCGGGCCAGTTGGCCGGATCGTGGGCGAAGGATCCGACCGTGACCAAACAGCGGATCATGGCCGGCCTGAACGCGGCGGCGCATAACGGCGTCATTTCACCGGAAATCGCACAGTCGAAGCTGGACGAACTGGGCCAGATCGCGGAAGACCCGCGCGCGCTGAACGGCTGGGCGGCCAACACGCTGATGCAGATCACCAAGGCGAAAGACCAGCACGACCTGACCACCGTCAGCGCGAACACGAAGGCCACGAACGACGTGTCGATCGCCAACAGCGTGCGCAGCGCGGCCAGCAGCAAGTATTCCGCCGACAGCAGCGCGCGCACCGCCAACGCGCGCCTGGCCTACGACAAGACGAAGGACGCCGGCAGCGAGGATTCGACCCTGGAACCGCTGTCCGTGCGCATGATCGCGCAGCAGTACCTGGCCGGCGATTCGGGCGCCCTTGCCAATATCGGGCGCGGCACACAAGGCGCCAAGAACCTGGTGAAGGTGCGCGACGAAGTGGCCCGCATGGCGAATTCCCAAGGCCTGAACGGTGCCGATATCGCGGCGAAAATGGCCGAATTTGGCGGTTTGAAGGCCGGCCAGCGCACCGCCGGCACGCGCAGCGCATCGATCGAGATTGCCGCGCAAGAGGCGTTCGAACTGGCGCCGCTGGCGCTGGAGGCATCGCAAAAGGTCGCGCGCAGCGGCCTGCTGCCGTTCGGGAAGGCGCAGATCATGTTCGATTCGAACACCAATGACCCGGCGCTGCGGCAGTTTGCCATGGCGAACAACGCGCTGGCGAACGCTTACGGTCAGGTCATGTCGCGCGGCGGCGTGGCGACGGTATCGGACAAGGAACACGCCAAGAAACTGCTGTCCACGGCGTTCGACCAGCCATCGTATGCAGCCGCTGTACAGCAACTGCAGGCTGAAATCCGGGCCGCGCAGAAGGCGCCCAAGACGGTGCGCCGTGAAATGTCAGCCGAAACCAGCGGGCGCGGCCATGACGGCAAGCCAGCAGCCGGCGGCGTGGTCAACTTCGGGGACTTGAAATAATGGACGTGAAACTGCCTGATGGGACCGTAATCAAGGGCGTGCCGGATGGCATGAGCAAAGCCGACCTGACCGCGAAGCTGGCAAAGAACGGTTACGACGTGTCGAAGCTGGGCGCGCCTACCGGGTCGGCAGCGATCCCGGGCAACGCCCCGCTGCCCGAAGCGGATCCGGTACAGATTACCGAGACTGACCCGAACACCGGCAAGAAAACCACCAGGATGCAATACCCATCCGGCACCCAGCCGCGCAAGACGGCGGCGCAGAAACAGGCCGATATCGACCGCGCGCGCGAGCTTGGCACGCCGGATCGCACTTGGCGCGACGATAACCTGCTGGGGAACCTGTTTGGCTTGCCTGACGCCGCCATGGGCGTGCTGTCTTCGATGGTGACGCCGGTTGTTGCGGTGCCTGGTGGCTTCATCAAGTCGGTCATCAGCGGCGGCGACCCGGAACAGAACGCCAGCAAGATTGCCGAACGCATCGCCTACAAGCCGGCCACCGGCACCGGCGCCCAAATCCTGCGCGGGATCGGCACCGCCGCCGCGCCGCTGGCTGCGATCGCACCGGGCGACCTGGGCGCATTGGCGCGCGGCGTCGGCAGCAGCGCCAGTTCGCTGCGCACGATGGCAGGCGCCAACGCCGCCGCGCAGGGCGCCCAGGATGCGCAAATGGTCGCTGGCGCCCCCAAGCTGACCGCCGGCACCCTGGCGGACCTGGTGCGCGCGCCGAAGCCTGCAACCATGGCCGGCGTCGGCGCCGCCGAAACGACCGAGGCCGCCCAGCGGGCCGCGCGCTTCGCCGCCATGCGCGCGCCGATGCAGCCGACCAAAGGAATTTTGACGCGATCGATTGACGACGTGCAGTTCGAACGCGAGGCCGCCAAGCGCCCCGAAGGCAAGGCGCTGGACAACCGGTTCGCGGAACTGAACCGTGGCATGGAACAGCATATGGACGCGCTGGTGGATGAAACCGGCGCCACGGCATCGAGCGCGCGCCAGACCGGCAAAGCGGTGGTGAGCGCGCTGGAAATGAAGCGGGCCGCCAAGAAGGCGGAAATCAACGCGGCCTACAAGGAAGCGGAAAAGAGCGGCGCCCTTGCCGAACAGGTCGATATCAAGCCGCTGCTGGACTTCGTGGACAAGAATCGATCGGCGGCCAGCACCGCCAAGATCGTGACGGCCATCGAAAAGGAAGTCGAACGCCTCTCTGGTGGCACCGGCAAAATGTCGATCAACGACATGGAACAGTTGCGCAAGATGACGAACACGCTTTCCGAACCAGGCACGCCAAACGGCGCCTACGGAAAGCAGGCCATCCAGGTGATCGATGACGCCACCGCCGGCAAGGGCGGCCCGGCCTACCAGCAGGCGCGCCGACTGTACGAGAACTACGCGAACGAGTTCAAGAACCGCGACGTGATCGACAAGCTGCTGCGCACCAAACGCGGCACCAAGGATCGCGCGGTCGCCACCGAAGACGTGGCGGACCACATCCTGTTCGATGGCAGCCTGGACGACATGAAACACGCCTTCCGTGTGCTGGAGGCCCACCCGGTCGGCACCGCCCCGGAAGTGGTGGCCGCCGGCCAGCAGGCCGCCAAGGAACTGCGCGGCGCCGCGATCGCCAAGATGAAGGAACGCATGTTCAGCAACGCCGGCGCCGACTCGTCGGGCCGCGTGGTGGGGTCCGAAGCGCAAATCAAGCGAATCGTGGCCGAACTGGACCGCGACGGCAAGCTGGAACCGCTGTTCGGGAAGAAGGGCGCCGAAGAAATCCGCGACACCGTGAAGACGGCGACGGACCTTTACAGCACGCCGAAAGGCACCGTGAACAGTTCGAACACCGCCAGCGCCATGGAAAAGGTACTGGACAAACTTTCCGGCGTCGGCGGTGGCGTGCCGCTGGTCGGCCCCGCGATCAAATACGCATCCAAAAAACTGGAGTCGCACAACTATTCCAAGCGCGTCAAATCGGCGCTGGAACCGACGCCACCACCGAAACCGCGCACGCTGGGCGACATGGCAGGGGACCAATAATGCAGATCCCGTTCGTAGGCGCCTCTTACATCGAGCGCAGCAGGAACCTGGATTGCCAGGCCTGCATCAACATGTTCCCGGTGATGGGTGAATCTGGCACCGCCAAGGCCGTGCGCGCGCTGTACGGCACGCCAGGCACCCGCCCGCTGGTGTCGGCGGCCAGCGGCGCCGTGCGCGGCATGCACGCGCCCACAAACAGCGGCGACGGTATCGTGGTGGTGGGAAGCACTGTCTACAGGCTGAATTCCGCCTTCGCGCTGACTTCGGTGGGAACCATCGACACGCTGGACACGCCGGTGAAAATCGATGACAACGGGCTGCAGGCGGTCATTGTCACCGGGCCGGCGGGCTACGTGCTGGACCTGACCACCAACGTGCTGACGCAAATTGGCGACCCGGCGTTCTACGGCGCCGACAATGTGGACTTCCTGAACACCTACGCGATCTTCAATCGGCCCGACACAAACCAGTTTTACATCAGCGGTTCGAACGAAATCACCTTCGACGCGCTGGACTTCGCCACGGCTGAAAGCAATTACGAACCCATCGTGAATTTCATCGTGAACCACGATGAACTGATCTTTTTCAAGGAAACCGTTACCGAAATCTGGCGCGCTTCCGGCAGCGCCGATTTCCCGTTCGCGCGTGACACGAACGCCGCAATTGAGCAGGGATGCGCGGCCCGCGATTCGGTGGCGCCGCTGGATAACACGGTTTTCTGGCTTGGCAAAGACACCCAGGGCGCCGGCATCGTCTACCGCATGGACGGCTACACGCCGCGCCGCGTCAGCACCGACGCGATCGAATACGCGATCGCCGGCTACAGCGACATGTCGGACGCGCTGGCCTACACCTACCAGCAAGAGGGCCACAGTTTCTATGTGCTGACCTTCCCGACCGGGAACGCGACCTGGGTTTATGACATTGCCACCCAACTGTGGCACCAGCGCGCCTATCTGGACCCGGCCAACGGCAGGCTGGGGCGGCACCGGTCGAACAGCCACATGTATTTCGGCGGGAAACACATCGTGGGCGACTACCAGAACGGGAACCTGCGCACGCTGGATCTGGATTATTACTACGATGGCGACAGCGACCCGCTGCCAGCGATCCGCGCGGCTTCGCATATCGCCAACGGCGACTACGGAGAAATCATTCACAACAGGCTGCAGATCGACATGGAATCGGGCGTCGGGCTAAATGATGGCTTCGGTATCGCGCCGGTGGCCTATCTGGACTGGTCGGACGACGGCGGCAAGACCTGGAGCAACCAGCACGCGGCCAGCCTGGGCGCGCTGGGCAACTACAGCACCCGCGTGCGCTGGAACAGGCTGGGACGATCGCGCGATCGCGTCTACAGGCTGACGATTTCCGATCCGGTCAAGCGCGCCATCATCGGCGCCACCCTGAACCCGAAGGAATGACATGAGCATCAATTTATTCCCCGCGCGCGTGCCGATCGGGCGCGTTCAAATGCCGAACAATCAGCAATTGGACGTGCTGATGACGCCGGAATTTTCGCGTGCGCTGGCCGACGTGTTCGCCAGGATCGGCGGCACCAACGGCATGGGCAGCGATGATATGGCGCTGCTGGAATCCTTCGCCACGATCCCCACGGTGCCAGACGCCCAGGCAGGCAGCGCCCTGGTGGCCGCGCCGGCAGATCAAAGCGCGCAGATCGCCACGATGCTGGCGCAGATCGAAGCGCTGCGGGCCGAAGTCGGCGCCTACCAGCCATACGCCGCGCTGGCCCAGCAGCTTGAAGATATCCGCGTTCTGCTGGGGATGCAGGAAGACCCGGGCGCCGCCGTCCGGGCCTTGGTCACGAAATACGCGCCGCTTGACTCGCCAAACTTCACCGGCACCCCGACCGCACCCACCGCCGCCGTGGACACCACCACCACCCAACTGGCAACAACCGCGTTTGTGGTCGGCCAGGCTTCCGCCGTCGCGCCGCTGATGGATGCGGTAGCGGCGATCGGCACGTCGAAGCGCTACGCGCGCGCCGATCACGTTCACCCGGTCGATACCAGCCGTCAGGCCGCGATATCCATCACGCAATCCACGTCAGGCGAAGTCACGACGGTGGTCAGTGGCGATTTCACCGTGGCGAGCGTCAGCCTTGCGCCTGGCACCTACCTGCTGAACGGGACAATGCAAACGGTGAACGCCGCCGGCGCCACCATCACGCGCGCGGCGATCAACATCACCACCAACGTGGCGGACTCTGGCTACAACAATTCGACCAACGCCAGTTATGGGCAGGGGGCGGATGCGCAAAATTACAACCCAGGCGGAAATGCAGATTTGCGCTGCAAATCCAGTTCCGTTTATACGAACGCCACCGCCGGCGCCGTCACTGTTTATCTTCGCGGGAACATCGTTATAACTGCCGGGACGATCGCCTACAAGGGGACCATTACAGCCGTGAAAATTTAGCCAGTGATTTGCCATTAACCAGTAACAAATTCAATTACCACGTAACCAAAAAAAGGAATTGCCATGTCTGTCACCCCATATATTTTTGACGGCGGTTTGCTCACCGGCGCGGCGGTCACCCAGGGGACGGTTGTTCCTGCGCTGACCCGGCGAATCATCAAGGCGGCTACGATCACGAACACCACCGGCGCCCCGATCGCGGCCACCGTCTACCTGGTGCCTTCGGGCGGCGTGGCCGGCGCGGCAAACACGTTCGTGCCGGCGGTGTCGATCGCTGCGGGCGCTTCTTACCCATGCCCCGAACTGATCAACCAGGGGCTGAATGCTGGCGGATTTGTGCAGGCGCTGGGCAACGGCCTGACCTTCAAATACACCGCAACCGAATTCGTTTAAGGGGTCGCCATGTCTTTCGTAATGCCAAAACCAAAACAGCAGTATTTCAGCCTGGCGGGCATCCCGCTGATCAACGGGAAAATTTACACCTACGCGGCAGGGACCAGCACGCCAAAGCAGACTTTCACCGATGCCGCCGTGGCCCAGCCGAACCCGATCCCGTTGAACACCCGGGGCGAACCGACGAACGCGATTTTTTGGGACGGCTCCTACCGCGTCGAAGTGCGCGATGCGCTGAACAACCTGATTTACACGGTCGATAATTATCAAACGCCGATCATGCCGGGCGACCTTTCATCGGTCACCGCCGGGCTGGGCGCCGGGCTGGTCGGCTTCGCTTATGGCGTGGCCTACCCTGCCGGGTCGATTGGCAAGTGGCTGCAAAACCTGGCGCTGTCGGCGGGATCTTCCTTCATCGGCTTCATCCAGGCCGGCGTCGGCGCGATCTTGCGCACCCTGCAGTCGAAGGCGCGCGAGTCGGTCAGCATTGCCGATTACGGCGCGGTGACCACCGACCTGACCGGCGTGGTGAATAATGCCGCGATCGTGGCCGCGCTGGCAGCCAATGACACCGTTCTGGTGCCGCCTGGGCTGTTCTATGTCACCGGGTCCATCAACGCCAAGAACAAAGCGATTATCGGGGTGGATGGGCTGTCGTCCACGCTCCAACTGGTGGGCGCGAACACGAACACATCGATGTTCGTCAACGGCGGCGACATTACGACGCCGTGGGGAACTGGCGGCAGCATCGTGCTGCGCAACCTGCGCCTGAAAGGGAATTGGGATGGCGCGACCGCAAACGCGCTTGTCGATATTTCGGCCATCGGCGGCATCGTGAAATGGTGGGGCGGCGCCTATTTCAAGATCCAGAATTGCATCATCGATGACTTCTTCGGCTTCGGTATTTTCAGCTACCTGCTGGGCTATTCCGAAATCAGTAGCAACCACGTCTACACTGGCGCCAAGAACGGCATTCACCTGGAGGCGGCCAGCGGCGCGGCGGCGGTCACCAGCACCACGCTATCCGGCAATTCGGTGCACAGCATCAGGGGCGCCGGCGTGACTGGCGGTTCGTGCATCTACATCAAGAACGGGTTTTCGTGCGATACGTTCAGCAACACGCTGGAAGACGCGGTGAACGGGATCACGATCGACGGCAACGATAACCGCAACCTGCTTTTGATTAACAACCACATCGAGCAGACAAGCGGCTATTGCGTAAATTATCTCGGCTCTGGCAATAACATTTCCCTGATCGGGAATATTTTCGCCACGCTTCCCGTTTTCAATTTCGTCAATCCGGCGTTTTCCACCTATTCGGCAATCAACAATTTCCAGTTGCAGGACACGTACCAGTTGCCTACCGTGGCATCGCCAGCGGCAGAGGTGCAATTGAGCGCTGGCACGCCGAAACGGACCATCAATTCGCTGGTGCTGACGCCAGGTGATTGGATCGTTACGGCGGCCTGGAATGGCGTCAATTCGGCAGGCGCCGGGCAGCTATCCACGCGTCAGGAATTCGCGTTGAATACGGCGGCGGCGATCCCCGCCTATAGCGCCACTTTCGCCGCTGCGACGATGCGGGGCGATTGCGTTTCAACCGTCAACACGGCGGATGGATTCTTGCAAGGCAGCCTGACGTTAAATATCCAGGTCACCGCCAACACGACCATTTACCTGTATGGCGGCGCCGCTTCCATTACCGGCGCGCTGATCGTTTCTTGCGCCGGCTGGATGAAGGCTAAAAAAGTCAGCGGCGCTTACTAATCAACCAATCACCCGCATCATTGCGGGGTAACGAAAGAAAATATGGCACCACGCTTACCTACCCGCACGCCGCGCCGAGTTGATGACGCGGTATCCCTGTTCGCGCGCCTGGATTCCAACAAGTGGCTGATCGGCCTGGTGTTCGGCGGGCTGATCAACACCGGGATCATGTACCAGCAATTTACCCAGATCAAAGAGACACTGGCGGCCAACATCGCGGAACAGAAAATCATCACCAGCAAGATGAATGACGTTCAGGTGCAGCAAGTACGCGGCGAGGCGAAGGCGCAGATTCTGGAGGCGAAGGCAGTCACCATCGAGCAGCGCATCCGTAGTCTGGAGGTCATGTTTATGGAAACGCCTTCACGGAGGGCCAAATGAAACCTGCCGACTTTCTCGACGCCATCGTGCCGGCGGCCCAGGCATGCCACGCCGCCACCGGCATCCCCGCCAGCTTCACGATCGCCCAGGCCGCGCTTGAATCCGCATGGGGCGCTTCCAAGCTGGCGAACAGCGGCCACAACCTGTTCGGCGTGAAGGCGGATCCCAGCTGGAAGGGCGCCACCGTGGTCTTGCAAACCCGCGAGGTGATCAAGGGCGAATCTGTCATGGTGATGGCGAAGTGGCGGTGCTACGCCACCTGGCTGGAATGCCTGACCGATCGCGCGCTGTTCTTCCGCCAAAACAAGCGCTACGCCGCCTGTTTCAAGGCCACCAGCGGCCCGGATTGGTGCCGCGCCGTGGCCGCCGCCGGCTATGCGACCGATCCGCAGTACGCCGAAAAGCTGCTGGCGATGATCAAGGGCCGCGATCTTGAGCGCTTCGACGTGATCGCCAAGACGGTGAAGCCGTGAGCAGCACGCGCGCCAAAGCGAAAGCCGGCGTCGGGCTGGTCGGCTACCTGGTATGGGCGCTGTTCGCCTACATCGACCCGACCGCCCGCGCCGACTTCCTGAAATTCAATATCGGTTGCGTGGTCGGCGTGGTAGGCCTGATACTGCGCGACATGCCCCACACACCTTCCCAACCACCGAAAGACCCACCATGAAATCGATCCGCAATACCATCCTGCTGGTGCTGTCCATGTTCGTGCTGCTGACCGCGTGCACGCAAATGGGCCTGGCGCCGGCCCAAGGCCTGGATGAGAAAATCGCCTACGGCTACAGCGTTGACGCCGCCGTGCGCACCAGCGCGGCCCAGGCCTTGAACGCCGGCACCATCAACGTGGCCGACGCCAAGCAGGTGCTGGTCGCCACCGATAGCGCCAGGGTGGTGCTGGACGGCGCCAGCGCGGCGAGCCGGTACGGCGACGTTCCAACGGCCATGCAGAAGCTGGCGACGGCAACAGCGCTGCTTACGCAGATCCAGCAGTATCTACAATCCAAAGGGGTGAAGTGATGAACACGATCGAAGCACTGAACGCGCTGCTGGCGCTGATGAACGCGGCCATGAACACGATGGCGTCGGCCATGGAAGTGTCGGCCATCATCACCAAGGCGCACGGCGAAGGCCGCACCACATTGTCGGCTGATGAAGTGGCCGCCGTGAAGGGGATCGATGACGCGGCCCGCAAGCAGCTGGCCGACGCCATCGAAGCGAAGGGCGGCTAAGCCTTCCTGCGGTCGGCGCCTTGGCGCATGTTCGGCACCAGTTCCGTTTGCTGCTGGCGCCGATCAGGGCCGCGCGCCAGCCAGCGCCGCGCGCGGTCAGCATCCAGCGCCATCATCGCGTCTTGCACGGCGATGGGCGGCACCGGGGCTTCGGAACAGCCGGGCACATGCGGTTCGCCAGCCTTTGCACAGCAGATCGTGCAGCGCATGCCGGTGGACTGCTGAATTTCCGGCAGTCCGGCCAGCGCCCGCGCGCCTTTGACGGTGATCACCCATTTATAGCTTCCGACAGACTTGATATAGCCAAGTTCATCGGGCCGCTGCCAACGCGGGAAATATTCAGGCGTCCAAACAACTGCCTCGCCTTCACCGTTCAATTTGCAGCCAGGGCGATCCATCACCATGCGCACAAAATCTAATTCACTATGCGTCAACGCGCCACTTGAGGCGGCGCGCTCGATCGGCTTATTGCGGTCGGGGTCATTGTAGTACTTGCTGTGTTCCATTCTTCAATCTCCAATGATGGCGCGCCGATCGATGGCGCGCCGTTTCGATTTAATCCCAGCGGTCGATTTTGTATTCCATGACCTGGCCGGCGCTGATCACGCGCAGGTGCGCGCCGCCGCCTTCCTTGCCGATGTGCAGGCCGCACGCATCGCCCTGTTCGCGGCCTTCCATTTCCTGGCTTTTCGAATACGCCTCGATCACCGCGCGCATGCCGTGCAGTTCGCTTTTCAGCGTCGAAGGGAACAGCGCATTGCCGGCGCCGGTCTTCGTTTCGCGCGCGCCGTCGATGATGAACACCGCGCCGGTGGATTGGTGATCAAATCCGCCTTCGAACCACATGTGCGGGCGCAGGGTGATCGCGTTCACCTTGTGGAACTGCTGGCCGCGCAGGCTGAATTGCGAAGGCATCGAGCCATCGTTCCACATGTACAGCGCCACCGGGTTGCGGCGCTCGGCGTGATCCCATTGCAGGATCGGCAGCGCGTCGGGGTCCACGGCGGTGGTGAGGGCGACGAACGTTTGCGGCTGCTGCGGAACATAGATTTCCAGCTGGTCGGCGGTCGGCAGCACGGTGCGCCGGAACTTGTCCCAGGTGATGGCGACCGGCGGCGCGCGCATGCTCATTGCCGGCGCTGGCGTGCCCTTCGGCTTCAGTGCGCCGAAGATGCCGCCGGCTGGTGCGGCCTTGGCCGGCGCCTTCGGCTTCCAGACAAATTCCAGGATATCAGCCAGCGTGGCGTAGCGGCGCTTGAGCGCGGACGCGGCGCCCAGCTTGTCGAACGCAGCCTCGGCGGCGGCGATCGCGCCGGCGGTGGGAGCGGCCTGCGGGCGCTGGTAGGCCAGTTGGTGCATCTTCGCCGCCCATGCCGCCCGCGCCGCTTCGAACGACTTGCCGGCGGCGATATCATCCAGCAGGGTGGCGATCATGCTGCTGCGTGGGTGGCAGAAGCCAGCAGGCGCCAGCGCGACCGCGCGCCAGGTCAGGTTTCGCCGGCTGTCGCCACGGCCAGGTGCCACCGAATCGCGCACGGCGTGCAGATCGGCCAGAAACTGCGCCTGGCCCAGCACCGCCGCCGCGTTCGGCAGCGTGTCGGCCTTCAGCAGCGTCAGCGCGGTCTGCACCGTGGCCGCGCTGTATTCGTGCAGCGCCAGCAGCACGGTGGAAATGTCTTCGAGTTTCTCGCTGGCCGCCTGGTGCGCGTTCTTCAGCGGCGTGCCCTTGTACACGCGCCCCACCTGTGGCTGCACCGCGAAGTGATGCCAGACCTGGCCGGTGAGGCGCACCGTGCTGGCCGGCGTGCCGTACATGGTTTCGGAAGACAGAAACGGCATGACGATGTTTGCGCGGCGCACCAGCTGGGCCATCGCTTCCACGGCGCGCGCGTAGTGCGGCGGCGCGTCTTCCACGGTCCAGATGGCAGGCACCAGGCGCCCATCGTCGCCCACCGTCGCCAGCGCGCCGAAGCGCTCGATGAAATGCCGGCAGCAGGTGCAGGTATGGTACTGGCGTTCGGCGCCGGCGGGGAAGGACGCCAGGTAGGCTTCGTACAGGCCGGCGGCGTCGGTCTGAAACAGCGGGCCGTCGATCAGGTGGAAGCGGTCATTGATGCGCTGGATGAAGCGGTGGTATTCGTCGGCGCCGTGGTTGCCGGCGGCCTTGGTGTCGTTGACGATCGTTTGCATTGTAGGTTCTCCAGTGTGGGCGCGCCAGCGGCTGGCCGGCGCGCCCGGTTATCAGGCGGCAGCGGCCAGGTGGTTTTTGATGCCGTAGTAGACGGCTTTGCAGGCCATGATATCGACCTGGGCATCGTGGGCGCCGTCCAGCACCTTGCCGGTGAAGTGGTAATACGCTTCGCCCAGGTTGGGCGACTTCGGCCCTTTCATGCGCTTGGCGACCATCTTTTCCGTGGGCGGCAGGTTCAGGATCCGCGTGCTGTTGGTCTGCGTGCAAAATGCCGGCGCGGCCTTCCAGTAGTCCGCGAAGGGGATTTCGCCGGCGCCGGTCTGCATCGCCTCGCCGCTCCAGTAGGCGCAGCGCATGATGGCAATGCGCATCATGCGGGCGTCGAACGGCTCATTGTGACCGCAGCGCAGATCGGCGTTGCACCACAGTTCCAGGAACGCATCGAGGGCGGCCCGCGCCGGCACGCCGTAGCGCTCGGCGTGGTCTTCGCTGATGCCGTGCGTTTCCAGCGCTTCCGGGGCCATTTTCCAGCCTTCCGGTTTCAGAATCAGGTTGATGGCGCCCAGCGTCCTGCCGGTTTCTTCGACGCACAGTTCGGCGGCCAGTTGCACGACGTGCGGCTGGTCGGGATGCTCGCTTGGTTCCTTGAACAGCGGCAGGCTGGTGGTTTCGGTGTCGTAAAAAATAATCGTTTTCATGCTGCGTTCCTTTTGTTGTTGAGGCAAATTTCCACTACCTTGGCGCACTGCTTTGCGTCGAACCATCCGATGTGGCAGTGATTCACATCGGTGATGCCCATTTCGCGGGCCAGCCATGCATACACGGCGTTTTTGTCCATGCCGTCCACTTCCCACATGGGCGACAGGTGCGACTTGGCTTGTTTGCGGGCCGCACGCACCGCTTTGTTCGCCAGCGTACCCAGCGGGATATCGGTTTTCGGGTGCAGGCCCACGTAGCTGTCGCACACATCGACCACGCACCGGTAGGCGAACGGCCAGGCGCCGTATTCCTTGCGATAGATAACGCTGTTGCTGACGCGTTCCACCGCGCCGCCACAGTTCGGGCAGATGGTCGGCACCGGCAGCGGGTTCAGCACCTTTTTGACCTGGGCGGCGGATACCTTGAACACCTTCATGCTGCCGCCTGTTCGCGCGCGCCGGCGATCAGACCGCCTTCGACCCAGTAAGCGGTGATGGTGTCGGCCAGGTTGTCGGGCAGCGCCTTCAAGGTGCCGAACAGCAGCACGGTGTCCACCACGTCGTTGAACGCCAGGCTGTCGAGCCATTCCAGGCACTGCGCGCGGCCCGGCATGTCCAGCACGTCGAAGCGATCCAGCATCAGGATGCGCAGGCCGGAAATTTCGGCCACCACTTCCGCGATCATGGCGTCGGTGCGCCACTGTTCGGACTCGCTCAAAAGCTGGTACGGGCGGCCCGCTGCGGTGATCGACATGTCGGGCGCGATGACAACCTGCATCCATTCGGTATCGATCGCGGCTTGCTCCAGCGCGGCGTTCACCGGCTGCAGCGCGTCCAGCAGCATTTCGGCGGGGATACCATCGGGCGCCAGCGCGTCGGCTACCTTGGTCCAGGCCATCACGTCATTGTGGTGCGCCAGCGCCTGGGCGGTCTTGCTGGCCGCCACCGCGCGCTTTTCCGTGGTGGTGACGATATCCAGCCGCTGGTTCTCGGCCTTCGTTCGATCGGCGCGCGCGGTCTGCAGCATGCCTTCCACTTCCGCTATCTCTGCCGATGCGTCCACGGCGTCACCAGCGGGCGCCAGCGCGTCGAACTGGCCTTTTGCCTGCGTGGCGCTGTCCAGGTCGCGCTGCAGGTTGCTGGCCCGGCTCTTGAGCAGAGCCAGCCCCTTTTCGCGCTCGGGCAGCGCGGCCTGGGCTTCGGCGTCCACTTTGCCGGCGGCCACGCCGTAATCGCCGCCGGTGGCTTCGTAGCGGCGCAGGATCGCGTTGGCGCTTTCCTCCCATTCCTTGCCCAGCGTCGGGATCGGCAGTGATGCCAGGAAGTGCGCCAGTTCGTCGGCCATCGTCAGCTTGCCGGTCCCGGCGGCGCGCTCGCGCAGCGCCACCACGCCAGGTTCATATTCCGCTATGTCCACCTTGTTGCGTTCGATCTGGTCGCGCAGGTTGTCCACCTTGCCGGCGGCTTCGGCCAGGCTGGCGCGCCGGGTGGCATCCTCTTGCGTCTTGCGCGCCGCGTTCTTGATCGCGCCCAGGCTTTCGTTCAGGGTGGCGATGTTGCGATCGAGGCCGGCCACGGTGGTGACCAGGTGCGCCAGGTCGCCTTCGGGCATGTCGGGCAGCGGCGCTTCCCAGGCCGGCGCCTTCACCGCGCCGTAGGTTTCACCAGTCAGCGCGCGCCATGCGCCCTTCGCTTCGGTGGCCTTGCTCTTGGCGTGGTCGCACACGCTGGGAAACCCGGTGCGCAGCAGCGGCATCACCGCGTCGATCTTCGATTCCTCGCACGCCCACTTCGGCGCCATCATGCGCGCCTTGACGGTGGCCGCGTTCGGTTTCAGCTTCGTCAGGCCGAACAGGAACGGGCGGCGCTCGTCGGCGGTCATGCGGGCGAAGCGCTGGCCGTTCAGGGCCACGCGCATAGATTCGGAAATCTCCGGGCCGACAAAATCGCCCTTGGGCATGTTGAACGCGAAACCCTGGTCCGGGTCGTTGTCGATGCCGATGTGCGCGCCGCCGGCCTTGGCATCGCCGTGCACCAGCTTGCCGAATTCCTTTTTAACCGTCACGTCGCGCACGTTGTCCTGGCAAATCGCCATGCGCACGGCTTCCTGGATCGAACTTTTTCCGCTGCCGTTGCGACCGGCGAACAGCGTCACCACCGTGTCCAGCTTTACGTTCACGCTCTTGATGCCCAGCAGGTTGTCGGCCTGGATCGTTGTAATTTTCATTTTCTTGGTTCCCCATGGTGGGGCCGGTTTCCCGGCCCGGTTGATTATTCGACTTCGGCGGCCTTGCGGCTGGCGCGCTTGGCTTTCGGTGCTGGCTCGGCGTCATCGGCTGGCGCTTCGGTCTTCGATACGCGCTTCGGCTTCGTCACGGCGTCGATAGATGCCACCACAGACGCCACCGCTTCTTCGGTGGTCGCTTCGGTCGGCGCCAGCTTCATGTCGGTGCCGGGTTTGTCGAACATGCTTTCCGCCTTCTGCCGCGCTTCGCTTGGCGCCGTGCCGGTCAGCGAAAGCTGTTCGACCTTTTCGAAGTTATCCGGCTTTTCTTCTTCGTCGGCGCATTCAAGCGTGATCGGCACCACCTGGTTCAGCACGCGCATCAGCTTGGCGATCGAATCTTCGTCGGGCTTCGAAAACTGGCAGCGGAATTGCCATTCGACCGTGCCGCCTTCCTTCAAAATCAACTTGAAATTGTTGGTCTTGCCACCGCCCAGCAGCACATCATGGGCGGGGTCTTCGGCATCGTGCACGCGCAGGCGGGTGCGTGGAATCTCCAGCTTGTACGATTGTTCGCCCAGCATCGGGAAGCGAAGATGCGGCATGTGGTCCGGGTTCACCAGGTCGCGCGTTTCGTTGGCGCGATAGAAGGCCGCGCGCAAATCCGGGTGCAGCTTCGACAGCAGATTGTTGGCGCTGCTGAACGAAAACTTGAGGTCACAGGCCGCCTCGCGGTCTTCGCCGTGCATTTCGGTCCTGATGTTCAAGTGGCCCAGCAGGCAGCGTTCGCGCACCAGGGTAAAAGTTTCAATTGCCATGTCATTTCCTCTTGGGTTGGTGGGGGTAAAACTCTGTTATTCGGGGGCGGACGCGGCGCGGCGCACGCGCTTGGCCGGTGCCTTCGATTCGGTCTTGGCCGGCTCGGCTGCCGCCGGCGCCACCTGCAGTTCGCCCATGCGGGTGCGATACATCGCGTGCAGTTCCTTGCGCAGGCCGGCGTGGGCCAGCGCGTCGATCATGTCGGCGGCGTCGGCCAACTGGTTCAGCGACAGCGATTTGTGGATGGCGGCGGCCACGCGTTCGTAGACTTCCGACACTTCCGGCGTGATCACTTCCTTGGCCGGCTGGGCGGCGGCTTCCGGCTTTGTTTCGCGCACTTCGACCGTTTCGGCGCGCTCGCGGCGGATATCGTTCTTGCTGGGCTTGTCTTCGGTGGCATCGGTGCGCGGGATCGGCTCGGCTTCCGGCGTGGCCGGCGCGTCGTCTTCGTCATCCAGGAACACGAAATTGCCGTCGATGGTCGAATCCACCTTGGCGGCCTTGCCGGCTTCGTGGGCGGCGTTGGCGGCGATCGCGTTTTCCAGTTCCTGGGAGGTCGGCAGGAATTTCAGCACCTGCAGCAGCACCACTTTCTGGCCGTACGCTTCCATGTTGTCGTCGTTCTTCAAGGCGTAGTGTTCGCCGCCCACCTTGTTGTATTCGTTCAGGTGTTTGATCACCTTTGCCACGCTCCAGACTTTGACGTGTGGATACTCGGCGCCCTTCACACGCCCGATGGCGTAGTAGTGCGTAATATCCTTGTGGTCTTCGCTTTCGCCTGGCTTGTGGGTCAGGAACGGCGAATCGCCCAGCGCATAATCGAAGTGGTCGCCCTTGCGAACGATGCCGGTCCAGGCGCTGGCGCGGCCCGTACGGTTCACCAGGTCTACCAGGCCTTTCCAGCCCGGCACGTACGAACAGGTTTGCTTGTACGGCACCAGGTAGCCTTTGCCGCCGCCCAGGCCGATGCCGCTATTGATGGCGATGCTGACGGCGGTATAGAACGATTGCGGTGTGGTGTTCTGGAGCTTCTTACTACCCATCAGCATGATGGTGGCGGTGCGGATTTCGCGTTCGACCGTCATGTGGCCGGGGATGCCCAGGCCCAGCAGATCCTTGCGCTTGTCCAGGAAGTCGGTTTTCCCAACGATCGGGTGCGCGGCGCGGCGGGCCAGTTCGGTGCTGCCTTCCTGCGCGTCGTTTTTCATGTCCTGCAGTTGCGTTGCCATGTGGTGGTTCTCCTTCGGGTGGTTGGTCATTCGTGGAATTTGCAGACTTCCCAGCGCCCGCAATATTTTTTATCGCACAGCGCGCTGGAAGGGTTCGGCGGGAACAATCCTATCTTGAACATCTTGCCGGCCATTTCCAGCAGGCCGGGCTGGGTGTCGGTGCCGACCAGGTGGCGCTTGGCGTCGAACACGCGCGACACGCCCACCTGGCTGGTGCTGCTGGTCTGCAGCGCCATGATCTGCGCGCCATCCGTCTGTTCGCCGTCCGTGTATTCGCTCAATAGCTGGTAAATGCCAAGCTGGGGCGCGCGGGCCTTCACCACCACTTCGCCTTCGCTGATCAGGCGCCCGCCGGTCTTGAGGTCGGCAATCACCTTGCGCCGCGTGGCGGTGCGCACCACGCGCGCCCGGTCCATGGTGCCGGTCAGGCGGATGATCACGCCTTCGGTTTCCACGTCCAGCGGTTTCAGCGTCATTTCCACCGATTCGAAATTCATCATCGGCGCGATTTCGGCGCAGTAGCGCGCATGCAGCGTCAGGCCGATCACTTCGGCCTGTTTCATCGACAGCTTGGGATCCTTGAATTCCACTTCTTCGGACGGATTCCACAGCATTTCCTGGAACACGTCCGCCGCCTGGTCGGCGGTGATGGGCGCGCCGGCCAGCTTGGCCTGATCGAACGCGGCGGTGCTGGCGTGGATCGAGGTTCCCAGCCACGCGCGCAGGCTGCTGGCTTTGTGCTTGCGCATGAGCGTTTCCCATTCGAAGCGGTAGCCGCAATCGAACAGGCCGCCGAACGCCGACGCGCGGACCTGGAAAATTTCCTTCATGGTTCAGTCTTTCGGGTTGGTGATGCGTTGTACTGGCGGGAAGCGGCGGGCGCGCACTTCGGCGGCGATCGCCTGGGCGCGCTCCAGATTTTTGGATGGGCGACCTTCATACGCCCGGTTCATGTCGTCCATCAGGTCGAGCGATTCACGCATGATAGAAAACAGCAGCGGGAAGCCGTAATCGTTGCGCGGCTCGCTCATGTCGGCACGCGCTCCAGGAAGCTGATCAGCATCAGGGCCAGCACGAAGCACAGCGCGGCCAGCAGCACCACCTTGCGTTCCTCGCGCACCTGTTTGAGCATGTCGCGTTCGTGCTGGGACATGCCCAGTTTGTCGAAGGGCGCGCGCTTCATGCTTCGGTCCTGGCGATATAGGCGTCGATGATGCGGTCGGCATCGTCGCTGCTGACGAAGTTCCCATGGTCCGGGCCTTCCGGCACTGCGATGCCCGGCACGCCGGTGGCGCCCAGCAGTTCGTCGGGCAGGTTGCGCAGCACCAGGTAGCGCTTGGCGTTGGCGATCACGTCGGGCGTGATAATCCGATTGAACACCAGCGGCGTTTTCGGCGCCGACTGTAGCGCGGCCAGTTCATCGTCGGACCACCGATGATCCCCGTTGTTGATCGACTCGCTGGAAAATGCCGGCGGGCGCACCTTGGCGATGATGCCGGCCAGGTCGGGCTGATCGATCAGAACCCGCATGTGCGGGAACTGCGCCAGATACCAGTCGCGCACGGCCTGGGCCACGGCCAGGTCGCGGTTGTCGGCCAGGCTGAATTCGGCGCGCAGCGCTTCCACCACTTCATTGGCGATCAGGCTCATACGGCACCTGCGTGCGTCAGTGCTTCGGTGGTCAGGTGCAGGAACGTGCAGTCTTCGGCGGTCCAGGTGTTGTTCGCTGCAAAGCGTTTCCACTCATTCAGCGCAACGACCATGCGTTCGTTGGAGTCGAGCAGCGCCAGCAAATCGATCGCCCAGTCGGGGAAGACTGGTTCGCCGCCGGCTGCCGTGTCTTTGTTGTACTGCTGGATTGCTTCTGTTGCTTGGCGCTGCAGGCGGTCTATCTTCGCCTGGGCCATCGAATTGAACATCATCGTGGTTCCCTTTCGGTTTCGCGGCTTGGCCGCTGGTTTTGTGTTCCAACAGGCACGATATTACGCGCCTTAATCGTTCGACGCAACAACAGAATCATAATTTTATGCACATTTATTTATTGCATGCGGAAAAGGATATGCGTAGAATCTGGCGTTGAAATACTCCCCTCAACTTCCAGGAACCACCACCATGAAAACCACCGCTGTACACCCGCTGCTGGACGCCCTTATCGATGGCGAAAAGCTGCGCAACGATGCAGATATCGCCCGCGTTCTGAACATCGCGCCGCCGCAAGTGAGCAAGACACGGCACGGAAAAATCGAAGTCAGCGACACCATGCGCGTGGCGATCATGCGCCGCTTCAAGTGGTCGCTGAAACGCATCGATGAACTGGCGCCGCCGGCCACCGAGGAATAGCCGTGCATATCGTCGTCGTCAAACAGACCGATGAAACGCTGGCCGAACCTGCCGCCGGCATGGTGCGCCGCTTCCTGTTCGAATTCTTCGAAGGCGCCACCGAGAAAGACACGAAGGCCTGGCGCCGGTTCTGGCGCGCGATGAACGAAGCCGGCAGCGGCGAATATTTCAGCTTCAAGCTGGAGCGCCAGCGCCAGAACTGGCGGCACCGCAAACACATGGGCATGATCAGCGCGATTTTTAAAGCCCAGGAACGCATCGAAGATTTCGAGCAGTTCAGGCTGTGGCTGAAAGTAGGCAGCGGCTTTGTGGACTGGTGCGCAGGCCCGAAAGGTGGCGTTTTCCCGGTGCCGAAATCGATCAGCTTCGACAAGTGCAGCGAGGACGAATTTATCGCCTTCCATGATGGCGCGGTGGCGTTCCTGCGCACCGAACACGCGGCCAAGTACCTGTTCCCGAATTCGCCCATCTTCCTGGCCGAATCAGGAATTGAAGAAATTTTGTCACGCTACGAAAGGCAGGACCAATGAAAGACATTACATTCGGGTCGGTATGCAGCGGCATCGAAGCCGCCAGCGTTGCGTGGCATCGCTTCGGCTGGCGCGCTTCCTGGCTGGCCGAGGTTTCCACCTGGCCGGCGCGTGCGCTACACCACCACTATGGCAGCGGGCGCCCGCACTTTATGCTGGATCCTAATGAAGAAGGCCTGAGCGACGAAGAACGCAATGATCGCCTGATCGCAATCAAGACGGTTGCAAAGCTGCCGCTGGTGCCGATGAATAGTAAGACGACGCCGCCGAACTTGGGCGATATGACTCGCATTGAAGCGCTGGTGCGTTCCGGGGCTGTTGCTGCGCCTGATATTTTGTGTGGCGGAACGCCCTGCCAGGCTTTTTCCCTTGCTGGTCTGCGCGCTTCGATGGAAGACGCGCGCGGCCAATTAACCCTTTCTTTCGTAAGGCTAGCCGATGCAATCGATACAGCAAGACATGTTCGCGGGGAACCACCTGCAATTATCGTGTGGGAAAACGTCTTCGGCGTCATGTCCACAAAGGACAATGCGTTCGGGGCTTTCGTGGGAGCACTTGCCGGCGAAGATAGCCCACTCATCCCGCCAGGGGCCGGATGGACGAACACTGGTTGTGTGTTTGGACCCCGCCGTACAGTCGCTTGGCGGGTCTACGATGCCCAATATTTCGGAGTGGCCCAACGACGCCGCCGTGTGTTCGTTGTCGCAAGTGCTAGAGAGGGAATTGATCCATCCGAAATACTTTTTGAGTTCGACGGCGTGCGCCGGGATACTGCGCCGAGCCGTCAAACGGGGCAAGACGTTACCGGAACAATTAGGGCAAGCGCTGCGCGCCGTGGCGGAGTGCAAGACGAATGCGGGCTTGGACTCCAGCCAGTAACCGGCACGCTGGATGCCAGCTATGGCAGGCTTCAGGGATGCGCAGGGCAGGACGCAAACCACGGTCACAGCCACCTGGTTGTTGCCTCCGTAGGCAACAACCAGGCAGGGCCGATAGAAGTTGCCACGGCCTGCCGCGCGCACGCCAGCCCGCACCTAGATTTTGAATCCGAAACCTTCCTGGTGCAGTCGGTAGCATTGCGTGGGCGTGATGGCGGCGCGACTGCTGAACTTGGCGATGATTTAGCTGGCGCGCAGCGCGCCAGCAGCGGCGGGAGTGACAAGGCGCATGTGCTTGCGCCTATCGCCTTCGACAGCCGTCAAGATTGCATCAGCAGCACCGAAGTGTTCGGCGCGCTGGGTTCGTCCAGCCCGCAGGCGCAGGCGGTTGCGTTTTCCTGCAAGGATTCCGGCGCTGACGCATCTGTTGAACTGGCGCCCACTATGCGCGCAATGGGGCATCAAGGAAGCCATGCAAACGGTGGTGGTCAAATTGCTGTATGCGTCACTGGAGAAATCACGCACACGCTGAAAGCCGAAGGCTTCGACGCCAGCGAGGACGGCACCGGGCGCGGTCAGCCGATCATTGCGCATCGCATGGCTGTTCGCCGCCTCACGCCACGCGAGTGTGAACGGCTACAGGGATTCCCCGACGATTACACGCTGATCCCGATGGGTATCGTGTCACAAGCGCGTGCGGAAAAGATACTGGCCGCTGGCGACCATGCCCGCCAGGATGACGCAGGCAACTGGTGGAAGATGGCAGCAGACGGCCCACGCTATAAGGCGCTGGGCAATAGCTGGGCAGTGCCGAACGTGGTTTGGATTGGACGCCGAATTGACCAGGCATTGCGGGCGGCGGCATGAAGCGCACACCCATGAAACGAACACCGTTTAAGGTAAAGGTGCCGGCCGAAAAATGTAAGGCGCCAGCAAATAAACGTAAAGCGATGAAGTCGACCAGGCCGCGCATGACGCCGATTCGCAAGGCCGCGCGCGGGAAGGACTGCACCATGATGATCGTCGGCGTCTGCAACCGCGATCCGGCCACGGTGGTGCTGTGCCACTCCAACAGCCTGGCCGATGGCAAGGGCATGGGCCTGAAGGCGCCCGATACGGAAGCGTGTTTCGGCTGCAGCGCCTGCCATGACGTGCTCGACGGCCGGCGCCCGCTGCCGGCCTGGATGACCCGCCAGGTGCTGCTCGAGGTCTTCGACCGCGCGCGCACCATCACCCACGAGATTCTAAAAACAGAGGGGCTTTTACCATGATCCAGTTCACCATTCCCGGCCAGCCGGTGGCCAAGGCCCGCGCGCGCGTCACGATGGTGGGCGGCTTCGCCCGGGCCTACACGCCGAAGAAAACGGCCGACTACGAAACCCTGGTCGCCGGCATCGCCCGCAACGCTATGGCCGGCCGCGCGCCATCGGCGGCGCCCATCGAAGTGATGCTGGAACTGCGCATGGAAATTCCGGTTTCCTGGTCGAAGGCCAAGCGCCTGGCCGCCAGCGTCGGCACCGTGCGCGCCACGAAGAAGCCCGACGCCGACAACGTGCTGAAGGGCGTCAAGGATGCGTGCAACGGCATCGTGTGGGTGGATGACAGCCAGGTGGTGGTGATCACCGTTCGCAAGCTGTACCACGCCGATCCGTGCGTCGTCATCGCCATTCGTGAAGTTGAGGGGGAATCCGCTTAATTTTGCGATTACGCAATGATTCGCTTGACGGAAATCAATTGCGTGTGGGAATATTCGTTCGTGCTTGGCGGCATGGAAAATATGAAAAGCGTTTCACATGGATTCCCGGAGGCCGAAAGGTCTTGCCGCCAAGCCCTACGAAAGTAGGGTGGGATTCCAGGTGAAACGCTTTTTTTTCGTCTGTACGTCGCCAAGCACCGTACACCGCACGTTAGCAAGGGCCATATTTCGGGCCGCGCGGTAGAAAACGGGACTGGTAGCGCAGCAGGCAGGCGCAGGGTGCAATTCCCATAATCCAGGGGCTGGCGTTGATCCTGTAGCCCAGGGGCGTACCGTGAAAACCGGTAGCTGACAGGAATCCGATTTATCGGGATGGCGTCCAACACTTCTTTTCCCCTACAGGGGTTAGGGGGGCGTTGGATGGAATATAAAATAATTCTAAGAGGACAGATCCATGAAGAAAGAGATTCAAGGGCCATGGGAAAACCGGGGAACGCTGGTTTTCTTCGCCAACAATGCAGGCGGGTTTGATTTGCGCGGCTGCCCGCATCCTGTAGACAAGGCCCGGCTGGCCGCTGCTGCACCGCTGATGCTGCTGGCGCTGGAAGCGATTCTGCCATTTTGCGCCAAGACTTCGGCCAGTGAGGGCGGCGCCGCCAAGTACAGCGCCAGCGTGACCGCTGCTGACATGGTGCGCGAAGCGATCGCCCAGGCCACCGGGGTCGCATCGTGAACGCCTACACCGCCCTGCGCGCCGCGATGGACGCCACCAAGATGGACCAGGTGATCGTGATGCGCACCGACCTGGCCGAACTGCTGGCCGAAGTGGACAAGCTGCGCGCCGCCGCACCGGTGAAGAAGACCAGGGCGAAGAAGGCCGCGCCGCCGGCTGCTGCCGTGCCGCTGCCCGACTGGCTGCCGCTGGAAGCCTGGCACGCCTTCCTGGACATGCGCAAGCAGATCAAGAAGCCGGCCACCGACCGCGCCCAGGCGCTGCTGATCAAGAAGCTGGCCGCCTTCTATGCCAACGACCTGGACCCGGGCGTGATCCTGAATCAGTCGATCATCAACAACTGGCAAGACCTGTACGCGCCGAAGGAAGCCAGCACGGCGCACGTTAGCCGCTTCGGTGATGGCCGCGTGCCGGTGGCGGACCAGAACCGCGCGAACAATACCGCCGCGCTGGCGCTGCTGGACCAGGTGAACTTCGACATGGCGAGGACGATCGATGAATGCCAATGACCGCCTGGCGTTTTTCGAACTGCTGGACCTGACCTATGACATGATCGGCGTCGGCCCGGCCAAGATCATCAGCCCGGCGGCCAAGGCGATGTTCTTCACCGACCTGGAGCGCTACCCGCTGGACCTGATCAGCGGATCCCTGGCCGCCCACCGCGCCGACCCGGAGCGCGGCAAGTTCACCCCGAAGGTGGCCGATATCGTGTACCAGATCGAGCGGCGCCGGCGCGTGTCCTGGCTGTCGGCGGATGAGGCGTGGTCGCAGGTGCCGAAGATCGAAGGGCAGCCGGGCCTGATGAACGACGTTACCGCCCAGGCGCTGGCCGTGGCGAACCAGTTCCTGGCGCTGCCGCGCCCCGACATGACGGCGGCCCGGATGGCGTTCAAGGGCTGCTACGAAAGACTGGTCGAGCGCGCCAAGCTGGAGCGGCGCGGCCCGGTGTATTTCGTGTCACCTGGTGGATCGTATGAGGAACAGCAGGCCATCGAGCAGGAAGCCGTCCGCCAGGGGCTGCTGCCGGCCCGCGTCGAAGCGGCGGTGCCGCTGCTGGAGACTTCGAAGCGCACGCCGGGCGCCAAGCCCGACTTGAAAGCTCTGCTGCTGTCCATGCAGGCCAAGACCATGCCACCACCGGAGCCACAAGATTATGAGTGATACCCAAGTCGATAACAGCACCTGCCACGCCGCAGGCTGCCCGATGATCGCCACGAACAGCAGCAGCACCAACGGCGGCGGCGAGTGGCTTTGTTTTATCCACTTCGCCGGCGACCACGCCGACCGCCAGCGCATCACCAGCGAACTGGCGCGCCTGCGCTGGATCGTGGACATTGTGCGCTGCCTGCGCGCCGGCTACCCGCTGACCGCCGACATGCAGAAGAACTTCGCGCTGGCCCAGCGCAGCGACCTGAAACAGAACGACCGCGAAGACCGCGCCGGCTGGATGATCCGGCTGGAAGGCGTGCTGCAGAAATCGTGCCGCGATAGTCTGGTGCAGCAGTGACGCCGTTCGAACTGATCGCCCTGAAACAAAAAGTGGGCCATGAATACGCCGACGAAGCCGCGCTGTTCGTGCTGATCCACTTCGATGCCGCGCACCGCCGCCAGCTTGGCCCGATCGGCTACAACTTCATCAGCCGGCACCTGGTGATGGCGCAGTATATTTTCGCCAAGCTGCGCCAGCCCGCCATGTTGGACGTGGTGCGCGTGGCCGGCACCGCGTGGCAGCGCGCCGGCGCCCGCCCTGGTGAATTCGCCAGCCTGACCACCGCCGAATATGGCGCCATGTGCGCCGGCCTGCGCGTGTACCTGCGCACACTGCACAAGATTGAGGTGGGAACCTTCCGCCAGGCCTGCAACGTGGCCGACCAGGTTATGAAGTGACGCGCCGCCGCCCCGCGATCCGGGCGGCACACAAGAAAGTAGAAAATGATCGAGAACGACAACAGCACCGAAAAAATGATCCAGGCTGCAGGCCTGACCGCGCCGCGCCTCTCGCCCGCTATTTTGCAGGCCAACATCATGCACACCGAAATCGTGAAGCATGTTACGCACGGCGGCCAGGTGCTGCGCTGGGCAGTGATCACGACGTTAAGCGGGTTTGGCGTAGTGGGGCGCCCTTCGGTGTCTGTCTCGCCTGAGAACGACAACGAAGAAATCGGCATCAAGGTGGCGACCGAGAATTCGACGGCTGAAATGTGGCCGCTGATGGGCTACGAACTGAAACAGCGCCTGTTCAATGAGTCGCAAGGATTGCAGGCGCTGGCCGGCGATGCGCTGCTGGAGCGGTTCAACAGTCTGCATCGCCAGTACATCGCCGCCGGCGTAGAAATCCACCATCGCGGCGGTGCTGAACTGAGCGGGCGCCCACCGTATCAGCAGCGCGTGGTCGATGAGCGCGACGAATTGGCCGACAAGGTGGAAAAGCTGTCCGCCTTCCTTGGTGGGGACACCTACAAGCGGCTGGCCGACGAAGAACAGACGCGCCTGGCCGACCAGTTGGCCGCCATGCGGCAATACGTGGCCGTCCTGAACGCGCGCATTGAGGCGTTCGAACCGCAGTAAAACGCCAGATTGGCACGGCCAGCCGCCCCGCCGACCTGGGGCGGCACATCGAAAGAGAAAATGAACTTTACCCACATCGCCAACCCTGTAGCGGTCACCGCGCGCGCCATCCTGGGCGTGTCCACCATCACCGAAGGCGCCATGCTGGCGCTGGATGACACCACCAATTATTTCGCCAACAACGCCATGCTGGCCCGCTACACGCCGGTGGCCGGTGATTACCTGGTCACCCAGGATGACGGCTACCAGTACGTGAACCCGAAAGACGTTTTCGAACGCAAGTACCATCCGGTAGACGATTTGCCCGAAGCGCTGCCGGCGCCCACCCATGGCGTGGCGATGTGTTTTTCCGGCGCCCTGCTGCACTTGAAAGGCGGCGCCAAGATCGCGCGCGCTGGCTGGAATGGCAAAGGCATGTTCGTGTATATGGTGCCGGCCAACAGCTACCCGGCGCAGACTGGAGTGGCAAAAGATCATTTCGGTGATGGCGCCATGGTGCCGTACAAGGCCTACATGGCACTGAAAGGCACGGACGACACCGTAAGCACCTGGGCGCCAAGCGCAGGCGATACGCTGGCCGAAGACTGGGAAATCGTCCTGTAATCGGGCCGCCGCGCCCCGATCGCGCGGCACCATAGGGGAAACAGCATGGAAATCATCGCAATCATCATCATTGGCATCATCGCCCTGTGCATCCAGGTCACGTATGAACGCCGCCGCACCGCCACCAACCTGGAATTCCAGCACCAGCGCCTGGCAGCCGAGGCCAAGAACTGGGCCGACATTCTGGAGAAAGCCACCATCACCACCAGCGCCAGCGCCAGCGTGATCATCGCCAAGTCGATGGCGGAAGTGGAAGCGTCGGGCAAGCGCTGGAGAGAGGCGGAAGCCCAGCGGCAGAAGGCCGTCGCGGATGCTGAACGACAGCGCTACGAGAACGCCAAGAACCGCAAGCCCGCGCCGGTCGGCGTCTTCGGCGGCGATGGCGTGTACCGTGAAGCCGGCCAGCCGGTTGTCTGGTATGACATTCGCACCGACCAGTGGAAGGATCGTTCGGGCCAGGTGGTGCCGGATCCGCGCCAGAACGCCAGGATGCAAGCGCTGTACGGCGGCACGTCGATGATGGACCCGCGCACGGTCGGCGCGCGCATCAGCACCGTGGACCTGGGCTATGAATCCGACATGGAAGCCCAGGCCCGGCGCGCCAGCCAGTCGGCCATGATGGACGCGATCGCCACCGGCACCGGCATGATGCGTATCAGCAGCGAAGGCGCGGAACATGTGCCGGCAGCGCAATACCAGGGTGGCGGCGGTTCATTTGACGGCGGCGGCGCTTCGGGAGACTATACGCCGGCACCAAGCAGTTGCGATTCGTCATCCAGCTACAGCAGCAGCGACAGTTCATCGTCCTGCAGTAGTTCGGACAGCGGCAGCAGCAGTTCGTCAGACTGACCACCACCAAGAGGGGAAACACAATGTACGTCGCTGCCTACCTGATCGCCGGCCTGGCCGCCAGCATCCTGTTCGGGATGATCGCCCGCCACGGTGGCACCGACTCAAGTTGACGCCCGACAACAGCCGGCTTACACTTCGTCCGGTTCTCAAGTGTCCCAACAGCCACTTTTTCACCCCGCCCAGCGCAAGCTGCCAGCGGGGTTTTCTTTTGGGCATCCGAAATACATTGCCTTTGCTGATCAACAGCAATATATTCGGCTGGAAATATAAACCGCCGCGCCCGGATGGCGTGCATTTCTTGGCAATAGGCCATGCGTAGGAGCGAAATAGCATGAAAAACCGAATTATCACCGTCGCAAACCCGCACATTAGCCAAATTATCGGTGAATGATCGTGAGTGAAGACCAAACTAAAGTAGCCCCAAATAGGGGCCGCGTCGGTGGACGCGCGAAAGGTACGCCGAACAAGGCCACCAAGGAACTGAAACAGATGATCCTGGAAGCGCTGGGCAAGGCTGGCGGCGTGAAGTACCTGACCGCCCAGGCCACGGCGAATCCGAAAGCGTTCATGACTCTGCTGGGCCGTGTGCTGCCGCTCCAGGTCACTGGCGAGAATGGCGGCCCTGTCCAGATCACGTTCAGCAACACGGACGCCGACCTGTGAGCGGTTTTACCCTGACCGAGCGCCAAAGCCTGGCGCAGACCATCCTGGCCGGCATCGCCACATGGCTGATGCTGTTCGGTGGTGGCCGGTCGGGGAAAACGTTCCTGATCATTCGGAACATCATCACGCGTTCGCTCAAGGCGCCGGGATCGCGGCACCTGGTCACGCGGTCGCGCTTCAACCACTTGAAGGCTTCGATCATGATGGACACCTTCCCCAAGGTCATGAGCGTGTGCTTTCCGCAACTGGTCAAGGGCAAGGATTGGGATATCAACATGTCTGATGGCTACGCCTGGCTGCCCGGCGGTTCGCAAGTGTGGTTCCTGGGCCTGGACGACAAAGAGCGGATGGAAAAGATCCTGGGCCTGGAGTTCGCCACCATCTACATCAATGAGGCCAGCCAAGTGGCCTGGGCTGGTGTTCAGATCCTCCTGACGCGTCTTGCGCAGCGGTGCACGCAGATCATCAACGGGGTGGAATCGCCGCTGAAACTGCGCTTCCTGTTCGACTGCAACCCGCCCAGCAAAATGCATTGGGCGTTCAAGGTCTTCAAGCAGAAGCTGGACCCGGAAACCAAGGAACCGTTGCGCAACCCAGGCAATTACCAGTGTTTCCAGATGAACCCGGCGGACAATGCCGCCAATCTGTCGCCCGAATACATGGAAGCGCTGGACGGTCTTTCCGAGCGCATGAAGCGCCGTTTCAAGGATGGCGAGTTCTCCGACGCCACGCCAAACGCCCTGTTTGACGAAGCCGACATGGACAAATGGCGCGTGACCGATGGCGTGGTGCCTGACCTGGTGCGCGTGGTGGTGTCGGTCGATCCATCGGGCGCCGGCGACGACGGCGAGAACACCGACAACGACGAAATCGGCATCACGGTGGGCGGCCTGGGCGTGGACGGCAACGCCTACCTGCTGGAAGACCTGACCGTGAAGGGCGGGCCATCGACGTGGGGCGCGGTCGCCGTGGCTGCCTACATGCGCCACAAGGCCGATGCGATCGTGGCCGAAACCAACTTCGGCGGCGGCATGGTCAAGTTCGTGGTGCAGGCCGCCGCAGTGAAGGCCGGCTGCAAGATCAATTTCAAGATGGTCACCGCCAGCAGGGGCAAGGTGCAGCGCGCCGAACCGTTCAGCGTTCTTTACACGAATGGCAAGGTGCGCCACGTCGGCATCTTCGCCAAGTTGGAAGACGAAATGTGCGCTTTCTCCAGTGTCGGCTACACCGGCCCACGATCACCGAACAGGGCAGACGCGCACATTTGGGCGCTGGCTGAATTGTTCCCGGCGCTGGTCAAGGCGCCGAAGAAAGAAGTTGAAGAAGACGAAACCAATGGATATGGGGGTAACGGATGGATGAGTTAAAGCCGGGAACAATCACGCTGGGGCCGGCCAGCTTGCACCTGTCATACAGCGCGCTGGTGCCGCCGAACATGCGCGGTAATGCCCTGGAGATAACAGAGTTGTTGACAGCAGTCAACGAAAGGGGGCAGAATCACGCCAATTCCTTGATGCAAGAAGTTTGCGAACAAGCCGACCAGGCCGGCAAACTTCTGTTGCTCATGCCCGAGACATACGGCCAGGATGGCGGATTGACCACCGAGCAGCTATCGGACTGGTATCAGCGCCGCCACGGCTTTGTCGTTCTCCAGCTTTCCCCAAAAACAATTCTGGTGCGCATGCCTGCAAGGGCAGCGGCTAAATGGGCTGGACAATGAGCGACGAAAACAACAAGATGACCGATGACGCCCTGCTGAAAGAAATCAGGGACTACTGCGACGAAGCGATCCGGGCCGACGCGCACAACCGCGCGCCCGCCGTGGCCGATCTGCAGTTCCTGGTGGGCGAACAATGGCCGGAAGATATTCGGCGCCAGCGCCAGCTTGAAGGCCGTCCGTGCCTGACGTTCAACCGCCTGCCCACTTTCCTGCACCAGGTCACCAACGACCAGCGCCAGAACAAGCCGGGCATCAAGACGCACCCGGTGGATGGCGGCGCCGATATCAAGCGGTCGGAAATCAATCAGGGCGTCATCCGCCACATCGAATACACCAGCAACGCCGATATCGCCTATGACACCGCCGTGAACAGCGCGGCGGCGATCGGCTTCGGCTTCTGGCGCCTGATCACCGAGTACGAGTCGCCCACGTCGTTCGACCAGGTGATCCGCTACCAGCGCATCCGCGATGCCCTGAAAGTGTTCATGGATCCGGCCAGCACCGAGGCGGACGGATCGGATCAGAAGCGTTGCGCCATCATCCGCGACGTGCCGCGCCGCGAGTTCAAGCGCCAGTATCCGCAGGCCGACGAAGCGACCAGCACGGCGATCGGCTTGCTGGGCCAGCAGGTACAGCAAGGGTGGATGAACGAAAACTACGTGCGCGAGGTCGAGTATTACTATTTCGAATATACCGACCGCACGCTGTGCATGCTGGTCGATGGCACGGTGAAGTTCAAA
>Ga0065715_10000211_pt1 | contig 37064 bp, 31 predicted proteins | sample MisBulReplicate1_FD_59102 | JGI IMG/M metagenome (GOLD analysis project Ga0065715, IMG submission 59102) | Miscanthus rhizosphere microbial communities from Kellogg Biological Station, MSU, sample Bulk Soil Replicate 1 : eDNA_1 v2 (version 2) | ecosystem: Host-associated > Plants > Roots >...
CGAAGCCTCGCCCGCCACTCCCGGCATGCATCGCCAGGGACCGGGGACCGAGGAAGTCGGCTACGGACACGGCGTTTAGAGCGACGCGTTCGAAGGGTTAGGGTATCGTTCGGGGGACGTTCGGGTAGGTTAGTGCTGCGCCGGCAGGCCACTCAACGACTCCCAACGACTCCCAACGTCTCCCAACGTCTCCCAACGTCCCCCAACGTCCCCCAACGTCCCCCAACGTCCCCTAACGTCCCCTAACGTTTTTGAGCATGAAACTCAATATCGCTTTGATTCCCGGTGACGGCGTCGGTCCGGAGGTCGTCGCCGCGGCGTGCGACGTGCTGGACGCAGTCGCCCGTCGCTTCGGCCACGCCGTCGAGACCACTACCCAGTTGATGGGTGGCGCGGCGCTTCGCGCCGGCAAGCCCGCGCTGCCACCGGAGACGCTCGCGGCGTGTCAGGCGGTGCCGGCGACGCTGCTTGGCGCGGTGGGCGATCCGGCGTTCGATCACCTGCCGTCGAAGGAGCGCCCCGAAGGCGGCCTGCTCGCGATTCGCAAGGGCCTCGGCGTGTTCGCCAACCTGAGGCCGACGCGCATCTGGCCGGGGCTCGAGGAGACCGGTCCTCTGAAGGCCGACATCGCGCGCGGCGCGGACCTGCTGATCGTGCGGGAGCTGACAGGCGGGCTCTACTTCGGTGAGCCGCGGCAGATCGATCGACAGGCCGGCGAGGCGTTCAACACGATGCGGTACTCGGTTGCCGAGATCGATCGCATCTCGCGCGTGGCCTTCGACGCCGCCCGCAAGCGACGGAAGCACCTGACCTCCGTCGACAAGGCCAACGTCCTGGAGACGTCGCAGTTGTGGCGCGCGGTCGTGAATGACGTCGCGAAGGATTATCCGGACGTCGCCGTGCAGCACATGTACGTCGACTCGTGCGCAATGGCGCTGGTCACGCACCCGACGCGGTTCGACGTCATCCTGACCGAGAACCTCTTCGGAGACATCCTGTCCGACGAAGCCGCGGTCATCGCCGGCTCGATCGGCCTGCTGCCGTCTGCCAGCCTGGGAGCGGGACCGGGCCTCTACGAGCCCGTCCACGGATCGGCGCCCGACATCGCGGGTCAGGACAAGGCCAACCCGCTCGGTACGATCGCCTCGCTGGCGATGCTCCTCCGATACAGCTTCGGCCTGCAGGCCGAGGCCGACCGGATCGACGCCGCCATCGGCGAAACACTGGCCGCCGGCGATCGCACCGCCGACCTGCCGGGCTCTTCGCCGGTCATCGGCTGCCGGGAGATGGGCCGCCGCGTCGCGGTACGGATGTAATGGGGGCCGGCGAGATCAAACTCGCGCAGCGGACACTTTCGGCCATGACACCCAGAGCGCCGAAGAGAGCGGCCGGGAGTGCGTATGCGCAGTACCTGAAGAGAATCCCTTCCCCCCTGATCGAGACGAGAGCGACAAGCAGGACCGCCGGTATCAGCAGGATCAGCGCGGCCCTCACGAGCCATGCTGCGGAATCACGAGATCCCGGCCACGCCGTCACCAGGACGCTGCACGCAACGCAAAGAGTCGGAAGCAGGACGACGCGCGCCGGCGCGTAGTCGCCGAACTGCGCGAACTTGTTCTGGACGGCCATCGGGGCGAACCCGGTGGGGTCGTACAGATAGAACGGCAGCGTGATCGCGACGAAGACGCATCCTGCAACCACGAGACAGGCCGCTGCCCTGCGCAATCCGATCCGTCGGATCAACTCTTGATTCAGGAGCGGCACCAGCAGCACGAAAGTGACACGGGAGGAAAGGGAGAGGCCGACCAGCGCGGACGCCAACCAAAGATCTCTCGGCCGCGCCGAACTCTGAGCGACTTCCAACAAGAGGAGGATCGCGAAAAGAACCACCACGCTGTTCGCCAGCAGGTCGCCGCCGGTCACGATGTCCTGAAGGATGATCGGGCACGCCGCGAGCAGCGGCAGTGCCAGCGCGAGTGCCCATCTGGTGTCCCCGAGAACGCTTCGCGCCACGACGAAGTAGGCAGCACACCAGAAGAGGTTCTGCCAGGCCGCGTTGCCGAGGAGCACGAAGGGCACCGCGACCAGCAGGCTGCCCGGCATCTGGCTGACTGGATTGCCGAGCTGCGTCCGCATGTAATACGGATACCGGCCGTGCAGCAACTCGGTCACGCCGAGGTTGAGCGCCTCATCGCGGTCGCTTCCCCCTCCGGCGATGCCGGCGGCCGAGAGCCAGGAGGGCCCTGCGGAGTTGGACATCGGGTAGAGCACGGCGAACGCGAGGATCAGGGAGGCGAGCAGCGTCGTCACCAGAAGCCACGTCCACTTCCGATCAAGAGCCTTGAGCAGCCCGCACAGTGTGGTTGAACGACGGTGGGCGACGAGGATGGCGAGGAAGCCGGCCGCTGCGTATAAGACCGCGCCGCGTGTGCGGAAGTACTTCTGAACGATGCCGAGGGAGGGAACCAGCACGAACGCGGCAAGCAGTCCCGGTTTTGCCAGGTCATGATGCCAGCCGTTTCGTCGCATGGGCGGCGACGATAGCACAACCGTCAGTCGCGCTAGGAGACCGCGGGGGCACCTCGCAGCACGTCCGCGATGTCGTTCGCCGGGCGCCGGAAATCCACCCGCTGGCGAACGTCCGTACCACTCACGGTAAAGGTGTAGGCGCCGCCGCGGCTGTGTACACCCTCGATTGAATTCGCCACCACGAGAAACGCGGTATGCGCGGGCACGAGGAACGAGAACGATTTTGGAAGGTCGCAGAATGGCCAGTAGCTGAATCCCGCATCACCCAGGTAGTCCCGCGCGTGAGCCATCAGGTCGCCGGGCGTGAATACGAGCCATGCCGAAAAGAACGCGTTGGCGTCCGTGACACCTGTCAGCGTCACGGAGATCATGTCGGGGACCGCGGCATTGTTGATGAACCGGTAGATCTCGCAGAGCTGCTCGCCTGAGCTGGCGAGGCCAGGGAATCGGAGGGTGCCGTTCGCGACGGCTCCGCCGTTCCCGTTGCCACCACCGTTCCCGTTGCCGTTTCCATAGCCGTTGCCGTTGTGACAGCCGTTGTCACAGTAGGGCCGGCCGTCGCGAAACGGACGCCCGAACTGGACGAAATCTCCAGCGTCCCACGTCACGGCGTAGGGGCCGAGCCGAATTGACACAACAGTTTTGGTGCTGGGGAGTGCGCGGGCCCGCCGGGGGGAACTGCCAGAGCGAGCGGTGAGGCCGTTGTACAACGCCTTCCCCAGCCATCGCAAGATCGCGCGAAGAATTATTTACGGCTGAGTTTAGGTGCCGCGCGGGCCGCCTCATTGTGCGCATTCAGCAGTGCCAGATCGCTGCGAACGCGTCCGGTGGCTCGCCTGGATAGCGCGGGTACAGCATCGTGCTCGAAGAAGTCGTTGATGTTCCGCCGGAGCGCCATGGGCGGTTCGACGTTGTCGTGGCGCGCCAGTTTACTGAGTAACGTGGCGTAGGTCTCGTCCGTCAGCCGGTTCGCACCGGGCGCTGGCGCTTTCCCGGTATCGAAGTCCGTGTTCGGAAGGGCGAGCCGACGGGCCTTCAGCGCCTCCAGCAGGGCCTCGTAACGCCCCTGTGCGAGGCGGCCGCTCTCGATGAACAGGTGCTCGGCGTCGGCGGTGAGCGGCTCGAACGCCAGGGTTTTCAGCGGCCCGACCTTGGGCAGAATCTTGATTATGAATCCCAGCGTTCGCGCGAAGAGAGAGGGCTTTCGATACCCGGTGCCAAACTCGCGTTCGTAGTCCTGGCGCGTGAGCGCGTAGACGAATGACTTCTGGGTAGCCTCAGGCGTGCGTTCCACGATCTCGTCGTGTTTATCGCGCCATGCAAGCTCCGTCATCTCAGGGATGGTCGTGCTGACGGCCTGTCGATATGTCCCGATCGCCAGATCCACGTTCAGCAGCATGTCACCGAGCTCGAGGCCGTAGGTCTCCTGCACCGCCTGCTCGAGCAGGCGTTTGGAGACGTGAAACCCGATCCGATCGCGATAGTCCTGAGCGGCATACGCCCCGCCGGCGACCTGCAGTACGTCGAAAGCAAATTCCACCATCAGATGGCGCTTGGGCGAATCGACGTACAGCACGCGCGGGCCAACCTTGGCCCGCAGCTTCGGATACATGATAGGAACGGCGCGGTTCACCGCCACGGGATGGCCCGTGTTGTCGAACGCGTAGTGCGCCAGCGCACCCAGGGCGAACGCGTACTCGTCCGGGTCGCGCGCGTCGCGGATCAGCGCCACGACGAAATCGCCGGACCTGACGTAGTGCGTGAGATCGGTGAACAGATGACTGCCGAACGGGTAGTACCCGAGGTCCTGGATGAGCGCGCCGCCGTATGCGTACGAACGGGCCTCACGCAGTTGCTCGTCGCTGAGCCTGCCGAATCGTTCCCGCAGCAGTCCCGCGATCCGATGGTCCCAGGACGCATCAACGGCACCGAGGTGCGCCATCACCGAATACGCGGCCAGCGGCCTCGCACACGATAGAACGCAGCAGAACGCAATCGCACCAATGATCGCGCGTGCGACTGGCGCGGCAGGGATCTGGAGTCTCATCGGCAGCGTCACTCCCGATCGTTTCCTGCAAGGATCCCGCCCCCGAGCGACAACGCGGGAACGACGTGCCATGTCAGAACTTAGCCGCCCAGCTCGTCAACCGCGACGACGGCGTCGTGAGTCTTCAGGTGTGGCATTTCTTCTCTGCCGTCCCGAGCCGCAGCGGCCCCGCCGGCGGCCAGGACGATGCGGCGGGCAATGCCTGGCGGCGCGCCTATGCCCTGCGACACCGACGCACAGGACCGCAGCAACGCACGTGACCTGGCAGCGATCGAGTGCCCTGCCGAGACCTGCGTCGCGTCGCTCGAGTCGTTTCGAAGCCCGCNCAATCGTGTCAAAAGTGCTCGCGGGAGACNACGGTGAGGCCTTCGCGGTTCGATTAGAATCCACTCATGCCCGAGCTGCCCGTNTTGGCGCCCGTCTGGCGCAAACACGCGCTGCGCGATCGGGCNTTGCTCGGCCTCCTCCCGACCGTGGCGATCCTGGCCGGCATGATCGTCGGCATCCTGAACATCCGCAGCCTGGAAGAAAACGCGCGCCTGGTCAGCGGCTCGCATGAGGTGATCGCCTCAGCCCGCGATCTCCTCTCAACTCTCAAGGATGCCGAGACGGGACAGCGGGGATACCTGCTCACCGGCGATGAGGCGTATCTCGGGCCCTACGAGGACGCTCTGCGACGCTTCGAGCCGACGGTCGCGCGCCTCGACAGCCTCACCGCAGGCAACAGTGACCAACACGCCCTCTTCGTTGCGCTGCGCGCTGCCGCCGAAGCCAAGATTGCGGAGCTGAAGCGGACGGTAGCCCTGTCGAAGTCTGGCGATCGCACGGCGGCCCTCGCCGCCGTGCGGACTGGCAGCGGCAAGGCGTTCATGGATGACGTTCGCAAGAACACGGCGGCCATCCGCGAGACAGAGGAACGGCTTCTCCAGCGGCACGACGCCAATATGCAGCAGAGCGTCTCGACCGCAATCGGATCGTTGGCGATTACCGCCCTGACTGGCCTGCTGCTCGTCTCGGCTGCGTTCATGCTCAGCCAGCGCAGCATCGACGGCCGCCTGCGAGCCGCCGAGGCCATAGATGAGCAGCGCGAGTACCTGCGCGTGACGCTCGCGAGCATCGGCGATGGGGTGATCACGACCGACGCAGGCGGGCGCATCGACTATCTGAACGCGGTCGCGGAATCGCTGACGGGCTGGAGCCTGCATGAGGCCGTGGGACAACCCGTGGAGAGCGTCTTCCGCATCCTCAACGAGCAGACGCGGCAACTCGTCGACAACCCCGCCAGCGCAGCGCTGAAGGAAGGCGCGATCGTCGGCCTGGCCAATCACACCGTCCTGCTGAGGAAAGATGGCTCGGAGTGCCCGATCGACGACAGTGCTGCGCCCATAAAGACGGCTGCGGGCGCTGTTGCAGGATCTGTCCTCATCTTCCGCGATGTCTCCGAGCGCCGGCGATTGGAGGTGAATGAAGCGAAGCGGCTGGCGGAAGCGAGGTTCCTGGCCTCCATCGTCGAATCGTCGGAGGACGCCATCGTCAGCAAGTCGCTGGACGGGACGATTCAAACCTGGAACGTGGCAGCCGAACGTCTCTTCGGCTACACCGCGGCGGAGGCCATAGGGCGGCACATCTCACTCGTGATTCCAGCCGATCGGGCGACGGAGGAAGACGCCATCATCGCGCGCATCCGATCCGGCGAGCGCGTCGAGCATTTCGAGACGGTACGCATGCGTATGGACGGGCAGCCCGTTCACGTCTCTCTGACCATCTCGCCCATTCGTGACGAGGCCGGGCACGTCGTTGGCGCATCGAAGATCGCGCGGAACATCATGGACCGTAAGCAGGCGGAGCAACGGATCTACGGCCTGCTCGGCGAATTGAAAGCCGCGGATCGGCGCAAGGACGAGTTCCTCGCGATGCTCGCACACGAGTTGCGGGGTCCGCTGGCGCCGGTGCGCAACGCGCTCGAGGCGTTGAAGCTGTCGGGCGGCTTCGACGAGGGCGTCCGGCAGGCGTACGCCATGATGGATCGCCAGCTCGCCCACCTGGTCAGGCTCGTCGAGGATCTGATCGACGTCAGCCGGATCACGCGCGGCACCATCGCCCTCCGCAAGGCGCCCGTAGAGCTCGCCTCGATTCTTCACCATTCGGTCGAGGCCAGCCGTCCGCTGGCAAAGGCGTCGCGACATCAAGTGGACGTGACGCTGCCATCGGAGCCGATTCACGTGCAGGCCGACGCGACCCGGCTCGCACAGGTTTTCAGCAACATCCTCAACAACGCCTGCAAGTACACGGAACCCGGTGGCCGCATCGGCCTCACGGCCGAGCGTGCCAATGGTGACGCTGTCGTCACGATCACGGACTCGGGCGCTGGCATTCCACCCGACAAGCTCGATGAAATTTTCGAGCTGTTTACGCAGGTCGACCGAACGCTCGAGCGGTCACAGGGCGGCCTGGGGCTCGGCCTTGCACTGGCGAAGCGGCTGGTCGAGATGCATCAGGGCTCAATTCAGGCGTTCAGCAACGGACCGGGGACGGGCAGCCGCTTCGTGGTCCGGTTGCCAGTCATTGCGCAGCCCCAGCAACGTGAAGTGCCGGCCACGCTCCAGCCAGCGGCGCCTCGTCGAATCCTCGTAGTCGACGACAACCCGGATACTGCGGCGTCGCTCGCGATGCTCCTCAAGATGACCGGCAACGAGACGAGCACCGCCAACGACGGGCTGGCAGCCGTGGACGCGGCCGAAGCGTTTCACCCCGACGTCATCCTGCTCGACATCGGCCTGCCGAAACTGAACGGCCTGGACGTCTGCCGCCGCATACGTGAGCAGCCCTGGGGCCAGCGCATCGTGATGGTGGCGCTTACCGGATGGGGCCAGGAAGACGATCGGCGTAAATCGCAGGAGGCGGGGTTCGACCATCACATGGTGAAGCCCCTGGATTACAACGAGTTGATGAAACTGCTGGCGAGCCTGGACGCGAAGGCGTCGTAGCTTGTCAGAGGGATGACCGCTCCAGCTCAGCGATGGTGGCGTTGAGCCGAGCGGAAGCCCGGTATAATACGCCCCGTTTCTCCGCCAGCTCGCGTAATCGAAGGGCGCTCAAATCGCGCTCTGTCAGGCGGTTATGTTCTCACGTCCCCAGCCGTGCGTGCTCATCGTGGACGACGATGACGAGCTGCGCGCCATCATCTCGGAGCATCTGTCGAAGGAAGGCTTCGCTGTCGCTCAGGCGGCCACCGGGGCCGACGCGCAGGATCGTCTCAAAGGCTTCGCCTACGACGGCCTGGTCATCGACCTGAAGCTGCCCGACGCCAACGGCCTCGAGATTCTCGATGTTGCCCTCACCCGCTACCCGGAAATGGTGGCGGTCGTGATGACCGGCTACGGCGGGGTCGAGGAAGCGGTCGCGGCGATCAAGCGCGGCGCCATCGATTTCTTCATCAAGCCGGTGCAACTGCCCCATCTTTCGCGCGTGCTCGCCACGGCGGTCAACGAGCCGCGGCTCCGGCAGGAAAACGCCGAACTGCGGGCACAGCTGCGCGATCGGTACCGGTTGGACAACGTCATCGGCCAGAGCACCACGATGCAGGCGGTGTTCAAGACCGTCGAGCTTGTGGCGCCGATGAACAGCACTGTGCTGATCCAGGGCGAGACGGGCACGGGCAAGGAACTGATCGCGCGCACGATTCACCACAACAGCCCGCGCGCGGATCAGCGTTTCGTCGCCTTCAACGCGGCCGCCATTCCCGAGCCGCTCGCCGAGGCGGAGCTGTTCGGCCACGCGAAGGGCGCGTTCACGGGCGCGATCGCGAACCGTGTCGGCCGCTTCGAGCTGGCCCATCGCGGAACGCTCTTCATCGACGAAGTGGCGCTGATGAGCCTGCCGCTGCAGGCGAAGCTGCTGCGCGCGCTGCAGGAGCGCGAGATCGAGCGCGTCGGGGAGTCCCGTCCGATCAAGTTCGATGCGCGCGTCGTCGCGGCGGCGAACATGGAACTGAAGAAGATGGTGAAGGAGGGCACCTTCCGCGAGGATCTCTACTACCGTCTGAACGTCATCCCGATCACGCTGCCGCCGCTGCGCGATCGCCGCGAGGATGTTCCGCTCATCGCGCGTCATTTCGTGGCGAAGTCGTGCAAGTCGAACAATCTGCCGCTGAAGACTCTGACGCAGGAAGCCGTCCGCGCGCTGATGGCCTACAGGTGGCCCGGCAACATCCGGCAGCTCGAAAACGCGATCGAGCACGCCGTGGCCATGAGCGGCGCGGCGCGCGACATAGCCGCCTCGACGCTGCCGGCCGACATCAGCGAGTCGTTTGGATCGCTGCTCATGCCGACCGTTGCGATTCCCGACGAGGGCCTGAACTTCCAGTACGTGGTCTCGCAGCTCGAGCGCGAGCTGATCAGACGCTGTCTCGAGAAGACGGGCGGGAACAAGCGCCAGGCGGCGCGGCTGCTGCAGTTGAGCCGCACGACGCTCATCGACAAGCTGCACCGGCTGAATATCGTGGCGACTGCGGAGGCGGAAACGCCGGTCGCCACCTAGACAGCTGGTGGCTGGCAGCTGGCAGTAAAGCCCGTCGTCCTGCTGTCCGCTGCCCGCTGTCCGCTGTCCGCTGCCCGCTGCCCGCTGCCCGCTGCCCGCTGCCCGCTGCCAGCTACACGATTCTCCCAGCGGGCAGGTCCACGACAAACGTCGCGCCCGGTGTTTCGTCGGAGAGCCACAGCTTCCCGCCGTGCGATTCGACGATCGCGCGGCTCACGGGCAGGCCGAGGCCAAGCGCACGTTCTGACTGGCTGGTCGAGATGAACGGCTCGAAAATGCGATCCCGCATCGCGGGATCCACCCCGGTCCCGTTGTCACTGACGGCGATCCGAACGCGATCGGGCGTCGCGGTCAGCTTGACCTGCAGCTGACGGCCGGAGGCAGTGCCCAGAGCCTCTTCCGCGTTCAACACCAGGTTCAAGAGAGCCTGCGTGAGCTGACGTTCGTCGCCGCACACGCGATAGTCGCCGTTCGGCGCTCGATCGACGAGCGCAGCCACCCCCAGCCGGCCAAGCTGGTACTGCCGCAGCGACAGCGTCTGGTCCACCAGGGCACCCAGGTCGACAAGCGACTGCTCCGCCGGCCGCTCGCGGGAGTACGTCACGACGCGGCGGATTGCGGAAGTGGCCTTGTCGGTCTGCCCGCTCACTTTCTCGAGCCGCGCCACGGCATCTGAGGGCATGTCCGTTCGCGTCGCGAGCAGTTCCACGAGCCCGCCGATCACCTGCAGCGAGTTGTTCAACTCGTGCGCCAGGCCAGCCACCAGGCGCGCCTCGGTGGCCAGGCGGTTCATCCGGGTCAGGCGGGCGGGATCGGCCGGATCTGGGCCCCTTGCATCGTCCATTCAAGTCACCGCGTGAGAAGTCGATTGACCGGCCACAGGAAACTGCTCGGCTGACTGGACGTGCGGGCGTTCGATCGCACAGGGATAAACCACTCCGTGCCTGGTGCTACGTGCTGGATGCGAGGTGCGGTGCTTCGTGCCTCGTGCCTGGTGCGGTGCCCGGTGCCATTCCTCTCGACCAGCGCACCTCGCACCAAGCACCGCACGAAGCACCTGGCACTTGGCACTACACCAAGCACGCAGCACCCAGCACCCAGCACGGGCAAGTGCTACTTTTCGAGCCTGAGCGCGATGTAGATCAGCTCGCCTTCCCGTTCGACCTGCATCACCACCGCATCGCCGGCCTTGAGCCTCGCAATCGCGGTGCGCAGTTCCTCCACGCTCGTCACGGGCTTGCTGTTCACGTCGTGAATGACGTCGCCGGACTTCAACTGCCCTTCCGCGCCCGAGAGCGTTGCCGCGCTCGTGGCGGCGATCACGACGCCCGACGTGACGCGGAGATCCGGCAGCATTTCGGCGGCCTTGGCGTCCAGCGTCAGGCCCAGCACGCCGAGCCTGTCGATGTACGGTTCATCCGGCGCGACCAGCGGACTGAAGCGCGTCGGATCGTCCTCGCGCTCCGCCACTTTCACCAGCACCGGTTGAACCGTCGTGCCGCGCTCGATCTCGAGCTGCACGGTGTCGCCGACCGCGCGGCCGTAGAGATTCACCTGCATCTGCCGGCCGTTCTCCATCGGTTTGCCGTCGAGGCTGATCACGATGTCGCCGGGCTTGAGCCCCGACTTTTCGGCCGGCGTCCCCGGGTACACGTCGCTCAGGATCACCCCGGTTTCTCGCGGCAGGTGCAGACCTTCCGCGAGCAGCGACGTGATTGTCTGCGCGCGCACGCCGATCTCGCCCCGACGCACGCGCCCGTACTTCCTAATCTGGTCGAACACGTTGCGGACGATGTTGGAGGGCGCCGCGAAGCCGAGTCCTTCGTTGCCGCCCGACTGCGAGAGGATAAGCGTGTTGATCCCGACCACTTTCCCGTCCACGTTCACGAGCGGACCGCCGCTGTTGCCCGGGTTGATCGGCGCGTCCGTCTGCAGGTAGATCATCGCGTCGTCCGGCTCGAGCTGCCGCGCGATGGCGCTGATCACGCCGAGCGTCACGGTGCTGTTGAGCCCCATCGGGCTGCCGAACGCGAGCACCAGCTGCCCGGGATGCACTTGATCGGAGTCGGCGAAGTCGAGCGTCGGCAGCCCCTTCGCCTCCACCTTGATCACGGCAAGGTCGGTCTCCTCGTCGATGGCGATCAGCCTGGCCGTCAGGAGCCGCGCGTGCGCGCGTAGGACCGAGTGGTGCTTGTCATCGTCTGGCGGCTGGGTCGCCACCTGCACCTGGATGCGGTGCGCGTTCTCGACGACGTGCGCGTTGGTGACGATGTAGCCGTCGGAGTCGAGAATCACGCCGGAGCCGCTGCCGCGCGACGGCGCCACCAGCAGCCCTTTCTCGTCGTCGGTGATGTCCTCGGAGGCGTAGCCGAGCGTGATGATCTCGACGACGGCAGGGCCCACCCTGGCCGCGAGCTGCTCGAGCTGCCGGCTGGTTTGCGCGAGGTCGCCCTGCGTCAGCCCCGCGGCGGGCGATTGCGCCCGCGCCGGGGCGACACCGAGGGTCAGGGCGGCGGCGACAATCGAAGATAGAATGCGGCTATGCATGCGTGGCATGACGTCTACGTCGATGACCATCTGGTAGCGACGGCATTCCCCGTGGTCATCGAGGTGCCCATGGGCAGCAAGAACAAGTACGAGTTGGACAAGGAAACGGGCCTGCTGCGGCTTGACCGCGTACTTTACAGCGCAGTCCACTACCCCGCCAACTACGGATTCATTCCGAGAACCTACTGCGAAGACGGCGACCCACTCGACGTCCTGGTGCTCGGGCAGGAACCGGTCACACCACTGACGTTGATGGAGGCCCGGGCGATCGGCGTCATGCGGATGCGCGACGAGAAGGGCCTCGACGACAAGATCATCGCCGTCAGCGTGAAAGATCCCGCCTTCAGCGAATACACCGAGCACGGGCAGCTCCCGAGCCACCTGCTGCGCGAGATCAGGCGCTTCTTCGAGGACTACAAGACGCTCGAGCACAAGCAGGTTGTCGTCGAGGACTTCATGGGCCCGCCCGACGCGATCCGGATCGTCCAGGACGCGCTCAGCATGTATCGCAAGCTGCGGCGGGGTGAATTGAGTAAGGCATAGCTGGTAGCTGGCGGCTGGCAGCTCGAGTAGGGTGCCTTCGCTGCCCGCTACCTGCTGCCTGCTGCCCGCTACCTGCTGCCCGCTACACCACATGTCCTTTCACACGATCATCGAACCCTTCCGCATCAAGTCCGTCGAAGCCCTCCGCTTCACGACGCGTGAAGAGCGCGTGCGCGCGCTCGAGCAGGCCGGCTACAACCTGTTCCTGCTCCGCGCCGAGGACGTCCTCATCGACCTGCTGACAGATTCAGGAACCGGCGCCATGTCGGCCGCGCAGTGGGGCGCGCTGATGCAGGGCGACGAGTCCTATGCCGGGAGCCGGTCGTTCTACCGGTTCCAGGGTGTCGTCCAGGACCTCACCGGGTTCCGCCACATCATCCCGACACACCAGGGACGCGCAGCCGAGCGGATTCTGTTCCACTCGGTGCTGAAGGCCGGCGAGATCGTTCCCAACAACAACCACTTCGATACGACCCGCGCCAACATCGAGGCCGAGGGCGCCGAAGCGCGCGACCTCGTCGTGGCGGAAGGCCGCGTGCCTGCCCTCGTGCATCCGTTCAAGGGCAACATCGATTTGGCGGCCCTGGAGCGGACCTTGAAAACTGACGGCGAGCGCGTACCGCTCGTCATGGTCACCGTCACGAACAACTCCGGCGGCGGCCAACCCGTGTCGATGGAGAACCTGCGCGGCGTGCGCGCGCTATGCGACAAGTACCGCAAGCCGTTCATTCTCGACGCCTGTCGCTTCGCGGAGAACGCGTGGTTCATCAAGCAGCGCGAAGCGGAGTTCACGGACTGGACGCCGAAGCGCATCGCGCAGGAGATGTTCCGCCTCGCCGACGGCTGCACGATGTCGGCGAAGAAGGACGGCCTCGCCAACATCGGGGGGTTTTTGGCGCTGAACGACGACGAGTGGGCCGAGCGCGCGCGGACGCTGCTGATCCTGACCGAGGGCTTCCCGACGTACGGCGGCCTCGCGGGCTACGACCTGGAGGCTGTCGCGCGCGGGCTCGAGGAAGTCGTCGAGGAGCCGTACCTGCGCTACCGGATCCGATCGACCGAATACCTTGCCGAGAAGCTGGTCGCCTCCGGCGTGCCTATCATCCAGCCCGCGGGCGGTCACGCGATCTATGTCGATGCGCGAGCGCTGCTCCCGCACGTGCCGCCGCTCGCCTACCCCGGCATTGCGCTGGCCAACGCGCTGTACGTCGAGGGCGGCGTTCGGAGTGTGGAGATCGGCACGGTGATGTTCGGCCTGTCACCGGACGGCACGGAGTCGCCGGCCGCGATGGATCTGGTCCGGCTGGCCATCCCACGGCGCGTCTACACGCAGTCGCACATCGACTACGTGGCCGAAGTCGTGATCAAGGTCGCGTCCGAGCGCGGCCGCCTGCGCGGGCTGCGCATTGTCTCTACGCCTCGCGTCCTGCGCCATTTCACGGCGCGCTTCGAGGAATTGGCGGCGGGATAGACCCCAACTGTTCGTTTCTGGGACGACCGGTCCCACGCCCGGCACATTCCTCCATCTCAAATGGAGGCAACTTCGCCCCTAAGTCTCTCGTCTATAGTGTGTTGTTGGCCATTCACCGGCTGGCACAGAGCTTGAGTCTAGAGAAGGCGCAGGCCCACCTGGTCGGGCCAGTTTTGAGGCTGAATTCATCGATGGATGTTCCCCGTTCGCCGGAAGTCGCGAAGCGCAAGAAGGCCAAGCGAATCCTCTTTTCAGTGGCCACGCTGATCGTGGTCGTCTTCGTCACCGTCGTCCTGGCCAAGCTGAAGCCGGCGGCGCCTACCGTTGAGCGCGCCACGGTCTGGCACGACGTCGTGAAGCGCGGCGAGATGCTGCGCTCGGTTCGAGGCCCCGGCACGCTGGTCCCCGAAGACATACGCTGGATCACCGCCACCACCGAGGCGACCGTCGATCGCATCGTCACGCTGCCCAGCCCCGACATCCTGAAGCCGGACACGGTGATCCTGGAACTTCGCGATCAGAAGGTGCAGCAGGCGCTGCTCGATGCCGAGCTCGAGCTCAAGGCCGTGGAGGCCGACCTCGCCAGCCTGAAGGTGCGCTTGAACAACGAACTGCTGCAGCAGCAGTCCGACTCGGCGAACATTCAGGCGATGTACCACAAAGCAAAGATTCAGGCCGAAGCCAACGAGCTGCTCCTGAAAGACGGCCTCATCTCGCCCGTCATCACCCGCATCTCGCAGGTCGAAGCCGCGGAGCTCGAGAACCGCAGCAAGATCGAGCAGGAGAAGCTGAAGATCAAGGCGAACTCGATCGACGCGCAAGTCAACGCCGAGCAGGCCCGCGTCTCGCAGAAAGAAGCCCTGTACAACTTGCGCAGGAGTGAGGCCGACGCACTGAAGGTCCGCGCCGGCATCGAAGGCGTGCTCCAGATCGTCCCGGTGCAGGTCGGACAGCGCGTGCCGGCCGGCACCAACCTGGCCCGCGTAGCGGTGCCTGGCCGTCTGAAGGCCGAGCTGCGCATCCCGGAAACGCAGGCCAGGGACATCGAGATCGGCCAGAAGGCCATCGTGGACACCCGCAACGGCGAGGTCGAAGGCCGGGTGGCGCGCACCGACCCTGGCGCGCAGAACGGCACCGTGGTCGTGGACGTCTCGTTCACGCAGCCGCTGCCTCGCGGCGCCCGGCCGGACCTGAGCGTGGACGGCACCGTGGAACTCGAGCGGCTGGAAAACGTCCTTTACGTAGGACGTCCGGCCTTCGGGCAGGAACAGGCGACGGTCAGCCTCTTCAAGGTCACGCAGGGCACCTGCGAAGTGCCGGAGGAGGCCGAGCGGACCACCGTGAAACTGGGGCGCAACTCGGTGAACACGGTGGAAATCCTGGGCGGGTTGAACGTCGGCGATTGCGTGATTTTGTCGGACATGTCGGCCTGGGATGGGCGCGACCGCGTCCGCCTCCGGTAACTAAAGGGATAGGGGAGTCTCCATGAGCACTTCGGATGTGCTGATCAAGCTTGAAGGCGTCACCAAGGTCTTCTACACGGACGAAGTGGAGACGCACGCGCTCGCGGGCATCCACCTCGAAATCCGCAACGGCGAATACCTCGCGATTGCGGGGCCCTCGGGCTGCGGCAAGTCGACGCTGCTCTCGATCCTCGGCCTGCTCGACACGCCGACCGGCGGCACTTACATGCTGAACAACCGTCCGGTGGCGAACCTGACGGCTGCCGAGCGTGCGCGGACACGCAACCGCGAGATCGGGTTCATCTTCCAGAGCTTCAACCTGATTGGCGACCTGACGGTTTATGAGAACGTCGAGCTGCCGCTCACCTACCGCGGCATGAAGCCGGCCGAGCGCCGGAAGCGTGTCGAGGAAGCGCTGGAGAAGGTCGGCATGGCGCACCGCGCGCGGCACCTGCCCAGCCAGCTCTCCGGCGGTCAGCAGCAGCGCGTGGCCGTCGCCCGCGCCGTGGCTGGCAACCCTGCCATCCTGCTGGCGGACGAGCCCACGGGCAACCTGGACTCAAAGAACGGCGAGGCCGTCATGACGCTGCTGCAGGAGCTGCATCGCGCCGGCGCGACGATCGCGATGGTCACGCACGATCCGCGGTACGCGCGACACGCTGATCGGTCCATTCACCTGTTCGACGGCCGCATCGTCGAGGAGAACGTCGCCGAGACGGTGTAGCCTTCGCGTCGCTGGCAGCCGACAGCTGGCAGCAGGCTGTGGGCTGTCAGCCGAAAGCTGCCAGCTGTCCGGCGGCACGTGTCGCTCCGCCATGACCTCCACCTCCTCCGCTGGCTACGGTATTCTGGAACGGATGCCTCAAACGCCTGTCATCAGCCTGAAGAACATCGAGAAGTTCTATCAGCACGGCCTGCAGCGAACCTACGTGCTGCGGCGAATCTCACTCGACTTCGCGCCCGGCGAATTCGTCTCGATCATGGGGCCCTCCGGCGCCGGCAAGTCGACGCTGCTGCACATCATGGGCATGCACGACGCTTCGTGGTCCGGCGAGTACTTCCTGCACGGCGAGGCACTGCATGCGCTCGCCAAGCGCGAACGCGCGGAGTTGCAGAAGAAGCACATCGGCTTCGTGTTCCAGAGCTATCACCTGCTCGATCACCTCACGGTCTACGAGAACCTCGACATGCCGCTCTCGTACCGCGACGTGAAGAAGAAGGAGCGCGACAGCATGGTGTGCGACATGCTCGACCGCTTCCAGATCGTCGGGAAGAAGGATTTGTACCCGTCGCAGCTGTCTGGCGGACAGCAGCAGCTCGTGGCCGTGGCGCGCGCGCTCATCTCCAAGCCAACGATCATCCTGGCGGACGAACCGACCGGCAACCTGCACTCGGAGCAGGGGCGCGAGATCATGGAGCTGTTCCAGAAGCTGAACTCCGAAGGGACGACAATCATCCAGGTGACGCACTCGGAGACCAACGCCGCCTACGGCACGCGCATCATTCGCCTGAGGGACGGCTGGCTCGCGACCTGATGGCTTCATCCGATCTCGCTCCGTCGCGAACGACGCCGGCCTCGCCAGACGTACTGGCCAGGGCGCGGATTCTCCTCGCCGACGACCAGGCCGACGTCCTCCAGGCGCTGAGGCTGCTGCTCAAGGCGGAAGGCTGCGACATCGAAACGGCGACGTCGCCCGCCGGCGTCCTGGCGGCCGTCGACGCGCGCGACTTCGACGTCGCGCTGATCGATCTGAACTACACCCGTGACACCACGTCAGGCGAGGAAGGCCTCACGCTGCTCTCGCGCCTGCAGCAGCTCGATACGCCCATGCCCGTCGTCGTCATGACGGCGTGGGGCACGGTGGATCTCGCGGTCGAGGCGATGCGCCGCGGCGCCCGCGACTTCATCCAGAAGCCCTGGGACAACGAGCGCGTCCTGGCCGTCGTCCGCACGCAGGTGGAGCTGGGGCGGGCGCTCCGTCGCAGTCAGCGCCTCGAGGCCGAGAACCGGCTGCTGCGGGACCAGGGCACGAACAAGCCCGCGCTCATTGCGGACTCGGCGGCAATGCGGCCCGTGCTCGAGCTCATCGCCCGGGTCGGCCCCTCGGATGCGAACGTCCTGGTGACCGGGGAGAACGGCTCTGGCAAGGGCACCATCGCGCAAGCGCTCCATGCGGTCTCCTCTCGCGCCACGAGGCCGCTCGTCACGGTGAACGCCGGTGGCTTGTCGGAGGGCCTGTTCGAAAGCGAGCTGTTCGGCCACGTCAAGGGCGCCTTCACCGACGCCAAGAGCGATCGCGTGGGCCGCTTCGAGCTGGCCGAAGGCGGCACGCTCTTCCTCGACGAGATCGCCAACATCTCGCTGAACCTGCAGGCCAAGCTGCTGCGCGTCCTGGAGACCGGGGAGTTCGAGCGCGTCGGCAGCTCGCGCACGCGTCGCGCCAACGTGCGGATCATCTCGGCGACCAACGCCGATCTGACCGCCGAGGTCACGTCGAACCGCTTCCGCCAGGATCTCCTGTTCCGCCTGAACACGATTGAGATCCCGCTGCCTCCCCTCCGCGACCGCCGTGAAGACATCCCGGTGCTGGCGCGCCACTTCCTCGCGCAGCACGCGCAGCGCTACCGGAAGAACATCACCGGCTTCGAAGCCGCCGCCATGCAGACGCTGCTCGATCACGCGTGGCCGGGGAACGTTCGCGAGCTCGATCACTCCGTCGAGCGTGCGGTGCTCATGGCGCAGGACGACGTGATCAAGGGCCGGGACCTGGGGTTGCGCGCACCGAAGGACGCTGTCGCCCGGATCGAGGATATGAGCCTCGAAGAGGTCGAAGGATTCCTGATCAAGAAGGCGCTCGCCCGCTACGACGGCAACGTCAGCCAGGCCGCCAAGGCGCTGGGGCTGAGCCGAAGCGCGTTGTACCGACGACTGCAGCGATTCGGGCTGTAGCGGATGGCCGAACCAAAGTTCGGCCCTATGTACGTCAAGCTTCCCCCTGCGTACGTCACGCTTTCCCGGGACTCTCACGTGCGCACTCGTAGGGCCGAACTTTAGTTCGGCCAGTCCGCGCAGTACACTCCAGCCGTGTCGCCGCTGAGGAAACGCCTCGCGCGCTGGATGACCCACGATCGGCGGGTCCTCCTGATGTCGCTCGCCGCGGGCCTGCCCGGCACCGCGATCGCCATGATCCTGCTCTGGGGCGGCGACTTCACGCCGAAGGTGCAGTGGACGTTGACGCTGTTCATCCTCGGCCTCTGGTGGGGCGTCTCGATGTCGCTCCGCGATCGCGTCGTCTATCCGCTGCAGACGCTGTCGAACCTGCTCGCCGCGCTCCGCGAGGAAGACTTCTCCATCCGCGCGCGCGGGCAGCGCAAGGACGATCCGCTCGGCGAAGTGCTGCTCGAGATGAACGCGCTCGCCGACACGCTGCGCGAGCAGCGCCTCGGGGCGCTCGAGGCCACGTCGCTGCTTCGCACGGTCATGGAGGAGATTCCGGTCGCGGTATTCGCCTTCGATCCGGATCGGCGGCTGCGGCTCGCGAACCGTGCCGGTGAGCGGCTGCTCGCGCGGCCCGTCGAGCGATTGCTTGGCCGCACGGACGAGGAACTGGGTCTCGCGCGGTGCCTCGGCGTAGGCGGGCCCACCATCCTCCCGGTGACCTTCCCCGGCGGGGCCGGACGCTGGGAAGTGCGATCCGGCCATTTCCGACAGGGCGGCATCCCGCTCGAGCTCCTGGTCATGACCGACGTGAGCCAGTCGCTGCGCGACGAAGAGCGTCAGGCGTGGCAGCGGCTGATTCGCGTCATCGGTCACGAGATCAACAACTCGCTGGCGCCCATCAAGTCCATCGCGCACAGCCTCGAACGGATCCTCTCCCGCGAGCCCAAGCCGCCGGACTGGGAGACCGACATGCGCAGCGGCCTGCAGGTGGTCGGCGCCCGCGCCGATTCGCTCGGACGGTTCACGGCCGCCTATTCGCAGCTTGCGAGACTCCCCGCGCCAACGCTGGCGCCGGTCCGGCTGGTCAGTCTGGTGGCTCGCGTTGCCGGACTCGAGCGTCGTAAGACCGTGACTGTCGCCAGCGGACCGAGCGTCACGATCCAGGCCGATCCCGATCAGCTCGAGCAGCTTCTCATCAACCTGTTTCGCAATGCCGTGGACGCGACGCTCGACAACCGCGGCGGCGTGACCGTGAGCTGGGATCTCGTCGATGGCCGCGTCCGCCTGCGCGTCGACGACGATGGGCCGGGCCTGTCCAACACGACGAACCTGTTCGTGCCTTTCTTCACGACCAAGCCTGGAGGCTCGGGGATCGGACTCGTCCTGTGCAGGCAGATTGCCGAAGCGCACGGCGGTACGCTCACGCTCGACAATCGCTCTCCCGGTCCAGGCTGCCGCGCTGAACTCACACTGCCGCTGGGATAGATGATGCACAGGACTGGAGTCCTGTGCCACTGGTGCAGTGTGATGACCCTGCCACCAGTGGTGCAGAACTTTCGTTCTGCTCTATAGTGCGCTGGATGCCCCGTCCAGCGTTGCTCGTCATCATCCTCTCTTTTTTCGTCCCAGCTCTGGCGATCGCCGACTTGCTTCCCGAGCACGCCGCTCGCGTAGTCACCTACTCGATCGACGTGTCGCTCGATTCGGCGACTCACAAGCTCACCGGCATGGAGCAGGTCACATGGCGCAACCCTTCGAGCGATCAGGTCACCGAGCTCAGGCTGCATCTGTACCTGAACGCGTTCCGTAACAGCCGCTCGACGTTCATGCGCGAGTCCGGCGGCCAGTTGCGCGACATTGACATGCCTGAGTACGGGTGGGGCTGGATCGACTTGACGAAACTGGCGCTCGCCGACGGAACGGATCTGCTGAAGTCCGTCGCCTTCGACGCGCCAGACGACGGCAATGCGGACGATCGGACCGTGATTCGGGTGCCGCTGCCCTCGCCGGTCGGCCCAGGCGGTGAAGTGCGCTTCACCGCGGCATTTACGGCGCAACTGCCGCGCATCTTCGCGCGGTCGGGGTACGCGGGGGACTATCACCTCGTCGGCCAGTGGTTTCCGAAGCTGGGCGTCTACGAGCCGTCGGGCCTCCGCGGGCGCCAGGCCGGCGGCTGGAACTGCCATCAGTACCACGCCAACTCCGAGTTCTACGCCGATTACGGGAGCTTCGACGTGCGAATCACGGTGCCATCACGCTTCGTCGTCGGCGCGACGGGCAGGCTCCAGAACAAGACGCCGCGACCGGATGGCAACGTCACGTGGCGCTACGTGCAGGCGGACGTCCACGACTTCGGTTGGACCGCCGATCCGGCCTTCGTCGAGGTGAACGGCCGATTCTCGGGCACGCGCGACGTGACCGACGCCGAGTACGCCGCAGCTGCGAAGCTCGTCGATCGTCCGCTCGCCGAAATCCGCCTCACCGACGTGGACATCCGCCTGCTCATGCAACCGGCGCACATGCCTCAGGCGCAGCGCTACATGGAAAGCGCGCGGCAGGCCATCAAGCACTTCGGTCTCTGGTACGGGCACTATCCCTACCCCACGCTCACCGTGGTGGATCCCGCGTATGGCGGCCTCGGGTCCGGCGGCATGGAGTACCCGACGTTCATCACGGCTGGCACGCATATGCTCCTGAACCGCTGGCCGCTCGACCAGGTGCACGTCGCCGAGGAGGTTACGATTCACGAGTACGGTCACCAGTATTGGTACGGCATGGTCGGATCGAACGAGTTCGAGGAAGCCTGGCTCGACGAAGGGTTCAACTCGTATTCAACCGGCCGACTCGTCGATCGCCTTTACGGGCCCGAGACGTCAGTGGGCGCCGTGCTCGGGCTTCGCATCGGCCACCGCGACGAGGTGCGCGCGACCAACTCGCCTCTTCGCACGTTCGACCGACTGCGACAGCCCGCGTGGACGTACTCGCCAGGCTCGTATGGCTTCTACAGCTACGACCGGACCGATTTGACGCTCGAGACGCTGGAGCACTTGCTGGGTGAGCCGATGATGGCGCGCATCATGCGCACGTACTCGGAACGCTGGCGTTTCCGCCATCCGTCGAGCGACGACTTCTACGCCGTGGCCTCGGAGGTGGCCGGCCAGGATCTGATGTGGTTCTTCAAGTCCGCGGCCGAGACCGCCGACTACGTGGACTACGAAGTCTCGAGCGCGGATTCGAGACGGCGCGAAGGCGACGCCGGCCGGCTGGGCGAAACTGCGAAGCTGACTGAACCAAAGGAGCCCGGCGATACGGCGCCGTACGACTCGGTCATCGTCGTGCGCCGTCGCGGCGGCATCGTGCTGCCCCAGGTCATCGAGCTGACCTTCGAAGGCGGGCGGAAAGAGCGAGTGAACTGGGATGGCGCCGATCGTTGGAAACGGTTGACCCGGACCACAAAGGATCGCCTCGAGCGCGCTGAGATCGATCCCGGCCATCGCATCTGGCTCGACGTCAACTGGACGAACAACAGCCGTCGGACGACAGCCGACCGCCGCGCCGCCACAACGTGGACGGCGCGTGTTCTCTTCTGGGTCCAGCAGTTCGTCTCGCTGGCCGGTCTGTAAAGGCCGACGACATGAGCCGGCTGTTCAAGCTCTCGCTGGTCTGGTGGGCCGTCGACCTGCTGCTCGCGCTTCCCCTGGCGTTCGCCTTCTGGACCTGGGCGTCGGGGCAGACGGCCTTCAGCCCGGGAACCGATGTCCTGATCTCGGGCATCAACGTCGCCACGATCGGCGACCTGATGAAAGGCGACCGCGTCGGCATCCTCTCGGTCGTGCGGTCGGGCGCGCTGATCGCGGCGCTCGTTGCCGGCCTGCTCTCCCCTTTCCTGATCGGCGGCACGCTCGCCACGTTCCGGTCAACGGAACACCGCGTGCTCCCGGCCATGCTGGCCGGCGCGGGACAGGCGCCGGGCGGGCTCGTGGCGATTTGGATCGTCACGCGGGGCCTGGCACTGCTGCTCGGGCTGGCATCCGCGATGGCCTTCAGCGCCGTCGTCGATCGCGTCGGCGGCGAACTGTGGGAGCCAGGGCCCATCGTCGGGTTCTTCGGCGGCGTCGCCCTCGCGGCGGTGGCCTGGTGGTTCTTCGTCGCGGCGGGCGACGCGGCGATGATTCTGCGAACGGAGCCGGAACCCGTTCTCGCGTTTCGAGCCACCTGGCGCGGCGTGATGCTCGTGCTTCGTCACCCGCTTCGCGTTGCCCGGATCTGGCTGCTCCGGGGCGCCATCCCGGCCAGCCTTGTGCAGGCGCTCTATCTCGGAACGTCAGATGCCGTGCTGACGATGCCTACGGCGCTCATCGGATTGCAACAATCGGTCATGATCGCGCGCGCGATATGCCGCGTCAGCATCCTGGGAGCCGAGCGCGATCTGGTTGTGTCGCTGAGGCCGCCGGCGCGTTCAGCGTGGCGCGATGAAAATCAGGTAGCTCCAGGGCAGGACCGCGAGCGACAAGTACAGGACGGTGAGGATGGCCAGCGTCCGGTGCAGCTCGAACAAATGCAGGAGCATGGAGCACCCGACGGCGAGCAGCTTGGCGATGGTCAGCGCGGGGCCGACGCCGGCGTGGCGGAAGGACATCGCGATGAGCGGGTTGCCCTCGGAGAGACCGAAGGCGGAGACCCCCATGTAGGTGAAGATCCCGTCAAGCGCCTGTGACAACAGGAAAACAACGATGACCACGTTGCCGAACCAGGTGAGGCTGCGGGTGGGGTTGGCGTGAAGTGAGACGGTGGTCACCGTGGCCCTCGACGAGGCAGTGAAAATCCGGTGACCGTCAGGACGCGTCGGGATCCGGTCAGGCCACTTCGACGGCGCGGACCGGCACGCGGCGCAGGAACGGCGCCGGCAGTCCATAAACCACCAGAGCGCCCATGTGCCCGAGGATGTACACCGTCGCGGCGATGCCCACCGCCAGCATCGCGCCCATCGCGATGCGGCGCGCCCACAGCTTGGCGGTCGCAACCGAGGCCTCGGCGGCCTCAGCCATCACCAGCTCCCGGGTCATCGTCACTGCCTGCATGGTCTCCTCGTCGCCCTTTTTGTAATCAGCCGCCTCAAAAGCGTCGTTCGCGTGCCCTTTCCAGAGGCAAAGGCGATGCCCGACCTGACGGAAACAGGTGTTGAGTTTACAGATTTGGCTAACTCGTTGACAACTGGGCAGTTGAAAATCACGTTTCCGTGTGCGACCAGTGAGGCCGAAAACGGTATCTCCCGAAGTTCTGCTCCCTACGCGACGAAACGTCCTGGAATCCAAGAAATGGCGTGCTTTTCCGGCGGCTGACGGCCGATGGGCCACGGCGGCTGGCGAAACCTGTCAGCCAATGACAGACTTGTCATCGTGACAGCGTCTTACTCGGAACCGGCTATCTTGTGGCGGCTCAGGCATCCCGACGGCCGGCGGGCGCGGGCGACCTTCATTCCCGGCCAACCACAGTCGACCCTGGTCTTCTTCCTCGACGACAGGTTCGATCGCGGCGAGAACGTCTCGGAGTGGGAGCCGGCGCTGGCACGCGCGGACGAGGTCAGGCGCGCGCTCGAGGAGGATGGCTGGACGCTCGACGTCTAGGCCCGTTTCGGGTCGTCCGGCGCCGTTCTGTCGTCGTCGAGGACCGGCGCGAGTCCCGGGAGCCGGCCGGCGCCGGCGCGGAGCCCCACCAGGTAGGCGGCGTGCTCGTAACGCTCGTGATGCAGGGTGATGGCCTCGTAGAGATCCCGCAGCAACGCGTGGTCCTCGGCCCGCAGTTTCTGCTCGACACGGGCGTAGAGCATGCTGCCGCGGTCGAGCGAGGCGCGTGTGTCGAAGATTCGGTTCGCCTGGGCGTCGATCTGGGCGCCGACCTCGTCGAAGCGCGGAAAGCGGCGCCAGTTGGGGTTGCTGGGCGGCCCAAGGGGATCGAACCGGAGGATGTCGGCCATGGGGTCTTCGCTCTCCTGCCCGCCATGCTACCTCAGCGAGGCGCCAGCTGACGCGGGGGGATCGCTATAATCACCGCCAGGTCCGTGCCAGACCGCATGAATTATCCAACGCAACCTGATCCAATGCCACAGGCGGCCGCTCCGCGAGGCGGGGGCGTCCCGTGGCGGCACGAGCGCAGCACCCTCAGCCTGCCGGAGGTCCACGGCACCATCCCGGTGCCCGTGACGGCGAGCTTCTGGCGAAAGCTGTTCGCCTTCGCCGGGCCGGGGTACCTCGTCGCCGTCGGCTACATGGATCCGGGCAACTGGGCCAGCGACATCGCCGGCGGCGCGCGATTCGGCTACGCGCTGCTCAGCATGATCATGCTGTCGAACCTGATGGCGATCCTGCTGCAGGCGCTCTCGGCACGCCTCGGCATCGCCAGCGGGCGCGACCTGGCGCAGGCCTGCCGGGACGCGTACTCGCGGCCCGTGACGATCGGGCTCTGGCTGCTCTGCGAGATCGCCATCGCGGCCTGCGACCTCGCCGAAGTGCTCGGCGCGGCCATCGCGCTCAACCTCCTCTTCGGGATCCCGCTGCTCTTCGGCGTCTGCCTCACCGCGCTCGACGTGATCATCGTCTTGTCGATGCAGCACCGGGGCTTCCGCTATGTAGAAGCACTGGTCGTCCTGCTGATTCTCGGGATCGCGGGTTGTTTTGCCGTGGAATTGTGGCTCGCAAAGCCGCCGCTCGGCGAGGTGGCGCGCGGCTTCCTGCCCACGCTCGAGATTGCGCGCAACCCGGAGATGCTCTACATCGCCATCGCGATTCTCGGGGCGACGGTGATGCCGCACAACCTCTATCTGCACTCGTCAATTGTGCAGACGCGGAAGTACACGGACTCGGACGAGAGCCGCCGGGATGCCATCCGGTTCGCGACAATCGACTCGACGATCGCGTTGATGTCGGCGCTGTTCATCAACGCCGCCATCCTCATCGTGGCCGCCGGCGTGTTCCACGGCACGGGGTACGATCAGATCGCGGACATCAGCGACGCGTACAAGACACTGACGCCGCTGCTCGGCACGGCCGCCGCGAGCACCCTCTTCGCCGTGGCGCTGCTGCTGTCGGGGCAGAACTCGACCTTGACGGGCACGCTTGCCGGCCAGATCGTCATGGAAGGTTTTCTGAGCATCCGCCTGCGCCCGTGGCTCCGGAGGCTCGTCACGCGACTGATTGCGATCATCCCCGCCATCGTGGTCCTCGTGATCTACGGCGATGCCGGGACGGGACCACTGCTGCTCCTGAGCCAGGTGATCCTGAGTCTGCAACTGCCCTTCGCCGTGTTCCCGCTCATCATGTTCACCGGGGATCGGGCGAAGATGGGCAAGTTCGTGGCGCCCTTCTGGATGCGCGCCATCGCGTGGCCGATCGCGTTCTTCATCGCCGGGCTCAACGCCTGGATGCTCTGGCAGATGATGACCGGCGGCGTATAGGGTCCGCGATGTATACCCACATCCTCGTTCCTGTCGAACATTCCGACGCTGACAAGACGATCCTCGCGCATGTGAGAGATCTGGCGCACATGACCGGCGCCCGACTGCTGCTCGTCCACGTCGCCGACGGCTGGGCGGCGCGCAACTACGAGCAGCTCGAGCTGCGGGAGTCTGAGGAGATGCAGGAAGATCGCGCGTACCTGGAGCAACTCGCCGACGATGTGCGCGCGAAGGGGCTGACCGTGGACTGCAAGCTGGCCATGGGCGACCCGGCGTCCGAGATCCTGCGCGTTGCCGCGGAAGAGCACGTCGATCTCATCGCGATGGCCACACATGGCCACCGCTTCCTCGCCGACGTCCTGAAGGGCGCGACCGCCGACCGCGTCCGGCACCTTGCCAAGGTGCCGGTCCTGATGATCCGCCAGGAACCCAAGTAGAGCCGAATTCGGTTCGGCCATCTGCCGAAGTTCCGGCCTGGCCGCAAACTCCGTCCGCACGCGTAGTTCTTACATTCCTGTAACCGACTGGTGCTCGGTCTGTCGGCGCAGGCTGTGAAAAATCGAGTCAAAACGCGGCTTGACGAGCAACGGCTCGGCTAGCTGGCGCTCAGCACGCGGGTATTCGACTTGCACTCTTCATTGGACCTGGCGTCCGGGGCTGTCCCCCTGAGGCCACACGGGGCACCGTCCCCGGCCCAAGGAGGGAGAGAGCGAATGCGGGTCCTGAAGTCCTGTCTCATCGTAATCCTGGCCGTCCTGCTGGCGCGTGGCACGGCGGTGGCGCAGCAGCCACATGTGGTCAGTGCGGTGCTGCTCGACCAAATGCTCGCGGAGAAGGTGCGCCAGCAGGATGCCGATCGGGCCGTCATCCGGGAAGTGCTCGGGAGATCCGAGGTGCGCGAGGTCGCAGCGCGCGCCGGGCTCGACATCGTCCGCGCGGAAGCGACCGTCGCGATGCTCGATGGGAAAGATCTGCAGGAGGCCGCCGAGCATGCGCGCCAGGTGCAGAAAGACCTCGAGGGCGGCGGATCGGTCACTATGTCGACGACGACCATCATCATCATCCTGCTGGTGGTCATCCTGGTGATCGTGGCGGTGAAGTAGCGACACCGATGCGTTTCGCTCGCCTGCGGGTCGCTCTTGCGATCGTGCTGGCCGCGGCGTCTGCCGCCTGGGCGGACGAGCCGTCACGGCCTGGCGCGCTGCTCGATGTGCCGTTCGTCGCGCAGACAGAGGCGCTGTGTGGCGGCGCGTCGGTCGCGATGGTACAGCGTTACTGGGGCGCGCGCGAGGTATCGGCAGCCGACTTCGCCTCGCTCGTGGATTCGCGACTGAATGGCATCCCGGCGTCGCGACTCACCGACGCGGTCCAGCGGCAGGGGTGGCAGGCTCTCGCCCTGGACGGCACGCCGGATCTCATCCGGCATCACGTCGAGAGCGGGCGCCCGATCATCGTGATGCTTCAGGTCGGACCGAACCAGCGACACTATGTCGTCGTGGTCTCGTGGAGCGCCGAGCGCGTGCTGTACCACGATCCGGCCAGCCTTCCGTTCAGGACACTCTCCCCTGCTGCGTTCGACAGGCTGTGGGCGCCCACGTCGAGATGGATGCTGCTGCTCCTTCCTTCCAGGGAGCGGACGACTCACGAGCCAACGACAGAAGCTGCAGTGCCCGAGTCCGTGTCGGCGCTGATCGAACTGGCTGGTGACCAGCTGCTCCAGCACCGCTACGCCGAGGCCATCGCAACGGCGACGGAGGCCACGCGCCGCGCGCCGGAATCGGCGAGCGCCTGGCGCGTGCTCGCGACGGGCCTGTTCCTCGCCGATCGGCCCGAGCCGGCGCTCGCAGCCTGGAACGAGGCGGGCGATCTCAGGCTCGACGCCGTGAGGATCGACGGCCTGCGGCGGACGCGCTACGGGGCGGTCGAGCAGGTGGTGGGCCTGTCGCAGGGCATGCAACTGACGACGCCGGAGATGCGGCTGGCGCGGCGAAGGCTCGAAGACCTGCCGGCCCTCTCGGCGTCGCGGCTCGAGTACGTCCCAACCGGCGGCGGGCTGACCGAGGTTCGCGCATCGGTCCGCGAGCGACCGACGGTCCCGGACGATCGCCTGTCGCTGGCCGTGCTCGGAGCACGCGCGGCAATCGACCGGGAGATCCAGTGGACGCTGGCCAGCCCGTCCCGAAACGGCGAGACCATCACTGCTTCATGGCGATGGAGGGAATCACGGCCTCGCGTGGCGCTGTCGGCGCGCATCCCCATCACCGGCTGGGCGAACGGCGTTGTCGGCCTGGCCGCGGAAGTTGAGCATCAGGAGTACGGAGGTGATGGCGACGTGCTCGTCAGCCGCCGGCGATCGGCGCGCGCGTCGTTCGAGCAGTGGGCCCTGCCGAACCTCCGCTGGGACGTGTCCGCCGGCCTGGAGCACTGGCTCGATGCCGGCACCTTCGCCACGGTTGGCGCGGGACTCGAGCAGCGCGCCTTCGACGACCGCGTGGCGCTTGCATTGGACGCCCAGTTCTGGCCGGGCAACGGCGGATTCTCGTCGCTCTCGACCGGAATGCGCTGGCGATCATCAAACGACGCGGTGAACAATCTGCTGCTGGTCGAGGCCAACGGCGCGCTGGTCAGCGATGGTGCGCCGGAGGATTTGTGGCACGGCGCGGGGACCGGGGGTCGGCGCAGCCTGCTGCTGCGCGCGCATCGATTGCTCGATGACGGCGTCGTTCGAACCGAAGCCTTCGGACGGCAGATTGTGCAGACATCGGCCGAGTGGCGGCACGCACTGCCTTCGCTTCGGCGGATGCCATCGCTGAAGCTCCAGCTCGCCGGTTTCGTTGATGCCGCGCGTGCGTGGAAAGGCCCCGCCACTCGGGACCGCGTGCTCGTCGACGTAGGCGCCGGTCTTCGCGTGGGCCTGCTCGGCAAGGGCGGCGTCAGAATCGACTACGGGCACGGCCTGACCGACGGCGCCAACGCGGTATCGATGGGGATCGAGTTGCCCTGGCCGCGTTTGGGCAACTAAACCTCACCGCCACTTCGTCCCCGGCGAGTTGCCCAGGATTTCACGCCCTTTCAAGCCGCTGTCGTCGCATTGCGCGGCGTTTCGGCGCTATGCTAGCCTTCCGGTTCTCAACCGGCACAGGGTCGAGACCATGCCTTCGAAGGCCCGTTCTAACGGGCCGCGCGCCCGCTCCGCCGACACTTCCCCCCGCCAGTTCGTACGTTCGGCAGGTACGCCCGAGGGGGCTTCAGACCGAGGACACACCGCCATGATCACCACCAACGATCCCCAGGCCGCCGTCGTCAGCGCGTTGAGCGCGGGCACCGAGGAGAACCGCGCCGCGGAGACCGGCGGCGCCGGCAGCATCGACAAGGTCCGCGACATCCTCTTCGGCAGCCAGATGCGCGAGGTGGAGCGGCGGTTCGCACGCCTCGAGGAGCGGCTCATCAAGGAGACATCAGACCTCAAGGAAGACCTCCGCAAGCGGCTCGACGCGCTGGAGGCGTACGCACGGAAGGAAGACGAAGCGCTCGCCGATCAACTGCGCGCCGAACGGACTGACCGCGCTGATGCCCACGCCAGCTTGTCGAGCGAACTGAAGGAAACGGCAAAAGCCCAGGACAAGCGTACGTCGGCGCTCGACGAGCAAGTGGCGAAGGGGCACCGCGATCTCCGTCAGCAGATGCTCGACCAGCATCAGCGGCTCTCAGACGATCTGCGCTCAAAGGTGGACGAGGTGCTCGCCGCCCTGGCACGCGAAGCCCAGCAGCTCCGCTCGGACAAGACGGATCGCACGGCGCTCGCATCGCTCCTCACCGAGATGGCGATGCGCCTGACCAACGAATTCCACCTGCCGATCGCCGAGGCGGAGCGCAATGGCTGAAGCCGCCGCGCGCGGTCGCACGCGCGCGCCGGACGCCTCAGGCAGCGTCGGCACGGGCCATGGGCCGGACGACTCGTTCGACGAGCTGCGCACGCTGCTCGTCGGGCCCGAGCAGCGCGAGCTTCGGGATCTTCGGGAGTACATCCACGATCCCGCCGCGCAGACGCGCGAAGTCAGCCGTGTGCTTCCCGATGCGATCGCGCTCCGTTCCGACGACGAGCAGCTGACGCGGGCGCTGGCACCGACCGTCGAGGAAGCGATCACCTCTTCGGTGCGCCGGGATCCGCGGCCCCTCGCCGACGCGCTCTTCCCCGTCATCGGTCCGGCCATCCGCAAAGCCATCGCGCACACGCTGGCCGGGATGGTGGAGTCGCTCAATCGCACCGTCGAGCACAGCTTCTCGTGGCGGGCGCTCCAGTGGCGCTGGACCGCGTTCCGGGCGGGCAAGCCGTTCGCGGAGATCGTTCTGCTCAACACGTTGCAATATCGCGTCGAGCAGGTGTTTCTCATTCACGCCGAAACCGGCCTGCTGCTGCAGCACCTTTCGCTGGATGCCCGCGCGGGCCAGGACGCTGACCAGGTGTCGGCGATGCTCACGGCGATTCGTGACTTCGCTCGCGACTCGTTCCGCATCGCCGGCGGCGAGAGCCTCGAAGGCCTCCGCATCGGCGACCTGAGCGTCATCGTCGAGCAGGGCCCGTACGCGATCGTCGCTGGCGTCATCCGCGGAACGGCACCGCACACACTCCGCGTGCTGTTCCAGGATGCGCTGGAGTCGGTGCACCGGCAGTTGTCCCCTGAGCTGAAAGCCTTCCGCGGCGATGCCGCGCCGTTCGAGCGGGCGCGCCCGATCCTGGACGGCTGCCTGGTTTCTCAGCTCAGGCCGCGGGAGAAGAAGTCCTCCTACCGGCGATGGATCATCGTGGGCACGCTCGTGCTTCTGGCGCTTGCGGCGTGGCTGTTCCTGGGATGGCGCGAACGCCAGCACTGGAGCACGTACCTCGAGGCGCTTCGCCGGGAGCCGGGCATCGTCGTCGTGTCGAGCGGCCGCCGCGACGGGAAGTTCTTCGTCGAGGGGCTTCGCGACCCGTTGTCGCGCGATCCCGCGCAACTGCTGGCCGGAACCGGCGTGTCCGAGGACTCGCTTACCGCGCAGTGGCAGCCATATCAGGCGCTTGCTCCTGACTTCGTAACGGCGCGCGCACGCGATCTGTTGCAACCGCCGGCCGGCGTGACGCTGCGATTCCAGGACGGTGTGCTGACGGCGAGTGGATCGGCGTCCGATCGCTGGATCGTCGAGAGCGAACGTCTGGCGCCCGCCATCGCCGGCGTCCGACGATTCCAGTATGCGGGCCTCGAACCCGACCTCCGGATCAAGCAGCAGCTCGAGTCGCTCGCGCTCACATTTCCGAAAGGCCAGGCCGGCCTGGCCGACGGCCAGAGCGACACAATCGATCGGATCACACGGCTGCTCGGCGAGCTGAACAGCGTGTCGGCCATTCGCGCGCGCAGGACGCGCGTGGAGTTGGTCGGGCACGCGGACAACGACGGATCCGACGAGATCAACTCGCCGCTGAGCATCGCGCGGGCCGAGACCATTCTCCGGCAGCTGCCCGTCCCGCGCTTCGACGCCATCGATTTCATCTCGACCGGCGTGGGCACGGCTGAACCGCTCGCTCCCGGTCTCACCGAAGCCGAGAAGGCGCGCAACCGGCGCGTGTCGTTCCGCGTGCGGCTGGACGTCGGCGCATCGCCACGGGACACCCACCCATGATCCAGAAGAAAATCTGCCTGCTTGGCGGATTCGGCGTCGGAAAGACGAGCCTGGTCTCGCGGTTCGTCCACAGCATTTTCTCCGACAAATACCTGACCACCGTAGGCGTGAAGATCGAGAAGAAGAGCCTCGTGCTGAACGAGCAGGAGCTGGACCTGGTGATCTGGGACCTGTATGGCGAGGATGACTTCCAGAAGGTACGCTTGTCATACCTGCGCGGCGCGTCCGGTTACCTGCTGGTGGCCGATGGCACGCGCCGGACGACGCTCGACACGGCGATGGCACTGCACGAGGCCGCCGACCGGACCATTGGGCGCGTCCCTTTCGTGCTGGTCCTCAACAAGGCCGACCTCGCGACCGAGTGGGAGCTGGACGATGGCGCCGTCGTCCGGTTGATGCAGTCGGGATGGCGTGTACTGCGCACGAGCGCCAAGACCGGAGTTGGCGTCGAGGAAGCGTTCACGACGCTCGGGAACGCCATGCTTGCCGAATGAGGATCGCCATGGGTGACGAGCTGCTGGCCGGTCTGCTGCACACGATGGGCGTCGCCGTCTTCGAACGGCGCCCGGATGGAGCGTTCGTCTCGGTGACCGAGCCGCCGCCGTGGTTTTCGGCAATGAAGTCTGACGCGACCTTTCCCTTCCTTGGGCACATCCTCGGCGAGGCAGCTGAGTTCTGGGACCGTCACGTGGCCGGGACGCAGGACTGGGGACCATGCACCGAGGTGGACGACCACGGCAAGGAGTTCCACTACAAGGTGACGGCGGTGCAGGCCGACGAGAGGCAGTACATGATCTTCCAGCTCGATCGTGACAGCGACCGGATGCGGGAGATGCTGCAGAAAGTGCGCGACAAGGCGCTTGCCGACGGCACGCGCGCGAAGCGGACGACGGCTGCCGCCTCGGAGGCGCGGCGGACCGGAACGGATCTTTACGATCTGCTGGGCCGCCTGCGAGCCACGGGCCTCTCCCAGGCGCAGAAGGACGTGGTGGCGGAGCTGACAGACGTGTGCGACGAGCTGTTGATGAGCATCGATCGTGTCGCGCGCTCGTCAAAAGCTCCGGTCTAGCGTCGACTTCCGACCGCATTCGCAGGGCGGGTTCACCCGTGGGACAGAACTTCAGTTCTGTCCTTCATCGTCCCCGTCGCTATTCCGCTCTCAGTGCCACGATGGGATCCACGCTCGTTGCACGGCGTGCCGGCAGATAGCTCGCGACGAACGCAAGCAGCAACAGCAACACCGACCCGCCCGCGAAGGTCGCCACATCCGTCGCGCCGACGCCGTACAACAGGCTGGCCATCAGTCGCGTGACAACCACGCTCAATACCACGCCTAGCAGGACGCCCATCAGGGCCAGCGTCAACCCCTTCCAGACCACGAGCCGCAGGATGTCGTGCCGCTGCGCGCCGAGTGCGATGCGGACGCCCATCTCCGGTACGTGCTGCGCGACGAAGTACGCGATCACGCCGTAGATCCCCACGACCGCGAGGACCAGCGCGAAGCCGGCGAACGCCGTCAGCAGCGTCGTCCCCACGCGGCGCGAGGCCACGTCCTCGTCGAGGACTTCGTCGAGCGTGCGGATATTCGAGACCGGCTGCTCCGGGTCGATGGAGTGGACAACCTGCTTGATGTCTCCGACGAGGTCCATCGGGTCCTTGGTCGTGCGCACCACGAGATCGCGCGGTGCAAACCACGGTTGCGTGTCGACCTGCCGGTAAGGAAAGTACATTTCCGGCCGCGGCGGCGTCTCGAGGCCCATCTGGCGAACGTCGCCCACCACTCCGACGACAGTGAGCCAGGGCTCCGCCCAGGTGCCGTGATCGATCGCGATCCGCTGGCCGACCGGGTCGCCGCCGGGCCAGTACTTTCGGGCCATCGACTGATTGACGATCACCACCGGCGTCGACCGCTCGGTGTCTGTCGCCTGAAAGTACCGCCCGCGTACCAGTGTCGTCCCGATGGCCTTGAGATAACCCTCGCTCACCTGGCGATGGTTGGCGTCGTAGACCATCCCCTCGACCGGCGCCCGGCTCTCGATCGTGAACTGGTTGGTGCCGCCCTTCCACTCGAGCGGCACCGACGTGGTGTACCCCGCCGAGACGACGCCCGGAAGGCGCTGGACGCCATCGAGCACGCGGTCGTAGAACGCGACGCGGCGCGGGAAATCTTCGTATCGATCCTGAGGCAACGTAGTGCGGAGCGTGAGCAGGCCCTCGGGCCGCACGCCGAGATCCGCGTAGCGCATCCGATAAAAGGTCTGTAGCAACAGGCCCGCCGCGACCAGCAAAACGAGCGTCATCGCAACCTCGGCGACGACGAACAGGCCGCGGCTCCGTTGTCCACCCGGAGTGTTCCGGCCGCTGCCCTTTAGAGCGTCCGTCAACGACGGCCGCGTCATCGTCAACGCGGGAGCGAGGCCGAAGAGCAGCCCGGTTGCGACGGATACGGCCGCTGCCACGGCGAGTGTGGCGCCGTTGAGCGAGGGCGACGTGAACAGCGTCATCGCGGGCGGCACGAGCTGCTCGAGAAATCCGAGTGACCATCGGGCCAGCACGATCCCCAGGATCAGTCCGGACGCCGCGAGCACGGCACTCTCCGTCAACAACTGGCGAATGACCCGGCCGCGCGACGCGCCCAGCGCGCCCCGTAGCGCAATCTCGTGACCGCGAGTGGCCGCGCGCGCCAGCAGCAGGCTGGCAAGATTCGCGCTCGTGATCAGCAAGACGACGCCCACGGCAGCAAGGAGCACGAGCATCGGTGTCCGCGCACCGCCTGAGACTGCGTCCTTGAGCGACACGACAACCGCGCGCGGTGGATAGCGACGCTCCCGGAGCCGTTGGACCGCCCGGGCACCAATGGTGTCGAGGTTGGCGCGAACGCCCGAGTCGCTGAGGCCCGGCTTCATCCGTCCCGCCACGGCCAGATAGTGCGCGTCGTTGGTCAGTTCCTCAGGAGTAAACGCCGCCGGCACCCAGAGGCCGACGTAGTCTTCGAGGAACTGGAATGTTTTCGGCATCACGCCGACGACGAGGTACGGCGAGTTGTTGATGACGATAGAACGGCCGACGAGTGACGGGTCGCCGCCGAACCGGCGCTGCCAGAGCCCAAAGCTCAGAACCACTACGTTCGGCCCGCCGGGCTGATCCTCCGACGGCAGGAACGTGCGCCCCACAAGCGCGTGAGCGCCGAGGACGTCGAACAGCGACCGGCCTACGCGACGGCCGCTGATACGAAGAGGCTCGCCGTTGTTCTGCAGAACGGCGCCAAACTCCGCCGACGCCGCGAGCGCGTCGAACACGCCGTTCTGGCTCGCCCACGCGCCATAGACCACAGGGCTGACGTCGCCGCGCGCGAATCCGAACTTCGACGCGTCCATGTACACCATCACGACGCGGTCAGCGTCCGGCACCGGCAGCGGGCGCAGCAGCACCGCCTCGATCAGACTGAAGACCGCCGTGCTGCCGCCGATGCCGATCGCCAGAGTGAGTACGGCGGCGACAGCGAAGCCGGGCGTCCTGGCCAGCGCGCGGACTGCGTAGCGGATGTCGCGTCCAAGATCCTCCACCCAGACGAAGGAACGCGCGTCACGGTGCTGCTCTTTCGGCTGGTCGACTCCGCCGAAGCGGCGTCTGCCGGCCAGGCCTGCCTGGTCCACGGGCATCTCCTGACGAATGAAGTCATCCTCGAGCAGCGCCAGATGCGTCGACAACTCGCGATCGAGCTNCGACCCCGCAGATCNNGGACGAAACACGTTGTAGAGCCGCTGAAGGAAACGCCGCGCCTCGGACATTGCTAGCCTTCGCTCATCAGGANCTTCGCGCNATGCGCGATTCGCCATGGTGTGGCGAGACTGCTGACGCAATCAAGAGTGCCACCGTATCATCCAACGCGCCCCCTGTGACTCGAGGTTCTGACGCCGATTCGCGNGCGTCCTCAATGGCACCCGAGTTGCTCAAAGCAGCCCAAGGGGGCTCACGATGACCACGCGCGAGGCTTTCGAGAGGGGAACGGACACCTTCAACGCCCATGACATCAATGCGTTCACTGACGTGCTCGCGGACGACGTCGTCTTCACAGCGCCAGGCGGGATGCGCGGCGAGGGAAAGGCGGCATGCGTCGCGTTCTACGGCAGCTGGTTCGACGCCTTTCCCGATGCGCACGTCGAAGTCCACGGCGTTCACATCATCGATCAGCTCGTGGTTGAGGAGGGCACATTCACGGGGAGTCACAACGGCGTTCTTCACGGCCCTATGGGCGACGTCCCGCCAACCGGCCGCTCCGTCAGGCTGGACTACATTCAAGTACTCCACTTCCGCAATGGCAAGCACGTCTCGTTCAATCTGATGTTCGACCGGCTTCTGATGCTCGAGCAACTCGGACTCATCCCCGCGCCCACAGCGTGAAGAAATTGGGCGAAGTCGTCCCGACCCCACGACGAGCGAAGCGATTTCCCGCAGTGGGACGACTGGATTCGTGCCAAGTAGCGGCGAACGCAGTTCGCCGCTCGACGCCTGAAGCCAGTCGTCCCGAACCACGAACGAGCGAAAGCGGTGTCCTTCCTGAGAGATAGGTAACACCGTATTCCGGAGACATGGGTGACACTTTGCCCCTCAAAGTATGGGAGGGGCGATGCCTTGGAAGGAGTGTCACGTCATGGACGAGCGACTCCGGTTCGTCGCCCGCCTGCTCGAGGGCGAGAAGATGGCGGGGGTCTGCGACGAGTTCGGCATCTCGCGCAAGACCGGCTACAAGATCTTCCAGCGGTATCAGACGGTCGGGCTGCACGGCCTGACCGATCGCAGCCGGCGGCCGTATCGCCATGCCAATCAGCTCCCGATGGCCGTGGAGAAAGCGATCGTGCGGCTCAAGAAGGAGTATCCGAGCTGGGGCGCCCCGAAACTCCGCGAGCGACTGAAGCAGCGGTGGCCCGAGGTGGCGTGCCCCGCGATCAGCACGGTGCATGCGGTGCTCGACCGCCACGGCCTGGTGCGACGACGGCGCCGGCGCGTGCGGGTGCCCCGCGCCGGCACACCGTTGTCGTGGCCGGAGACGCCGAATGCCCTCTGGTGTGCCGACTACAAAGGCGAGTTCCTCCTCGGCAATCATCGGTACTGCTATCCGCTGACCATCACCGATTTCGCGACGCGGTATCTGCTGGCCTGTGAGGCCTTGTCGACGACGCAGGAGCGCTACGCCTTCAGTGTCTTCGAGCGGGCCTTCCAGGACTTTGGCCTGCCGGAGGCGATCCGCACCGACAACGGCGTCCCGTTCGCGTCGGCCCACGCCCTCTACGGCCTCAGCAAACTCGCGGTGTGGTGGTTACGCCTCGGGATTCGGCTCGAGCGGATCGCCCCCGGGCACCCTGAGCAGAACGGGCGGCATGAGCGGCTGCACCTCACGCTCAAGACCGAAGCCACGCGACCCGCGGCGCCGACCGTCCTGCAGCAGCAGGCGCGCTTTGACACCTTCACGCACCGCTTTAACCACGAGCGCCCGCATCAGGCGCTCGACATGCAGACGCCGGCCAGCCGCTATCGCCCGTCCGCGCGCTGCTATCAGGGGCTCGACGAGCTCGAGTACCCCTTTCACGATTGGACCGCCATCATTACCACGTGCGGGCGAATTTGCTGGAACCGCCGGAAAATCAACGTGAGCCAGGTCTTTGCCGGACAGAAGGTGGGCGTCAAACAAGTGAGCGAGCACATCTGGCTCGTCACGTTCATGGACTACGACCTGGGCTACTTCGACGACGAGACGTGCCGGCTGGAACCGATCGATAATCCGTTCGGTCCGAAACTGTTACCCATGTCTCCGGAATGAAGTGTTACCTATGTCCCCGGAATGGACCTCAGTGAAGTTGGAGGCGCCGCCC
>Ga0065715_10000186_pt1 | contig 37062 bp, 34 predicted proteins | sample MisBulReplicate1_FD_59102 | JGI IMG/M metagenome (GOLD analysis project Ga0065715, IMG submission 59102) | Miscanthus rhizosphere microbial communities from Kellogg Biological Station, MSU, sample Bulk Soil Replicate 1 : eDNA_1 v2 (version 2) | ecosystem: Host-associated > Plants > Roots >...
ATCCATAACAAAACTACTAGTGCACCTGTTTGTGCTAAATTAATGAAGAATAAATAAGGTGCTGCTGCATCAACTACGTTTTTAATTTCAGGTCCAGCTAGATAGAGATTAAACCAGAAGATCACAATCACGATGTTTTGGACCATAAATAAAGAGACTACTACTACCCAACCAATTGTGAAGTAAGATCGCAGTAATTTCAGGTTCTGGACGTGACTAAAAATTAATGCTCCAAGCAATCCAATGTTTGTTACGGCCGCTCCAGCAGCTCCAAGCATGAAGTCCATTAAGTTTCGTCCAAATTGGATGAGAAAGGAACTCTAAATAAAACCTTGTCTTTGAAAAATGTAAAGTGTATTATGACAAGACTTTCTAACCCTTTATCACATTTATTAAATTTAGACAAACTCAAAAAAAAGGTTTGGGGGTCGCCCATATGGATTTTCAGTTCTGTGTGCTTTTCAGTACCCTTACTTAGCGCCACCGCTCATCCAATTAGCTTCAGCATCCTGGAATAGGAGGAATGTGAAATAAAGCGGTTGTTTTGGATTTGCGACTGGCCATATAGCCGATTGCGATCCCGGTTCTTTTACTTCACCCGTGCGTGGTGGGTCCTGCTTTACAGGATATTTAAATTGGGGCGGATTTTTTAGTGAAGGATCACTGGACACAGGTGTGAACGATTGGGCCTTCTCTGCAGTTAATTTTCCGACACCTGGCAAGTCTACACCATTTGGGATGTTAACGCCAAATAGTAATACCAGCGTCGGACTCTTGGCGTCATCTTTCATGTTACGGTAGTACGCCTTTTCATCCATTACATGAGCCACCATAACGTGGGTGAAGATGTCTTTTGCTACGTCGGTGTTGTTCCCTCCTGTTATGTCGGTAACCTTTGCATGGCCGTAAAGGAAGGCTAGATCAAATAATTGGGGGACGTCGGATCTATCTACGTGGGAAGCACCATGCTGGATTTGATTGAACCCTACATTATGCACTAACTCTGAGAATTCGGCATTCTTAGTTGGAAGCGCAGAGTCGGGGGAGTTCCATTCTGTATCAGTCAGGGTAATTTTATAAGTATGCCCTTTTATCTGATGTGGACCGTATGTTACTGGCGATGTATATATTGCCTCATATGCGGTCATTTTATTTGAATTCCCCTGTTCGAAGGTTCCGGTGAATTTTGCATTTTCGCCAGCCGATACTCCGCAAGTCAAAGCATTTCCGCACTTGAAAACGTCATTGAATGGAAATAGGCCTTTTGGTCCAAACACATTACTTAGACCGGCAGCTGGTTCAAAGAGTGCATTCCTTGCCTCTACTTTAAGAATGGTGCCATTTGCGTTTGGTTGAGGAATAGGTGACATGGCAGAAGATGATGATGACAAGTCCATCATCATATTGTTTTCTGGCGTCATTGAATTGTTTCCTTGTCCGAATACTATTTGATTTCTTCCTTGGGTTGTTGCTAGGACTGCAAAAGATAGAAGAAGTAGTGAAGCTACAACTCCTATCAACATCTTTTTCTTAGATTTATGAAGTTCATTCATTGATGGAACCTTTCTGCGTTAGTACTTAACAGATTGCCCAGATCTCTACTAAATTCAACCCTGATCTAGACCAATTTCGACCGAATAGCGGAACAGAACTTGGTGATCAAAAACGCAGACCTTGTCAAAACGCTTTGCTTGGTAACGTTTGTATTCGTCAACAATAAAGTCGTACTGAGTTGTGCACGATCCTAGAATCTTCGGCTCCCTAAATTTACACTTTAATTTCTGGCGAATAATGAATGGTATTCTTGAATGATAGTATTATCTAGATTTATTGAAAACTTGAAGCTAGAATCTAAAAGGATATTTTAGTTACCACAAAAAGAATACCATTAATTTTATACTATATTGAATAAAGAATTAATTTTTTGATGATTGGGGCTGCAGGGTATGATTCGTATTTAGGAATAGTTGAGGTCTTTAACACTATTAGACGGTGTGTCCGTGGCCGTAGTAGCGGCTGCAGTGGTGGTAGTTTGAACTGCATTCGGTTTGACATCAAACAAGCCCATCCAACCCTTATCAGTAAACTCGGCTTGATGGGCATGGAACATGTACTTGCCCGGATAATCATACTGGAATTCTATAATTCCCCTATCTCCTTGAGCCATAGTGACTATATCCGTCATGTAATTTGGCTTTTCCTCGGTTCCGGCAATAGTGTAGTTAAACATTGTCCCGTGCATATGGAATGAATTGATGAGGTCGAATTCTAACATGTTCACAAGGTAAATTCTGTAAGGCTTGCCTGCCTGTACAGGTATGGGATGAGTCATGTACTGGAAAGCCTTTCCATTTACAGTATAGATTTCATTATCTCTTCCTCCATCATTTTCATTAGCGGAAGCGTTCTCTGTAGCAGTTGGTGCGGAAGTTTCTACATTTAACTTTTTACCTTTGCCTGAATCCGTTTTACCTTTTCCATGATCGTGACTACCTTTAGATACCACTGGTTTTACCGCTTGCGGGTCGTCAGTGGATACTACTGGTTTTACCGCTTGCTGATCAGCGTTTGCTTCCGCCGGGGTGGGCATACCAACAGGACCCTCCTTATCGAAGTTTAAATCGTAACCATTCATTAGCATAGCGAACTCGGTCATCTGTGTCCTGGGTGTCTTGGGGTCTATTATAAACATGCCATACAAGCCTCTGTTGATATGGTCTGCAATGGGGTCGACATGGCAATGATAAGGGAAGACACCATATGGTGCCGCATTGAATTCGTAAACAAAGCTACCGCCTGGGGGTATTGCGCCTCCTGGATAGCCTCCCATAGATACTCCGTCCATTCCAGCCGCATGGATAGAATGAAGATGCAACGAATGAGCGTGCTTATTTTCAGGACTATTTATAACCTTAATCCGGACATGATCACCTTCAGTCACTCTCATTGTAGGCCCGGGAATTGTTCCATTAAAAGTCCAGCCGTCGAATATATGACCTTCGTCGGATATAGGTATTTTTTGATTTTCGTTAATTATTAATGTAAAGTCCCTTATAGTTTGACCATTAGACGAACTCGAAGCATGCCCACAATTAAAATATGTTAAATATTCGATAGACGTCGGGTGTTTGCTTAAATTCTGTGTACAGTTTTTCATCTTATCATATTGGCTGACAGAAATGGGCGTCGCTCCATTTGCGGGATTAATAGCACCATAAATACCTGTCGTAGTCAAAGTCAGTGTCAATGATACAAGAAAAATAAGGTTTATAGGAATCTTCTCTAACACAGATTGGTGACAAATTTATTTACATAAAAATGTTTAGTAGTTACTTACTAGGATATCGTTCTGTGAATAGAAATTCAGATTCTTTTGGTTCTAATTTTGGATATTCTAATTAACTTGCCCGTATTATAAGAATTTCATAGATGGTAGCATTCATTTCTAGAATACCATCCTTTTGAAGCTAATCGAACTTTATCACAGACGCTATATTATTTTGATACAGGTTAAAATTATAGAACCATGGTATTGAACGCAATACAGGGTTTATATACTCATTTTTGGCCAATAAACGGGAATTAACGCATGAGAATATACCTCCCGTCAATCATTACCTATTAACTCTCATTATACTAATAATCTCAAAAACATTCTAGTGTAATTTGGAATAACCAAAAAAATATTATGATAATTACTGTGGTATTTGAAATACTCTACAATTAGGTAATGTTAGTATCATTACCAATGTGGGAGAGCAATGGTAGCGATACCCACACCAGTAACACAGCAAAAAATTGTTTCTATTGTCCTTCATTTAAATTTTAAATTTATTCACACTCTTCCAAAATGCATAGTCTTTCATTATCCAAAATTAATTCGGCCAATATATTTATTGCATAGGTAAAATATATGAAGACGCCAGCTAACATGGCATTGTCTTCAATAAGTCTTGCTGAAATAATTGCCGGTGTCCAAGGCACTTTATCCTGGTTTTATCTCTGCAAGTACTATTAATTTGTCGCTAACTTTCTATGCCCTTTATTTACTAGTGTCTGATCACCTTTGCCAACTGATAGCCACACTAACCCAACTCAACTATAGCGATCGCTAGTATTGAATTGATTATGATCACTCTAAGTTTTATTTATGTTCGGAAGTAAGGAAATTTGAAGGCTAGCTACTAGAGGCATTTTGAAAAATAGCAAAAAGTTAATCTCTTACCTTTTGTCAGCAATTTCAGGTAGTTGAAACTGCATCCCAAACTTTCGACTCTCTTAATGCTAACGATCATTCTAGGGATACCCTCAATTATTTTGCCCGGTACCAATTTTAACACCGCGGTTCATGGACAAGAACCACTAGAGCCAGTTAAACTGGTGACAGTCGTTTGGGCGCCGCATTTCTTTTCGTTTTTGGCGCAAGAGAAAGGTTTTTTCGAGAAGAATCACGTGGATGTCCAGATAAAGATAATTCCTGATTACACGCAAGCCATAAAGTCATACGAAGACGGAGACTTTGACGGTATTTTTGAAGTATATTCGGATGCAATAACTCAGCAAAGCAATGGAATAGATACTAAAGTTGTTTATAACACAGATTTATCTGATACTGGCGATGTTTTGGTCGGTAAACTGAATAATTTAACTGAAGTTAGAGGTAAGACTGTCAGCGTAGAGGGAATTAATAGTTACTCACACTTCTTCTTAATTAGGGCCCTCCAAAGTGTGGGATTGGGAGAAGATGATATTCAGTTGATAAACCTTCCGGCCACAAACGTTTCCAGTGCACTGGATAAGTCTGAAATATCAGCAGGCTATACTTATGAACCATATACACAGGACGCATTAAAGAAGGGGTACAAAATTATTTTTAAGGCTGGAAATATCCCCGGCACTATTAGTGATGTAATCGCTTTTCATTCGGACTTTGTCTCAAAGAGGCCTGAAGCTGTGAAGGCTATTTTGCTGTCATTTGCTGAGGCCCAAAAATACTATAACGACAATAAGGACGAATCGATAAGAATCATGTCCGCGTTAACAGGAGTGAGCAAACAGGAAATAGAAGAGGGGCTACACGCTTCGCACGTTCTTAACTTGCGTGACAATTATTTTCAGTCCATGAAGAATTCAAATCAAAGTAGTTCCTTATACAACTCCGGCCAATATATAGGCAAGTTTTTGCTCGAAAGAGGTCAGATAGGCGAGTACCCACCCCTTGATTCCATAATTGAACCAAGGTTCGTAACAGATATCTTTAAAACTAATCCGGACTTGGCTCAAATCCCCTCAGCAAATTCAAGCGAAGAAAAGTCTTCTGGTGCAGGAAACGGGTCTAATTAGTGAAGATAAAGCGAAAACTGATCATTGTAGTTCTGCCTGTTGTGATTGTGTCCATATTATCCATATCCGCCATCGCACTGAATAATTTCTATACTTCGATAAAAAAGGAAACAATAGAAAAGTTAGAGCTTACAGGAGATAATATTGTCGATAAGATTTCAAGGGTTATGTTTGAGAGAGTGGGGGATATTAAGTTCTTTTCGAATAGTAACGTCCTTTCCGATCCTAATGTTTCTGTCAAAGAAAAGGTTAATTTTTTGAGATCGGCTGAGAGAGTCTATAAAACCTACGCATCTATGTCGATATACGACAAAGACGGTATCAAGATTGGAGATACAAGAAGCCTGTATATCGGATTAAATGAATCACAGAAGCCTTTTTTCAAACATGCTATTATAGGTCAAACCTATTATGATAGCATTCCCGTTCTATCTCAGTCCTTGTCCCAGTATGTAATTCATTTCTCGGCCCCAATCTATACTTCAGGCGGTAACATTTCAGGTGTGGTTGTTGCACGCTTTCCCATATCAAAATTAAATGACATATTTCGAAACTTTCCTGCCCCCGGGACTGCTAATTCTAGCACACTTCGGTTAGATCTAGTTGCGAATAATGGGTTGGTCATTTATTCAAACCATGATAGAAAATCTATGTTGCGGGATAACTTGAGTAACCTTAAAATTTTTAAAGTTATGACAAATAATTCGTTGCCCGACAATGGGAATAGGACTGGGGCTCCAATCGCGATCGAGTCCACCGGCCGGTATGGAGAATCTCTTTTTGCAGGTTTTAGTCAGGGTCATGGTTATCTAGACTACAAAGGCAGCGGCTGGTATCTAATATTATCTGAATCAACAAAAGACGTGTATGCAGGTTTCCAGAATACCATTTATGAATTTATTTTGGTCGCNGGGATTATCCTGACAATAGCGGTGGTTCTAATNCTCGTTTTTTCGAATCGGCTTATTATTACGCCTATATCTCGTTTGAGNGATGTGGCNCTCCTTTTTAGCGAGGGAAGCTATGACATTCCACTCCCAAAACATNCNGGGGATGAAATTGGAGATTTATCAAATGCTCTGGATATAATGCGTACAAGAGTTACTGAAACGAACATGCACTTGAACGAACTCGTCGATAAGAAGACCAAACAATTAACCGATATTAATCAGAGTCTTATAGAATCAAAAAAGAAGCTTGAAACTCTGAACGAATCATTGATTGAATCAGACCGTGCAAAGGAAGAATTCATCATGATGGTAAGTCACGAACTTAAAACGCCAATCACGCCGGCAAAGATGTACATTGAAGTTCTTCTTAATACAAAGTCTTCAGGAGAGTTAACAGAAAAACAGAGAAAGGCAATGGCGGCTGTACATAGTAGCATCTTGAAACTTGAAGATCTAATAAATGACGTACTGGATGTCTATAAACTTGATGTTGGAAAACTTTCATTAAAGAAGAAGGACGAACCCGTTAAAGAAATTGTCAATAAAAATTTTTCTGAGCTGAAACCACTGATGATGAACAAAAGAATCAGTTTCGAAGGAAAAATAGCTCCTTCGGTCGACGGCATAACTGTTTTGTGCGATCCGAAAAGGATCTCTCAGGTAATATCCAATCTGGTAACAAACTCTGTTGATTTCGTACCAGATAACGGGGGCAAAATAATTCTAATGGCTGAGCCTTATGACGGCAAGGATATTGAGGGGAATCATTCGGTGGTTTTTTCTGTCTCAGATAATGGACCTGGTATTCCCAGAGACAAGGTGGCTAATCTCTTCAAGAAATTTTACCAGATAGATACAACTCTCACAAGGAAACATGGTGGTACTGGGCTGGGGTTGGCTATTTGCAAGGGAATTGTTGAAGCACATGGTGGAAAGATATGGTTCGATATGGATTATATAGGCGGTACTCGTATAGGATTTACAGTTCCCATGGGGAGGGAAGAAGAGAAGAGGTAAGACATAAGTACCCAAGACAGTAACCTTAGTGGGAAAGGAATTTAAATGAAAATTTTGGTGATCGACGACAATAAAGAGATAACTGACGCTGTCTCATTTTACTTTGATAGTATAGATATCTCATATGTTGTTGCTAATGACGGTAGAGAAGGATTGCAGATAATCAAGGAAAGAAATGATTTTGATCTAATTTTATTAGATATAGCAATGCCTGAATTTACTGGCCTTGACATTGTACAAGAGCTTAAGAAGGATAACCTATTTTCCTCAAAAAACATAGTCTTTTTTACTGCTTCAAATATAAACGAAGAAGAGTTATTATCACATGGTGCAAAGGGTATAATTAGAAAGCCGATATCTATAGACGAATTAAGCAAAGCTATAGCAAAATTTGGCCGAGACCGGATCTAAACAATGTATAAACGATGAATCAAACGAGAATTCATAATATTCTTGATAACCCTTGCCATTTTTGATGCTGGTAGTCCAGCTCCAGTTCTTGCGTTGAATGACTCCAACCAACTATGCAAGCTAAAAGTCATGAAGATTAATGGCAATTTAGTACTGAGTATTTCCGTCGTCATTCAGGCTCCAATAGTACAAAATAGACGAGAAGATTTTAAACTGATTAATAGGATTAGGCCTGCTTAATAATATCTCCTGGAAAAATGGTGTCACGGGTTTCGGTCCCGTTCCCCGCTACACTATTGCGGTAAAGAGGAAAGGCCAAATACGGGACTGGCCGAAAAAAGCCTCTTACCTCCAGGAGACGCGTTCTGAGCATTAACTTTCATTATGTAGGTGTTATTGTGGTAACAATCAAAAATATCCTACGGATATCTTATGTCCATTAGTGGCTGGTGCTGAAAAGCTCCAACAAGTTTTAGATTTTACCTGGCAGAAGCGTAGGTGACGAATATCACAACATTATGCTAGACTCGCCTTCGATTTAGCTTTCATCTCCTGGGCTGGGCTCCTCCGGATTTTCTGGTTCTGGTCTTACGTCCCCCGGATCAGGTTCAACTTGACCTATTTGCATAACGAATTCTCGATTCATAAATAGAGTAAGACAATAAACAATAAGAACATTATAATCTAGATTGAATGACCGACCGACCGTGTAAATTATGTATTTTTCATGACCGATAGAAATCAGTTCTAAGTTATTTCTAATTAGNAGTAGCACTAGATGTCCTCATTCAAAACATGAATATTTCATGTTCANGCATATATTAGNTNAGTNCAGTTTTTTGTTGGTGAAATTGCCTATACCCTATTATTTGTGGCAAGCTTTCTGGAATCATGTCAATTAAAAGCGTACGTAACGATCAAAAAAAAGATTTTGAAGGGAATTTTTTTATGAGGTGGTATTTGTCATATTTCCTGAACTCGTGGCGTTAGTCATGTTTCCTGTGCTGGACATGTTAGTTGTCGACATATTGGCTGAACCTGCCGTAGGACTGGGACTAGGAGCATTACTTCCCGCCTGGTACTGCTGTCCATAGCTAGTGCTAATTGCAATTCCAGTTGACAGTGAAATTACAGCTGCTAGGATGGCTAGAGTTGTTATCAATTTTGTTGTCATATTTGGTATGCACCTACAATACCATATTTATTAATTCCTTTATAATGTGTAACTTCACATAATTATAATAATATGAATTAAGGTATTACAAGTTTCATTACCATTGACAAGAAATACTACTATTATGCCACTGGTAACAATTTACTCTCAAATAATTTATACGATACTGATCCGAAGTAAAGGTTAAAGGTTTAAATATTATTTTGTACTACGCTAAATTACGTGACTTTTGATTAGTTTATTAAGTGGTAGTTTATCTCAAGATAAATAATGGAATTAATCAAACATGAATCAATAAACTAAGACATAAATTAGCTTAAATCAAGGCAAGGCAAGGCAAAGATGTAGCTTTAACGTGAATTGAAATACCAAATAATGCTATTGAATGAACACCTTTTTGACGGATTCATCGAATCGTAAAATACACTGAGTGTATTAAATTGATAACAGAGAATATCTTATAACAACTGAATCCATGCATCAAGATAAACGCTTAAGGAGTATACGGTTTTCCAACCTAAGTAATTTACTACCTGCAGTATCAATGTGTTAGCATTAATTCAGATTACAATCAGATGAATATACTGGAGTTGAAGGTTTACTGGAAAAAAATAGAATTTCAGTTTTTCTTACTTTTGCTAGTTGAACGGGACTTTCCGCCCATGCTAGCATTGCAAATGGCATATGGGTTCTTGCCTCCACCCTTGCTTTTAACTTTAGTCACGCATCTGTCAAATTTCTTTGTACTCAGTCCTTTTTTCTTGCCTCTCGGCATACTCTTAGTTGCACATTATTATTAATTAGAATTTGTAGGCGTATGACCATTTGCCTTGAGACGGACGGCACTAATGGGACTCTAGTTTATGCGGTCTCATTTCTTTTGGTTTGCTAGACCCTCACACGTACATTCTTCTTGAATATGTCTGCATCCAATGCAAATCAGATCTTGACCACAACGGTTACAACTTGTCATATTTGAAACCCGCAATCATGCTCTATAAACAATTGCCACATCACAATCGACTGGCTATCAAGTATTTTTTTAATTTATCTAATAAATTAGGAAAGTCGTTGGATGTGCATTGAGGCGGAAGTTCTCCAGTTTGTTAGGATCTTTGGTTAACCTAAGGTATGCCGGATTAGTTGGGTGAATTTTAGTTATAATATCAATTTATGATTAATCTTAATTGCTGCTGACAATGCCTTATCTTTTAAGGCAAATAAATAGACATTCATGGAATTATTAGAAATTACAGCTTGGATGGCGGCAGGGTTTGTACCTACTTACGTTGCGCTAGAATTAGGATACAGGAGTGTGGCAAAAAAAATAACGTCAAGGCTTTTCATAACTGCTAATTCTGAAAAAATGAAAGGAAGGAGTTGAAGATAACTGGCATATAACGATAGCACTGAGGCATTACGCCAACTGCTCCTACTTCGACTTTACGGTGGTAGTATTACGAAGTCTTTGGGAGCTGTCTCGGTCCTCGCGAACGGGATACCCTACTTTTTTGTGGAAGTAACATGTAGAGATGGAAGTCAGTATGCTATTCAAGCATACGGTGAAGAAGCAACAGAACTTTATAACGAGACTGCAAGAAATGGTGCCAATATAATCGAGTAATTTTCGAACTATTTCTTGCCACGAAATCCAGCCTAATTTATTACGATGGCCTAGGACTTAAATGTGGAATAGGTTGTAGTTTTGGATTCAGTAGGATCCGAAGTACGAGAATTCTAGACATGGAAAGGGCATCCGTCCTGTTTATTCTTGCAATTTTTACTTTATGAGGTAGTAACAGGAAGGGAATTGGGCTTATTGAGCTGAGTAGTAACAAACTGGGTTGTGAATTTTTTAAATGGTTAAAAATGGCAGATTCTAATCTTCATCGTAGATTTTAAGTAAATACGAGAATGGAAAGGGATGGATCAAGATGATGGAGGACTGTTGACAGGTGCACTATTAAATCGGACATGAATTTACACTTGCACTTTCGGATGGGTCAAATGCAATCATAATACAGACTAACGTTGGTCAGGTCGACATCTAAATGTAAATAAACAGTAGAAAATCATTAACTTACGTATAGCGCATTTAGACTAGCGAAGCGTTCCCCTCAATGAATAATTTACATTCAATTAGGAAAACTTAATTCCCAACGCTATCGATAGCAGAATATTGAAGAAGCCTTTAAAAGTAAACGTCCTTGTCACCGGCGTTGGAGGAATTATTGGACAGGGGATAATAAAGTGCTTAAGAATGGCTAACAGGATGAGGAAAGCCCCCGTAAATTATCGCATAGTAGGCGTAGACTCTTCCCCTCTAGCAGCCGGATTATATTTTTCCGATCTTGGTTCTATCGTGCCGAAGGCGATGGATCATAAATATATCGATTCACTAATTAAGACCATTTCTGATAATGATATATCTGCAGTTTATGTAGGAACTGATGTGGAATTAGATGTAGTTAGCCACTACAAGACAAAAATCGAGAAACGAACATCAGCAAAGATCTTGATCTGCTCCGATGAAGTAATAAGAACATCTAGGGACAAATGGAAAACTTTTCAGTTTCTTAAAAGAAAAAAATTACCTTACGTAGAGTCTTCTCTTCCTGGTGAGTCGAGCAATTTTATAGACAGGTTTGGTTTTCCAATTGTAGTAAAGCCACGAGAAGGCTATGGTTCAGTTCATTTCAACATCGTGAATGACCGCGAGCATTTGGATAAAGCAATAAGGAGCATAAAACGACAAGGATGGAATGCAATTATCCAAGAGTATGTTCCCGGAGATGACAATGAATACACGACAGGGGTCTTATCAGATGTAAAGAATAATAGCATAATTTCTTCCATCTCTATAAAGAAGTCCATAAAGGCTGGTCAGACCTACAAGGGAATAGTGGATAATTTTCCCGAGGCAAAACAGCTAGCGGAGAATGTTGCCCAAAAAATTAACGCTAGGGGCGCAATAAATGTCCAAACTAAAGTTAAAGATTCTTCCCATAAAATAATTGAAATAAATGGACGATTGTCTGCGACATGTCCGATGCGGGCCTTCGCTGGAGTAAATGAACCGGACTTACTATATAGAAATGTAATTATGCATGAAGACAGTGAAGATCTTCAAATAACTTCTTACAATAAATTGGTTTCAATGAGGTATTGGAACGAAGTATACGTGTCCAAGAATATTTACCAAAACGTTATTTCAACAGGCTTGGTTCCTAAGGGGATAGAACACAAAGTATTTGACGTACAGTAATGGTTACATCGGGGTTAATCCCTTTACTCACTGGAAGCTCTAATTCAATACTTGATTAAAAAATGGATAATAAAATATGAGCCGAAGGTACGGTCAATCAGTATAGTGATGATTATAATTCATTTGATCAATCGATCGCCATATACAATCAACACGTATCACTTGTTACTAACCGACAGTAATCATTATAGAACTGAAGGTTCGGTATGTGTTAATAACCAAATTTGTGGATCGTCTCAGTTTACTCTTGGGGAAAGGGTGGATAGCCAATTCCAACTCGTGAGTCCTGCAGAGAGCTTATAACCCGCTAAAATACATCAAATATATCAGAGGTCAACTAAGGATTTAATGATGTCCCTGTGACAGTGTTGCCCCTTCTTACAATAACAAACAAGTGTAATTATCTCTCCTTTCTGTGCTCTCTTACGTATCCCATTAATTACTTTTCTTGTCTCTCTTTTTTTCATTTGTGGAAGGAATTCTTCTTTGTACATTTCCCAGTCCGATTCGGTCCTTTCACTTTTAAGCCACCTATCCTTTGTCTCACGACTGGGAGATAGTGATTGCTTCCATTCATCATAATCTAGCCATGGATATGGCCTGCCCCTGGTAATTAGAATTAGAGTGCCCCATTTACGCGGGCGTGAATATCCAGCTTTTTTCTTATTGAATTCAGAAGCACAGGCTGTTTTTATCATCGCGCTCTTTAATTTCGCTCTGAGCTTAAATAAGTAACCCGGAATCTTGGTCGAAAGATTAAAGTTAAAATTACTATGAAACGAGTTTAATACTAATATAGTAACTTTTCAGATCTATATCTAGACGAGGAAGATGTGAAATTTCGGAAAACTGAGTCACATAGATCTGATTCAGGTCCGCGCCCAAATTCGGCTAATGATCCATCACAGGTGTCAAATGATATTGGAGGCTGAAAGGATTGTCCCACTCTATAGAAGGCTAGGAGCGGAGCTTATTGGAACTTTTGCTCTTGTCTTTGGCTCGGTAGGCTCAGACATTTCTGATTCATTGGCCGGCAACGAATTCGGTAAACTCGCAGTTGCCGCCGTTCCAGGGTTGGTAATTATGGCTATGAGATATGGGACGCGTTCGTGTTTGGATTGCATTTTCGTTGAAAGGTTGGAAAAATAAGGTAAGAAAACGACGGTCGAAATGATTATTTCCGTTGCTTAGAAACGAAATCAGGGTGCAAGCAAGACAATGGCTCCCGAAGCCAATAAGCCTAATGCTACTATTCCTATAACCTTTATCCAGTCCTGATCCGATTTAATATTTCAGAGCACTAAATTCGGTGAAGTACTTTTGGAGTTAACGGATCCAAATAGAATGTGGGATGCAATTAAGGTAAGTTGGTAAAAAGTAGATGAATATAAGCCATTATGTGCCTATAAGAATATGGAAAGTTTGAAGGAAAAGGCATCTGACCGGATTGACAAAGAGGTCGAGGAGAATGCATCGAATTGGTCGGAGATTGTCAAAGGCCTTGTCGACAAATTAACTGGAAAAGATATGGCAATAACCTACGAATTTGACGACCTAGAAATTGATATACCGAAGGCTGCCGGGCCTGGGGGACAGGAGATAGGAAGTGCTAAATGGAAAATCAATGGCAGATTTGTAATATCGACCCAAGTTCAAGACAAAAATAAAGTATCCGGTAGAATATAACTGGTCTAACTACTTTCGAGACAAAAAAAGATATTCTGATAAAGATGTGATCACTGGGTCAGCAAGGTAGATGATATTGCAACTCATGGTAATAATTAAACTTGCAAATATTCCCTATGTTATTTAACTGCCGTTACTGAAGCAAAGTCAATTACTATTATCATTTAGCATTTACATAACAACGGTGTGAATAATCTCAAAACCGCAGCTTGATAAGCTTCGAGCAACGGCTTAACCTGATCTGGCGGCCCAAGTCTCAATAAATCATCTCCATATTTACTCACTAGATCTCGTAATACCGGGTCATTAGGAGTATTCACATGACCAGCATATACTGCCTTTATGATGTTTTTCTCGAATTGAAGATTCAGTTGAATAAATTTTGATATTGGAATCGAATTATCAGTCAAAATGATTTTTCCAGCGTCTGCACCAAACGTCCTAGTAAGGATTTGGAACTGAGTTATACAACTTTTACATTCTACAGAGGCAAAAAGCTGATTTTCTACCGTAATAGATCCTATCAAAATTGCTGCTGCGGTTATTGCCATAATTCCCGACGATAGACTAAGGTGCATTTTATTCTAGATTAGTTCTAGGGTGAATCATAATTAAACATCTTGGAATAATGATAAGTACAATGATTCCTAAATCTGACCCCTTTTGCATACTATCAATTTTTGAGTAGTGTGGTTAGTCCTCATTCGCACCTTTTACACTCCCGTTTTTTATCCAGTATGATGATTGTTGAGCACAAAATCTTGTGGTCCTACCATTCTACACAATATTTTGCTATTAATTTCTAAATGAAGGCGGCCTTGATCCGTTGAAATCTTTTGTACTGGAGGATACCAAATGTTTATAGCAATAAGGTTAAACTGAAGGAATGTTTCTGACTCGAAAAACCAAGAGCTATAAACATAATAGTGGATGATTCGGGATTCATTTCGATAAGAAAAATAAGGTGCGTCCTATCTATCTCTGGTAACATTAATAATCTAATAAGACATGTGACCAGAGACTCGTATCACTTTCAAAATATTTTCGATAAAAAATTGTAATCTGGATCTGGCTGTGTCTTCAAAATCTGATCTGCATTGCACAAGTCAGAGTGGTTTGTATGTTGCATTTCTAGTTAATATGTTCAAGTGGTGTTCCTTAAAGGAGTGAAAAAAATCTGGAGAATGACAGATTCGCTACTTAATATTTCTAAGAACTGACCGTTAATTTCGTTCTCAAAATAATTTATCTTGATGACACAAATCGTAGGAATAATGAAGAATTAACTGAGCATGTGGAAAGTATATTAGAAGTGAGAGAATTTCTAAAAAATAAGCATAGACATGGTGCGAGCGGAGCCAACGTGGCTAGTATATCCGTATGACTATCACTTAGTATTTTCCAGGATCGGGGTACTTGCAAAAAGGTTGATACAGAATTCGTACCTGTTTTCTTTATCACCATATGTTGACGGAAATTATTCAAATGTCAATATTCTTCAACATTGGCGGTGATATCACCTTAACGCCCTTAAGATCTTGAATTGACGGAAGAACCTCCGGCGGAGAGAAAATCCTTCAGGAAGGAGTATATCGCTTTCCTCATAGCATTCGGAATAATTGGATTGGCGATTGCGTTTGTCATTGGTCAAGCAGCATCGAAATTGGTAACTGCATTTGTTAACGATATCATAGATCCGACTGTGGGATTATTCCTGCCTTCAGGCAGTCTTGACAATTTGTCCGCAAATGTCACTGGAATTAGTGGGGTATCTTCTCAATTCAAATACGGTGATCTAATTTCCAATATCATAGATTTTGTTATTATTTCCCTAATTGTATTCATAGCATACAAGGTTCTTTCAAAGTACAAGTTAGTAGAGGATAAATCTAAACCAGAAGAGAAGAAGCAATAAATAATTCTACCTCAATCACTGAGCTCTCGTGAAAGATAATACAATATTATTTGGCATTAATTTTTAACAAGGGAAAAATCTAACCGAAGATAGGCGAATGAAAAGAGAATATTATGGTTGTACCTGTAAGGCAATTCAAGCAAGTACTATCTTTCAATGGCAACCGCAGAAACAAGCTCCGTCTTTTGAAGGTTCGAATAATAGGCAATCATGTTTGCAATCCGGACAGACCAAAATGCTATCATTTCCTATACGAATTTCCCGTAGATTTAATAATTGATTAATTAATTGAGAAGTTTCGACCATCCTGATAGGAGCCGTACTGGATTATAATAATAAGGAGAAATTATAGAGTAAGCTAGTAGCTAAAAGTTGTTTGAGGTCATTGAGCAAGACTATGCTCTTGAAGCACGCTTTTACGTTGTCTGGCCAAATATATGATTTGGGATTCTACAAATATAGTGTAGGAGGCAAAGAAAAATAAAGAATTAGAATTTAGCCACGTATCAGTCCTCTTAACTTTTCTTTAAATTCCGGCGTCATATCTTCAGGCTTCATGCCATGATCTCTAATTGCATGTTCTCCACCATTTTTGAAGATCTCTTCCTCTGTCTCCCCCTTCACAACGTAATCACAGTCAAATCCTGCTTCCCTACACGATAAGGTTTTCATGAGATAATATGGAATGCGGTCTATAACTATGTTTAGATATTAGAGATTCAAAAATATGATACTAGCAATGTTTCATATTCAAAAATGCGCATCCAGGGATCTCAAGTTCTCCTTAGGGCTATAAGTGTCCAATTAGTCGAACGTGACTCAATCAATATTATGACCTGAAGCTTTTTTTTGCAGCAGAAGTCAAATAAAAGAGATTGTAGATTAAATTCATTATACGATTTGTAAAAAAATACAACCCATCCAGTATCGGTTTAGATGTACGTTGTGATCCACTTGCATAAACATAGTAGACAAATCAGGAAGTATTCTAATTAGTAACTTTAAATGATTCGATCGAACTAACATAGAATTTACTTTTAGTCGAAGACTTTGAAGAAAGGGATGCGAGTGGGTATACAACAAGAGAGAATTAGCTTCGTAACACGTATCTAGGGTTTTTGTTATTTTGACACATTTGTCAAAGTAGATTATCATGGGAATGAAAAATTTCGAGTTAAATAATCTATTCGTTCTCATAATGCAAATTCCAGTATGTAAATCTCGCAAGTCAAGTTGCGGTACCGATCCTGAGTAGTATTATAAAGCAAATCACAACAAAAGAATCGTCCTGGGGGTGCACCGCAACGAGGGGAAAAAGCTAACCCACGCTCCAAATGAGTAGTTATTCAACAAACTTTATCTAATTTGGTATTTAACGATATTTTCATGGGCAAGTCAGAAAAATGCGTTCTGTGCGGCAAATTGTTAACCTTAAGATATACAAGTATGAAAGCTTGGAATATTGATGGTCAACTGTGCGGCGGTTGCTATAGTAAGAAGTTAACGGAGTATTATCTTGGTCCTAAGAATGATGCGATCACCAAAAGTTAAAGTGTACCTGTCACGTTCCGGCAACTGGATAACATTCGTGTATTTTTTTAGACTATGTGTACACTCAGATTTTAGGGGACCAAATCAATATACTCGATCTTTGATGACGGGGTCAATGCAGAGTAAATTATTCGAAGATAATCTGCGACCCTCATTATTGGGGATTTTAAGAAAATGACTGTTAAACAAGACAAATTATACAAATTAACAATTTAGAATTTTGCTAATAACGAATTTCAAATCCGTTCCAAATGAGAGTAAGATGATGTTTAATAATTGTATCCGGTCCATAGCTTTAATATCTATTGTCATGATGACATTAAGTTGTATAGAAGTATCCGCTCGGTTCGTACCATTCGACGATCCTGTCATTAACATAGAAACTGTTACTGGTGTAGAAGATTTGAATGAAACTTACCTTCGTGTGGCAATAGCCGATCCTGAAAATCCTTTCAATGGAGTCTATATCAATCCTACCGCAAATAACGGGTTATTGGACTTTAGGTTGGGAGAAACTGTAATTGTTTCAGGTTTGGATCCTGCCTACTTTGTAGGAAACTTTCTAAACGTGTCATTAATCAAAGATAGCGTAATAAAAATATCACCAGATAGTAAATTCTTAAATGTTGAATTTCTAGGTAAATGTGAGCCTTTGTACAACACAAATGACCTAGAGGTAGATCGTATTAATTTTACAATTCCTTCGAGTATTGAAAGGGGAAACTATACTTTTGTGATCGTGACCGGAGAAGAAGAATTACATTATTACTCTACTTATGTACGCATAAGATAATTGTGGACTATCTAATAAGAGTTTGGAGCCATAGCAATTGTAATTATAACTTTCTGTTTCATTTTCATTTAATATTTTTTTAAGAAGGCTCATGCGGTCATTATCCTCTATCTGTCCAGATTCTTAGTTCGAATAAATTGCATTCCACTGCCATGGGCAATTTAACACCCTTTTACATTACTAATTGTATATTATATACAACTACTGAAAAATCGTTAATGAGAAATTTACTCTCACACGTCCAATGATTGCTGCGTTTACCATCTGTATCGTTCTAATACAAATCTGCTATTTTTGCTCATACCTTCTTTTCTTTTTAAATTTCGCTATTCACATTACCAGTAGGTATGGACCGAATCATTTCTAACGTCTTTGTTATTTGCAATTGCTTTCACCCCGATTTTTTATCCTCAAGGAAGATTGGAATTTCCATATTTATATAGAGACTTTTAGCGATAAATGGAAATCCAAAGTTAGAATATCCATTTATTGCAAAAATATGTTAAATTCGGCAAAACCTTATTAATGTACGGGGTATTGACATACATTGGACGCTAACTCTTGTTGCAAAAATCCTTACCATGTGTTGCTGAGGATATATTCTCTATTCTTAGTGATGATCTTTCTTCAGAAATCTTGAATGCAGCCCATACAGGATTGAAATCTAGTTCCAAAGGTCTCAACAGCCAGTCCAAGAAGCAATACTACGTTAGGCTGAGGCGTCTGGCCAACATGGGGATAATAGAAAAGGACCGCTCCGTCTACAAACTGACAACATTTGGTTCGCTAATTTACGAAAATCATTTCAAGACTTTAGAGAAACTACTTCATAATTATTGGCAGATTAAAAGTATTGATGTCCTAAAATTTAGGAACGACTTTCCGTCTGAGAAGAAAGAGAATATAATTAACGAGTATATTATCACAAGCGGATTATGTGGTTTAGTTAATGCAACCCAGCTAACAAGTTATAATACGGTATACAGATTTGAACAATTAATTCCCGAAGTAATGAAAGTTTTGGACAATGCGGAAAATGAAATCTATTTTGCAACCAGGTACTATGATCCTCATGTTTCAAAGATGGTCTTTGAGAAGTTCTCTAAAGGAGTTACGATACACATCCTGGATGGCAATCCAGACCAAATAACTGTTGAAAATAGGCTTGGAGCAATTTTAAGGACACCTCCCAATAGGGAGACAGGAGAAATCGTAAAGAAACTGTTGAAATCCCCCAAATTTGATTTGAAAAGACTACCTTCCCTTCCATTAAGTTTCATTGTTGTGGATCAAATTCAGGTTGTGTACGAGAGCATTAATTTTGCCAATCCAGATCAGTTCACAATTGCAGTATCCAAATATGATGATAGCTATTTTGCCCAGCGATTCATTAGATACTTTAACTTGTTATACAAAAACTCAAGTGCGCCTGAACTTCTGATGAAGCATAGAACAAGTCCACTTCGTTAATTATTTCCACAAGAAAAAAGAAACAGTACTAGAAATAAAAGGAAATAACTAATTGTTCACAAAATTTTCTTCCTGCCTTTCATCATAGAGTGTATCAGACCTTAATTCTAAATTTTCATTACTTAATTGAGCCAGATAGTACTGGTTGTGTTTTTACTGCATTAGACAATATGTTAGACTTGTTCAAATCGGTAAAGACGGTTTCAGTTGTAATATTCTGAGCGCCAGCTCTTGGAATATTAGTTAATAATTCTGCCGTGTCAGTCTTGTTGGCAATAAATCCAGATGGGAATGATGTAGTCTTAATTACGGTTCCATTCGAAGAGTGTACTTTCATTACTGCGTTAATCTTTTGACCAATGAGAGTTGGATCAGATACAGAATAGCTTACATTGACTGTGATTCGGTTATTAGTAGTTCCATTTACTGAAGCTGACTGGGCATTTCCTAACTTTATAGCGATTTCCTTTCCTGTGTATCCAGATACACTCACTTGGGTAGCTAACAAAATGAATAGACCTACTAATACAGTCGATAGGCAAACCAGGCGCATATTGCGATTCAACTCATGTTATATTTGACATATTAAATTTATACTTACTGGATTTCCGCTCTAGTAGTCATAAATTACTAAAAAAATCTAAAGTGTACTTGGTCGGATACGAAATATATCCACCCCATACTCATTTTTGTGACCTAGTTTAGCACAAGGATATCAACCAACTCGAAAGACCGGGTGGATTTATTATATTCATAGATTTTATATTCAATATCTAATAGTGTATAAATTAGGCTTACATCTTTCAAATCCTCACCATGAGCCCTCTCGAGCATTTCTAATTGTAATAGTTTAATACGCTTTTCTCTTAAAACACTTAAAAAATAATATAAGAAATATCCTCTTGCTAGTGAATATGTAGAAATTAGATTCTTTTTTGAGAGATCTAGTATTCGTTCTAGTATCAAGTTCTTCTGTTGTTATTAACATTAATGTAGTCTGTTCATAACCAAATTTTTCGTCAATAATCCTCTTTACCAAGTCAGTCATTTTAGGACTGTGCCAAGCATCTACTAAAATCAGTGATGACTGTCTTAGGGACAACCAGGCTACAGAAAAAATGTAACCTGCAATTATCATTCCTCCTATTGCATCTGCTTGCAGGAATCCAAACTGTGTAGCAGTCAGTATGCTAACAAATCCCACTACTGACGCAGAACCATCTTTGATGGAATTTTTTGCATCGGTCTTCAACGATAGAATTTGATACTTATTTGCTATGGTCCGCATTTGAAAGGCCCTATACAGTGACACGGCGCTTGCTGCCGCCAAAATTCCCATTGTTGGCAGTGGATGACGTATATCATGGGGTTGAATAAAATATTCGTAAGAATGATATGCAATAACAGAACCTATTACTATCATTCCAATAGCTGCCATCATGGCGGCAAATGTTTTGACCTTGTGGTATCCAAAATGAAATTTCTTATCTGGAGGCTTTTGGGCGACCCGCAAACCAATAAGAACTATAAAAGAAATCATAGCATCGGACATCGAATCTATGCCGTCTGCTGAAGCAACTACGCTACCACTAATTTGGCCCATAATCAATTCTACAATTCCAATGCCAATTAGTGTAAAGACAGATATCTTGGCAATTCGCTGCCCTGTAATAATACCCTCGTTAATTATTGAACGATTCTCTGCTACTTTTTGTGAACGAACATCATTCCAGTCAGGATCTGAAGAGGCTCCGTCTTGTGATTCAACCAATCTTAGAGAATGCTATTAGTTACGTTCATTCTTATTTAAAGATTCGAAATATGCTCTGAAAGCTTAACGTGAAAGTGGTATTTACTTAAAAGATACAGATTGATATATACACGATTCCAAATATATTATGATGATGCCTAAGATGATATCCTAATAATATCCTGTGAGTGAGCATATCGAACAAATATAAAAAGAATAAAACTTTCCTAATAAATTGTTATGTGGCTATTATACTATTCTTCGTTGCTCGTTAATTTTGAACGGTTACATTATGATTTGAGAATAATCCCTACATTTATCAAAGTCATGGATGGTATTAGTTTGACTAAGACTGTATCTCAGATTTCGGTAGTAAGCATTAGGCTTTCGAAAAAATTTCCGTCTATATATTCCTAATTGAGTCAATGGCTATCTTCGTGTTTGTGAACCATTATTACGAACTTTAGCGATGGCAATATAGTTGGAATGAGAGCTCGCTATTTGCCTTCTATAATATTTTTTAAAATATGTCGATGACAGTGTGGATTTGTTTCTACCTCAAAGCATAATAGGGTTATAAAGCCTGGATTCGGATTTGAAATAGATTGTGATATTTCCCGCAGTGTATCTAAATGGGCTTGAGCATTATCACTGCGAGAGATTTCTTTTCTATATTCTGCTTCAAAATTCTTCCATGAAGTTTCTCGCCTTTTCCATTTCTGAAGCAAATGTTCTGAGGGGGCTAATGCAGGATACCATAGATCATAACAACTTCTTTTAATTCGTCTAGGATATCTAGCTACCAACAATCTTATCCCATCCGTATCTTTCCTAGAGTCACGTATTGATTTTGTCTTGATGATCAATTAATCAGTATTTTACAACGAACTTAGAAGTCATTAATATTTTATTGTCAGTTATTTATCGCACGTCCAGTGTTAAACAATAATTTCATACCCAGTAAAATGCGGTTCACATTTCAGCCTTTTGTGAACTATTTCCTCCCGGAAATAATTAATCCCAATCATGACATTCGGGGATTGACTTCATATATTGAATTAACCCTTTTTCGGTCAGGCTGATGGTGCCACCTTGAATTTCTATTAATCCTTTTTCGTTTGCATATTTTTTGAGAGTATCCAAAACCGTAGTACTGTCATTCGAATCCGCCATGCCAATTCGGTAAAGATAGTTGATAAATACATTCATGCATTGGAAATCTTTCAAATCGAATCCTGAACGAGGATTCTCTACAGCTGGAGATGATTTGTTCTTGTTTACAAGTTCCTCCATAAAATTCCATATTATTAATTTAGCATCACGATTTGAAATAGTCATAATGGCCATATTAATTGCGCAGTTTTAGCTTATAGCATTTATCATTTTTATTATGTCGCATTAACAGCGTCATATCAACTCTTAACTTAAAGCCCATTTGAATGCATTAGGGAGTATTCTACCAAATCGGAAACTGACTCAAATTGATTCTTAAATTTTGCAACTTGATCACGAAGGTAAAACCCGGTTGGATTTTCCGCTTTCACAATGCGTGCATACAAATAAGTTTATTGAGAAAGACTAGAGCCTGCAATATAAAAAAGCAGAATTATGGACGGATTAATAAAATTTTACCCACGGGCTAAGAACAGTCTCTTTTCTAAATGTACTTTTTAAAGTTGTAGAGTATTAAATTAATTAACATGACCGCGCAAAAAGATGAACAAATTGAATTTTGGCTCAACCAAATGCGGGAAATATTAAAGGATAGGAGCCGCACAGAGCAGCAAAAAGAGCGCGGCCTTGACGATTTGGAAGAACGTATAAAAGATAGGCTGGAAGTTCCAGACTTGAATTTTGCAGATGAGTACATAGAAGATGTAATGAGTAGACTAACTGACCTTAGAGGCACGGACAGTCTACCAAATTAGTTTTACTCAAGAATTGTTCCAAGTCTATTGTCATGCTAGTATAATTCGTATTGTACACTTCGGGGATCAAAAAAGTTGTATTTACTAAAATTTGTTTTTTGTCAAGGGCTTCTAAATTCATCATTGCTAAAGGGGCTTGTATGCCCTAAACGTGTTGTTGACCAACTCTAGAGGTGTTGAATAATATCCTCACAATTGTTTGCGTTGGTATCACCTTCAGTAGGATTGAATCCTACGACTACGTCAAAACCTGGACCACAGTCAAAATAATCGGCACCTGGACCGCCCTGTAATACATCATCTCCGTCTCCCCCGTACAGCTCATCGTTTCCCTGACCGGCTGAAATGAAATCGTCCTCAAATCCGCCAAATAGAACATCATCTCCATTACCTCCGAAAATTTGGTCAAGTCCTGGACCACCTTGGATATTATCATCTCCAGAGTTTCCAAAGATTTTATCGTCGTCCGGACCTCCTTGTATAACATCATTACTTGGACCGCCTCTCAAAAGATCGTCACCTCCTAGGCCGACTATTATATCTGATCCTTTAGTCCCATCAATAAGATCATTTGAATCAGTACCTATACACAGTCGTGTCCCTTCCGACCTCTGCCAAATAGTAGGACATCTGTTACCAGCCCCAGATACACTCATGAAAGGTATCAGAGAGTAAATAAATATAAGTAAAGCAAACATAGAGAGTAAATGGTTAACAGTATACTGCACGTCTCATGCATATAAATCTAATTTATAAATATTGCTTAACAACATATACTCAAATTACAATTACGCTTTATGTTTCCAATATTCTCTTTTTCCTACTTTGTAAATTCTGTACAGTTCTCTAAATATAGAGTATGAATAGCAGGAAGGCCGATTAGTAATGCAATTTGGTTAGTAGAAAGTGTACCAGTAATTGTAACTTCTGCATTCGGAATTATTGAACGCCTATCATCCTATGAATGAAGAATGTTAAGTACTAAGCGGTTAGTGCGTTAATATAGATCGTTGCTATTTTTACCTTACTCTATATCGTGTACTTGCAATGCTTTTGAAATTATTGTCCCAGAAATATCTCATTTCTTAATGGAACAAGTTAACTTACATGCTGTCTGGACTCTATTGTCTATGGATGGATCCGATAATTGGGAATGCTTGCTCTAATTACTCTACCTCAATTGAGTTTAACTGAGATTTGTCGGGCCTCCTTTTGTGGGTGCTACTAAATTGTAAGACAGATGGTACAAAAATCTACGAATAATTTATACTTTAATACTATTGACTAAATTAGAGATTAATTAAGAAATGACGACAAAACATATCTGTCAATTGTGCGGAAAAGAAGATTCTTGTCATTACGTTCTAAGGAAGAAATACAAGTTATGTGCCTCATGCTATATGGTCTTTAAAGATAAAAAGGAAATTCAAACCCCAGCAAAAGAGATGAGTTAAGATACTAAAAAGTTGAGCTCGCACTGTTGCAAGTCCCAGTTCTACTTGCGTTGAGTCAGGCCACGTGGATCAGCAAGTTCAAGCCGTAACCATTCACAGACTAGACCATTAATAACCCGGTAGAATAATTTATAGCGCGGCAGCAGCCTACTGGTACCAATTTAAGCGAAAAGCCCAGTCCCAAACCTTACAAGATCAAATACGTAGACGTGCTAGCATGGACATGTCGCCTTAGGGTTGCTCCCTCCCGGACCTCACCCATTTCGACAATTCGCAGTCAGAATTGAGCCTTCGCTCAATCCGCAGCTCACACCCATCCGACACGGCATATTATCATGTCCGTAAGGTAAGTAGGTACTTCCCACTCAAAGATTTACCCAACAGTTACTGATCCCAGCATGAAGCCGATTTCTGGTGTGGGGCACGGCTAACGCCCCGATCCTCCCTGCTGCCGCATTTGTTTAGATAAGCCAACTCCTTTATTAAGAAAACTGCAAGGTTACCAAAAGAGTCTCACCGTTTGAAGTTAATATATCAATTTAATCTGTTCATGATCAGAGATTGAATAGCCTTGTGAACTAATTGGATCCTATAACCTAAAGGATTGGATTCTGCCATAAGTTTACTTATCCCATTGTTTGATATAGGAAGCTTCTAACGGATTGCATTTTGAAACCCTGGCAGATTTAATATGCCGTAGTAATATTCATTTTCTCCGCACGTCGAAGTTCAACACCTACAGACTGCTGCAATATTGAGCAGTACCAAATTCTATGTTATTCCATACTAGTAAAGAACCGGACAAATTTTTTCAATGATTTTCTCTTTATGCGAGATAATAGGTAAACGCAATTGCGATTGAGTTGAGCAAAAATTCAAGCTCTATTATTCAAACAAGGTGGGAGAAGTAGCGAAAAAAAGTTATATGGGCTCCTACCGACCTTGGCAAAATTAACTTCCTTTTATCTTTTATATATTTAGAGCACTTTATTAAAGTCCCATATTTTTGAGTCAGCATCACGATGGCGACGAGACGCCAGATTTTGGTTAACCCTAGGCGTAAAAACTCGTACTATTGAAAGGCATTATGTTTTGGATAACAACGCTATTAAACAGTTAGAACTATATTTGTTAATTAGAATATTTGACGTGGATCATTAATTACTGATATGATCTTTAGGCTTAATTTAATTAGGGATAACTCATCTTACCTCTGTGGCAAAACGCAAACCTCTGATCCTCAAAGTTCCAAATGAAATCATGCAAGACACTAAAGATTACATTCAAGCGGAAATACTCAGAAAACTTGCTACTGCACGGCATATGATTGATTTTGATAAGGAAATTGCTGCCGGCATCTATATGTACGCACTAGAAGAGTTAGGAAAACTAGAAGTATTAAAGCGATCAGAACAAAATGAAACCCAATATAACCTAAAATACGAAGAAGAGTTTTTGTTGCAAAGAGTCAAACTTAAAATGGCTATGGAATATTTACAGAAAGTAGGTCATCCAGAATGTATACTTCTAAGGAGAGTTAATAGCAAAAGTTCATTCGGCGATCTATCTACTTACTCTTTTCTGCTTAGCTATGTTGAAGCCTCATTGAGTATATTTCATACCGATTTAGAATATGAAAAAACTACTAATACAGCAACCAAACCTAAGGACATACCTCTCGTAAATGAGACTAAACTTAAATTGGCAGTAAATATCCTCGAGGATTTAATAATTAAGTGGTCATAAGGAAGTAGCCAACCAGAACGTTATTGATAATAGCAACGATGGATGTTTTAAGGAGAATTTCTAAATTTTCTTACTTTAGATAGAAATAAGAACTGGGAAGTGTTCAATCATTACATGCAAGGAAGAAATTTGTTAAACCCCCCATTGGATATTTTAGGTGAGCAACTGAGTAAATCGTCAATCGATAACAACTACTGTTCAATCATAGTTTTAATGTTCAAATAGACGTTGTAGGAGTAGCTGATTTTATAAATTATCAGGCCTAATAAGCAATTGTTGGATAAATCTGTTCAGATACCTTTAAGCAGATCAACAGAACTGCTTAACGGTGTCCTCACCATATCAGATAACACAATAGGGCTTGTTATTTTCGCGCACGGTAGCGGAAGTGGTGCAAGTAGCACCAGAAGTCAGTTAATTTCACGAGCATTCAAAGAGAACAACCTTTCCACATTGCTGTTTGACCTTTTGACTAAAGAAGAACAAGATGCCGACAATAGAGCTCAGACTATTGCGTGTAAGGTTCCAGGTGTTACTTTCATTAAATTTAATGTAGAGTTACTCACAGAGAGGCTTGATTCAGTTACTCAGTGGGTGCAATGCCACTCTGAGACTAAAAATCTCCGTATAGCGTACTTCGGTGCATCTACGGGGGCGGCAGCCGCGCTTTACGCCGCTGCAAGTTTGCGTGACATAAAAGCTGTGGTGTGTCGTGGAGGGAGGACGGATCTTGTGGATGAAAAGATACTAGAAGATATTAGATGTCCAATTTTGTTTATAGTTGGAGAGAAAGATAAGAAAGTAATGGAGTATAACAAAACTACCTTAAAGGGGCTAGTTAACACAAACGATAAAAAATTGGAAATTGTGAAAAGTGCCACACATTTATTTGAAGAACAAGGAAAGTTGGAACAAGTCTCTGAGCTAGCAATTGATTGGTTTAGGAGATATCTCATCTAGCTCTACTCTGTTTTGTATTCTCTAGATAGTTTCACATAATTGCGGGCTAGCTCCCGGATCCATTGCTTCTCGCCCTCATTTATGTCCCGTATTTCTTTTGCAGGTAAACCTCCCCACAGTTTTCCAGAGGGAATCTTAGTTCTCGGCTTAACCACGGAACCGGCTGCAATTATAGACCATTCTTCTATGTCCACCTGATCCATCACAATTGAACCAATGCCAACTAGGACATAATCTTTAACGGTACAACCATGCAGCGTAACTGAATGACCTATAGTTACGTTATTGCCAACTATCGTTGGATTTTTGTCCTTGGTCACGTGGACTACGCTGTTATCCTGAATATTAGTTTCATTTCCAATTCGAATGTGCATTACGTCTCCTCTTATGACGGTTCCAAACCAAACAGATGAGCTCGAGCCAACCTCAACATCACCGATAATCAAAGAATTTGGTGCTAGAAAGCAATCTGGGCTTATCTTGGGTTTCTTTTTATTAAATTTTAGGACTGACATTGATAATCACAAAGACTATCTGTAGATAAATAATTTCTACTTGAAAAAAATTTGGGTTCATCAGAAGCAGCATATCAAGCCTTATTACATGAACCAAATCTGAAAATGTGGCGCAAGCTCACCTACTTACGGTTATGTGGGGTAGTCTAAACGGACTTTAAAATATACATCCTACTCGAATTGCTCAAACGAAATATCCGTACAAGACCTGGCTAATTATTGAATACTTTCAGTACAGATAGCGAGATTGCCAGTTCGGTTGTAATTAGGAACGGATGTTTTGAGATTCCAATTGGCACGTGGCCTCAGGCGGATGAGGGATACAAAATCATGTTTGGATAGTTAATAGGGATGTGAGACTGAAAGTGAGGGATTTACCTTCGAGTCAGCTTTTAGATAAGTCAACTCTAGCGCATTCAGTCTATCTTCGAAGCCGTTAGTTTTCCTAAGTTCAGAAAATGACTGGTTGCCTTTTATCGCTGTTAAGAATGTAATAACTTCCGATCTTTCTACACCATGTTTGAGATCATATTCTATTCTTTTTGTCACTTGTGTTAGATTCCCATACTTTTTGTGCAATTTTCTTTGAAATCTGTTTGCATTTTCCGGTAAACCAGTTAGATACTTTATTATGGTATCCTGCATATGTTTAATGTGCCATTCCTTCATGGGGTATGGGTTGGTGTTTTGTTTCAGAAACCTGTTATTAGTATAACACACATATAATCATATTATGAAAGCCATTAGATGTATCCTGGTTTCGGTCCCACTACTTACATCTCCACTTGCAAACTTCTTTCAATTTCCCCTTTCTAATTCAATTCAGGTAGTGTATTATTATCTAGGCTACTAAGCCCCAGACGTTTCTAGTGGCTCAGGATTTAAATAAGTCAACTTTAGCGCATTCAGTCTATCTTTGAAGCCATAGGGTATGACTAGTTCGTAGATCGTCAAGGCTGAATAATACATATTACTTGTTTGAATGCTCTTAGGTCTGCTTCCACGGTTATGGCATACTTGATTTCAACTAATCTATACATTGTGCCATATTTGTCTGAATTATTTTCCTACCGCGTAATGATGTCATCAGTTGTGAGCTCGCACTTAAAGATACAAAACTCGGGGCCTTTATCATATTAAATAGATTCATATGAAAAATAGTCATCGGATAAATTATAATGTATGTTGACAAGGGATGTTCATTATAGTAGTCATTAGCCTGGGGCAAAAGTCAGAAGATTATCAAATTGGTGCTAGACCGTATGTTTCACCAAAATATTTTCAATCGTACTGTCGCCTATTATGGTCTTGACAAGTTTAAGCCGTTCGGCTTCGGCAATCTGCCCCGAACTTTGAATAGAGTCAATTGCCTTAAGCTTCCAATAATAGCTGATTCCCGCCTCCATAATTGATTGAGCATGATAAACTACGACACCAAAATTTGTAAGAAAATACTTGCCCTTTTCTCTGGAAATAAGTCCTGTGTCCATGAGGCTCTTCATTCTAACATAGTATTGTTTGGTAGTTAATCCTTTGATTTCCTTGAGAGAGTCGCTTTTACCTTCACCTTTCGCTATTGAATTAAAAATCTCAAGTGACTTACTATCTGCGAGAGCTTCCAAGACCTTAACTAGAGAATATCCTTCGATCAAACTATTAACCTTACTATAGATTTTGAATCTGCAATTCCTATATAAAGATAAAGTAACTTTGTTACGAAAGCCTACATAAAAGCTACCCAAAAATGGTAAAAATCGCGATTATTCTGATATACATTATAGTCGAAATCTTTGTGCTTTTCGTTCTAATAATGCATCAAAATTGCTCGATTTACTGTTAGGTTAGTTGGTCCACTTTTGGCGTTCAATTGCCTTCTACGTTATCAGAAAATCCGGAGTAATAATGAACATGTTTCTGTTTTAAATGTCCTGCAATCAGTTTTAAAATATAAGGGGTTGCAAGTGGTATACTAATTTTGAGAGAAACCCCCAATTTTTCAATAATCTTTGGTAGAGGTTGATGCTTTATCTCCCTATTTACAGATTTCAAAATATCCTTAATACTTTGTCTTTCGAAAGGTGAATAATCAGTATTATCAATTTCCAGAAACAACTCTTCAATTTCGTTTGATGGAATGGAAGACAAGGAATTAGCTCTAGAAAAAGTAACAGTTGGTAAAATTTTGCTGACTTTCTTACCTGACACAGAATCTCCGCATCCCAACACGTATTCGATATGTTTACCACGCTTAATGACATTAATTACCTCCCTTTCTTTTTGACATTTTTCGCAAAACTGTTTTTTCGTGGTCATTACCCTAAAGCTTTTATTGCGACTTAACCATTAGTATCTCTTTCGTTTCGTGATTTTGTGATTTTGACCTGGCTCTATGATACCATAGGGTTTAAGATTGCGAAAATTTTCGTGTTTAAGGCAGCCAATTGAATACCAAGATCAGTCAGTAGAGGACTAGATCGCAGCGAAAAATCATTCTTATCTAGTAGGGTTAGATAGTTAGAGGACAAGAGTCCATGTAATCTCAGTGATGCCTATTAGAATCTAAATCAAGATTGTGCTGAATCTATAGGTCACTAGGTAAGCATGCAAATAATGAGACCTAAACCCTCAATGGCATGATGCTAATTTTCATCATTTTAATTTTCAGGCTCGCATTAGATTCAAGCAATTTTTTGTGCGTCGCCGCGTTTTGTTTGGCCCTTACGACAACCTAAGGCAGCATCCCTTTTGTTGCCGAAAGTATTTTATTCAGATCTTGCTTGTTCTCGAGCACTCCTTTCCACACGTCCTTCTTGCCCCGCATTAATGCGGGTACAGAAATTAATGTGAATTCCGTCGGGGTAATACTACCCAAGTGTTCCCATCGTACTGGCATAGAGACTGTGGCGCTAGCCGTAGGTCTTACCGAGTAAACTGAGGCTATCGTCTTACCCCTAGCATTTTGATTATAATCAAAAAAAACCTTGCCTATTCTTTTTCTCGTACTCCAGTCCATCGTTATTTTTTGGGGGAACCGAGATAATAATATTTTACCAATTATCTCAGCGAATGTCCTTGTCTGCTTGTAGGTGTATTGTATTTCTATAGGCACATAAATATGCAATCCTGTTTTGCCAGACGTCTTTACATAAGACCTAATTTTTAATTCGTCAAAAAGATCCTTTAAATGATAAGCAACATCGACTGCCTCCGTGAACCCTCGAGTGTTGTATTCAGGTTCCTGTTTGTTTTTCTCTGCACCAGAATATATGTACGGATCTAAGTCAAAGACGATGAAATCCGGAAAGTTCAAGCCACATTCTTCTTCAAATAGAGAAGTAGAGCTGCTACAGCTCTCTATGTCGTTGAATCTGCTGTACCATGAATGCATTTCGATAGCACCCAAATTAATAATCCACAGTAACGTTTCTTTATTATTACACACAAGATAATTAATGGGTTCACGACGGTGTTCAGAATGAACCCGAATGGCAGTAACAAAGTCGGGTTTTCGAATATTCCAGTCCTTGTGGTAGAATGACTTTCCTTCAATTCCATCAGGATATCGACTGAGAGAAAGGGGCCTATCTTTCAAGTGGGGGAGAATATATTCGCTTAGCAAATCATAATAATTTATCAAGTCACCCTTCGTTATTTCACGATGTTCTTTTGTTGCCTTCCAGAAAATTTTGTGTAGATTTGAGAAATTCTGACCTACGAAATACTGAGCTCGTTTATTTGAGACTGTTCCGTGTAAATGTTTAGTATGTTGGCTCTGGTCGAGTAAATTTTTTTCTAAAGTTACCGTTCTGAATGATTTTGGCTTATCGGCTTCCAATACACACTCGGCTGGTTCTTTGTCTTCACGTAATCTCAAAAATATAGGTGCCCTCATTATTCCATCTTTGGTCCAAGAACTAAACTTAATTTCTGCGACTAGAACTGGTCTCACCCAATGTGTTTCTCTGTTCTTGTAGGGAAGTTTATTAATTGGCATTGATTCATTTTTTAACTTCTGAAGAATGAGGTATATGGATTCGATTGTTTTATCATCGAATCCGCTGCCGGTATGCCCAACAAATTTCAGATTCTTGCTTTGAGTTTCATATACGGCGAGTAATAGTGAGCCAAACGCACTTTTCCTCTTGCCCAACCCCTCAGTGTAGCCTATTACTACGCAGTCTTGGGTTTTTATGTTCTTAATTTTTAGCCAATCTGCCGACCGAGTACCTTCTCTATAGAGACTCGACTTACGTTTGGCCATGATTCCTTCTAAGTTAAGGTCCTTAGTATGCCTTAACATGTCTGATCCGTATTCTTCTATATACTCAGATATTTTTATAAAATCATTTGTTTCTATGATTCGAGTCAGTATTTGCCTTCTTTCGATAAAGCTTAACTTCTCTATGCGTTCATTGTTCTGGTAAAGTATATCAAATAAGAAGATGGTAGATGGTAGTTCGTGAGAGAGCTTTTCGATTTCTTTGATACTTTGAACATTCATACGTTTTTGGTGACCCTGAAAATTTGGAAGGCCATCTTCATCCAACACGACTATTTCTCCATCTAAAACTATATTTCGTATGCCGGCCAATGACCCTTCCAAAGCATTGGTAATTTCAGGATACCTATGAGTAATGTCGTTTCCTTTTCTCGATTGAAGTTTCACATTATTTTCCTCGTCTTTAAAAACTATAGCTCTTACTCCATCCCATTTTATTTCAAAAACCCACTCTTTATTATTGAAGGCCTTATCTACCGGAATAGCGAGCATGGGCTTAATTGTTTTAGGAAGTTTACCAGTAATTAAGGACACAGTATTATGTGACAGGCTCCTCTTAGGATTTGAACCGGGATCTTCAATATTTCTCTCTGACTTTGTTTTATTGGTGGAATTAATATCAGGGTTACCAGTAAGAACTGATTCCGGTGAGGTAATCGTAATATCGTATGTTGCGGATGAAAATTCGTCATTTGATTTGATTAATAACCATTGGGTTTCATTACGGGTTCTTATGAGGGAGAACCTTCCTTTTAGCTTTTTCCCAAACAACTCTATTGATATTTTACCTTTTTCGAATTGTTCGGTCAAACCATTCTCCGTTTTATAAGTACCAGTATCCCATACAAGTACAGTGCCAGCTCCATAATTACCCTTAGGAATGGTTCCTTCAAACAGTAAATAATCGTATGGATGGTCTTCAGTTAATACTGCAAGTCTTTTAATTTGTGGATTAAGAGAAGGGCCTTTTGGCACGGCCCATGATTTTAGGACCCCATTTTCATCCTCAAGTCGAAAGTCGTAGTGAAGACGTGTGGCTCTATGTTTTTGAAATGTAAATGCCCTATCTATAGATTTAGATAATAAATCATGGGTTCTCTTTACAACATTTCCAACGGGCTCTGGAGTACTAGAAAATTTCCTTTTTCTCTTGTAAGATTGAAGTCGAGTGGAACTTGTTCTTTTCAGTTAAATTAGACCTGCCTTAAAAATCCTGGAAAACTCATTTGTTTCTCTCTTCCTACTTACATATGCACAACAAGGAAGATATTTAATTACATTTTCGCATGTCAATGCTATAAGCAAGATCAAACATTTTCCTTGTATTTACTAGTGGTTCAGTATTTACTTAACTTGTTTGCGTCAGGTTGTCATTTATCAAGGGTTAATTTAGTCCTATGAACTAATCTCATTTCTCTTTTTAGGAAAATCTGGTGATACTAATTTCTAAAGTTAGTGGTACCAATTTATTGTGGTAGGTTGGCATGTATCAATATTGCCTCACAAAAAGCATGTAGGACTTATTTTTCATATCTTATCTAATTCATCCTCGTCAGAATAAGCTCTCTCTGCATGTTCCTCGATATCCAATCCTGCCTCTTCAACTTTTGGTGATACCCTGACCCCTATCAGAATATCTATGACTTTCATTATTACGTAAGTACCTCCGAAACCTAACAGTGCTGCGACTCCTACTCCGACTCCTTGTATCAAGAGCTGACTAGCATTACCATATAAGAGACCATTGGCTCCGTGGGGGTTAATGGCAAGTGATGCAAAGATCCCTATAGCCATCGATCCAATTATTCCGGGTATACCGTGTATTGAACTAACATCTAGCGCGTCGTCTATCTTAAACCGGTCCTTGAGGAACAGGACGCCAAGGTAAGAGGCTATCCCTATAGCTATTCCGATTGCAAATGCGTGTTCAACGCTCACATATCCTGAGGCCGGCGTTATTCCTGCAAGACCAGCAATTGCGCCATTGATAGCTGCTATTACGCTTGGTTTTCTGGTCCTCATCCAAGAAAGTCCAACCCAAATTAACGCGGAAACCGCAGATGCCATATGAGTATTAATTACAGTATTGCCAGCTACTCCTCCCGCTGCCAATGCGCTCCCAGCATTGAATCCAAACCAACCAAGCCACAGTAGAGACGATCCAAGTACTGCAATGGGAATACTGTGCGGTACCATTATGGAAGGCCCATAATCTTTTCTTCTACCCAGGACCAAAGCAGCGGCCAGGGCACCCATGCCTGCACTTGTATGAATCACTATACCTCCGGCAAAGTCCTTAACGCCCAATTTATTGAGCCATCCACCTACACCCCAAATCCAATGTACTAGTGGGTAGTAAATTAGCAGGCTCCATGCCGCAATAAATAAAACGAATGCACTAAACTTCATCCTTTCAGCTATAGCTCCAGTTAGTAGAAGTGGAGTTATTACTGCAAACATCATCTCAAACTTTACATAGAGTAATCCAGGAATTTTTGGAGCATATTCCGTTAAAGGGGCATCCCATGGAATACCCTTAAGGAAAGTCCATTGTAGATTTCCTGCGAGCCCCGCACTATCTGGACCAAAAGACAAACTGAAACCAAAGGTAAACCACATTACACTAAGTAGTGCCATTCCAAAGAAAATTTGCATAAAGATAGAAACAGTGTTTTTCTTCCTGAGCAAACCTGCTTCAAATAATCCCAGTGAAGGGATCATTAACAATACAAGACTAGATGCTATCAACATCCAGGCCGTATCGCCTGTATCTATAGGCAAACCGAAATCTTAAAATCTTACTCGGATAAAAAAGGTTCTGCATTTAATCAACCTCTAAGAAAATTATTTTAGTAAGAATTTGTAAATCTGAACCATTGATAAGAGTTGAAGTGATTATGGCGGAGAATGACATTTCAAAAGTAAGCGAAGCGTTAAAGAAAATCGGCGTGGGGGGTATAACGGTTCTTAAGGTAAAGGGGAGAGGTAAGGCTATACCTCCTAGCATTCATGCTTCGAAGGGCACAGAGATTTACACTCCAGAATTTGGCGACAAATATCTTCTCATGGTCGTCTTACCGGAAGTAAAGAAAAATGATGCTGTCAATATAATTAAAGACAATTCCAAAATTGGCAAGATATTTATCACACCCGTTATTGATGCGATAGATCTAGCAACAGGTGTTGAAGGTGAGAGTGCGATATAGTAGACGTCGTTATCCAAGTCTAGCAGCGTCGGAAGATAAGCCGTCATGTTCGGCTGCATTTTTTCTTACGATACTAATAATTCCCTCAAATAGCAAGAGATATAATTTAACTGAGTTTGAATCGATTACCTCTTAACAAAAAGTCATCTTAGATCAGTAGGAGAACATGGTATCTAAGAATTTATGTTTAAACTGATATGGGCTTATGCAGCTCAGACTTTTGGTATCTAACAAGTGAATCGGTTATATTTCATTTTTGACTATACATTTTATTGGTTCACGTTGCAAAAATTATAGAATTGGTGGCCAGCTCAGAAAAAGGATGGACTGGCCGCACAAGAAGCACTTAACGAAGCTAAGAAAACAATAAAGGGGATCACAGGATTAGAGGTCAAAGATATCACTGCCAAAATTGATCCCGAACTCAGATAATATAGTAGACTATAGGGTGGCGGTGAAAATATCTTTCGGTGTTGAACATTCGTAAGAAGATGTCATACTTTATTATTGCTACGCAGGTCTTGAAACACATGGTAGAAAAATTGCTTCCATAACCGCGAAATGAACTGTGTTCTCTCAACTAACGAGAGAATGGCCTTCGTACTCGCCGTCCTTAAGCTTCGGGAGACTAAATCAAGTCTACTGTTAACTCTATAATTTGTCGACCTCCAAATGATTCACTTGGAGATTCTAAAAATAATTTAGGCATTGTATGAAATTCAGAAGTAGCAGAAACACAATGGGATTGTCTGTCAGATAATTTCATATTTTCTAGGGGCCCTTACGTTCATTTTTGCTATTTCATTGCATGTATGACGCAATATACATCTAAAATATCATCGGCGTTATTTGATTGGTAAAGCTGATAAATATATTTTGTTTTTATCTAACAGATCACCGTTCGATTTCTGAGGATAAATCCCACTAGGAAAAGTATGCAAGATGATTTATTTCATATTTCCTAATCATTTGTCATGAGGAAAAGAATTTTTACGATCAACTTGGCCTCTTTAGTCCTTCTTTTGGTATTTGTGATTTGCATTAATCGAGTATTCGCTATACCGGCGGCGCCTGCCACTGATGTATTGACATCAAAGCTAACTGATACCTTAAAATCCATCACATCAAACGTATCCTCTTCTATTCAAAATGATGTAGATAAAGTGATTTCAAGTACCATGGATATATTGATCGATAGTTCGATGAGTCAATTGGGTAATGCAACTATCCTTGAAAATAGTGATTCACTCTCCACTATAAAATATGCACCTGATCTAGGTGTAAATGAACAAACCTTTCCTGTTTTCGGCGCCACAAATTAGAACATGGAATTGAATTACTCGATTACTGAATAAGCATAGGTCTTATAATCGAAATCGATGATTTGATCTATGCTTTAGGTGTTTGTGGAATTACCACTATTGGGAACAGTATTACTGGCAATTCGCTAAGCTTGGTAAAAACTATATGCTAGCAAAATAATCTATGCTTTTTACTTTCTTCTAGTTATCGTCTTCCTTCTATGAAATTGAGCAATCATTCAACGAGCACCTTATTCAATGAAAATGCTGTCCAGCTAACACCATTTCCAATTTTCTCCTGGTTCGCATGATTTTATTAGAGGATGAACGGTAGATTTGAAATCGTTA